>OCVT010000118.1_pt1 | contig 26893 bp, 20 predicted proteins | sample 1539111 | NCBI WGS metagenome assembly OCVT01 (sample SAMEA3991482, study PRJEB22521) | metagenome | biome: anthropogenic terrestrial biome; feature: sewage plant; material: raw primary sludge | place: Sweden | collected 2012-09-26 | reverse complement strand
TCTTAGCAGGAAGGGCGTTCTTAGAAGCGGTAGCCCAGGCCCACGCCCACCAGCAGGGGATCGACCTTGAAAGTACCGACTTTGGTGCCGAACGAACGCACATCAGTCTTGATGTAGACCTTTTTCACGTCAAAGTTGATCGACCAGTTTTTGTCCAGCGCGTAGTCAAAACCAATCTGCAGGGCTGGGCCAAAGCTGTTTTTCTTCACGGAAGGGTTCAGGGCAGCGTCAACGGCAGGATCAAACTTCACGCTGGAAAAGCGGGTGTAGTTAATACCAACGCCCACGTAGGGCTTGAACGCGCCCAGCTGGGTGAAGTGGTATTGGGCCAGCAAGGTGGGGGGCAGATGCTTGAGGCTACCGATCTTGGCACCACCAGCACGTACATCATGCTTTTGCGGATAGGTCAGGATCAGCTCAGCGGCAAAGTTGGGGGTGAAGAAGTAGGAGATGTCCAGCTCGGGAATCATCTTGTTGTTCACCGACAAATCCAAAGGAGTGCTGTCTTTGTTAGCGCTGTCCAAATGCACAGCGCGGGCGCGTACCATCCATTTGCCGTCTTGAGGGTAGTTTTGCGCCATGGCAGCGCCAGAAGTCAGTGCACACAAAGCGGCAGCAGCCAGCAGGGTTTTCTTCATCATGGTGAAAGGTTTTCAAGTGTTATCCGGGGACGGCCCCCGTGCTGCGTATTAGGCCCATGAGTCAAACGGTCAATATTGCTTTGCATCAAGAACTGGTAATTCCCCTTAGTTTTGTAACATTTCGTCCAACCGCCACAAACACCCCGTTTTTTCGCCGATTGAGCCGGCCACCTTGCGCCTACAGTGGCCCCATCGCACTCTTTTGGAGCCACTGCTATGGACCTTCGTTACGCCAGAGCCTTGCGCGATGCCAGCACGGCCTGGGCCCAAAACCACACTACCGATGCCATCACCTTGCAAGAGCTGCGCCGCCGCGCACCGCAAGAGGAACCCACCGTCAAAATGGTGACCGCACCCAGCGCTACCCAGATGGCGCTGCTGCAACCCCAGTTGGCCGCGTATGGCAACTTGGGCACCAAACTCAATTTGTTTGCCTAAGCACCACGCACACACGCACGGTAGTTTTAGGCATAAAAAGAGCTTCTAACGCTTACCAATAAAGCGTTAGAAGCTCTTTTTTTAGCAGCCCATCCTGGCCGCTATTTTTTTACCCCAACCACTTGCGGGCATTGCGCCAGACGCGCATCCAGGGGCTGGCCGCGCTGGGGTCGCCGCTGGTCCAGCTCATTTGGATATTGCGGAAGACGCGCTCGGGGTGCGGCATCATGGCCGTGAAGCGCCCGTCGGCCGTGGTCACCGCCGTCAGGCCGCCGGCGCTGCCGTTGGGGTTGAAGGGATAGACCTCGGTGGGCTGGCCGTGGTTATCGACATAGCGCATGGCCTGCACCACCTGATCGGCGTTACCGCGTGCGGCAAAGTTGGCAAAACCCTCGCCGTGCGAGACAACAATGGGCAGGCGGCTGCCCGCCATGCCTTGCAGGAAGATGCTGGGGCTGTCCAGCACTTCCACCATGGACAGACGCGCCTCAAAGCGGTGGCTTTGGTTTTGCGTGAAGCGCGGCCAAGCCTGGGCACCGGGGATGATGTCGGCCAGCTCGGCAAACATCTGGCAGCCGTTGCACACGCCCAGGGCAAAGGTGTCACCCCGGCCAAAGAATTGCTGGAACTGCTCGGACAGGCGTTCATTGAAGGTGATGGAGCGCGCCCAGCCAATGCCTGCGCCCAGGGTGTCGCCGTAGCTAAAGCCCCCGCAGGCAACGATGCCCGCAAAGTCTTGCAAGTGCGCCCGCCCCGCCTGCAGGTCGCTCATGTGGACATCCACCGCATCAAAGCCGGCTGCGGCAAAGGCAAAGCCCATTTCCACCTGCGAGTTCACGCCCTGCTCGCGCAGGATGGCCACGCGCGGCTGGGCTTGCAGGTTCAGGTAGGGGGCGGCCACGTCGTCCTGCGGGTCGAACGTCAGGTGCACGTGCATGCCGGGGTCGTTGGCTGCACCAGCGGCGGCATGTTCGCTGTCGGCGCAGGCGGGGTTGTCGCGTTGCTGGGCGATTTTCCAGCTCACGGCATCCCACACCTGGTGCAGGTTTTCCAAGCTGGCCCCAAAGACTTTTTGCGCATCGCGCCAGATTTGCAGCTCGCCCTTGCCCATGTCCACCGGGCTGGAGGCCGGACGCGTCTTGCCAATAATGTGGCTGCACTGAATCAGGCCATGCTCGCGCAGCACCTGCATGACTTGGCTGCGATCGGCAGTGCGAATTTGCAGCACCGCACCCAGTTCTTCGTTGAACAGGGCCCGCAGGGTCAGGTCTTCGCGGCGGCCAGCGATCTGCTGGCCCCAGTTTTTGCCCTCGCCCGAATCCATGCGGCCATCGGTAATGCCGTCGCCTTCGGTCACCAGCATGTCCACGTTCAGCGCCACGCCAACGTGCCCGGCAAAGGCCATTTCGGCCACCGTGGCCAACAGGCCGCCGTCGCCCCGGTCGTGGTAGGCCAAGATCAGGCCTTGCTGGCGCAAGGCGTTTACGGCGGCCACCAAGGCCTTCAAATCGTCGGCATTGTCCAGGTCGGGCGTGGTGTTGCCGCTTTGGCCCAGCACCTGCCCCAGGATGGAGCCGCCCATGCGGTTCTGCCCCCGGCCCAGGTCGATGAGCACCAGCGAGCTGTCCGGCTCCTGCGCATCGAGCTGCGGCGTGAGCGTGCCGCGCACGTCGTCAATGGCGGCAAAGCCGGTAATGATCAAGCTGACGGGCGAGGTGACTTTTTTCAGCACTCCGTCCTCTTGCCATTGGGTGCGCATGGACAGGCTGTCCTTGCCCACAGGGATGGAAATGCCCAGTTGCGGGCACAGCTCCATGCCCACGGCTTTGACGGTGGCGTACAGATCGGCATCTTCACCCGGCTCGCCGCACGCGGCCATCCAGTTGGCCGAGAGCTTGACTTTGGACAGTTCGATCGGCGCGGCCAGCATGTTGGTGATGGCTTCGGCCACCGCCATGCGGCCCGAGGCTGGGGCGTTGATGGCCGCCAGCGGGGTGCGCTCGCCCATGGCCATGGCTTCACCCTTGAAACCGGTGAAGTCGGCCAGCGTCACGGCCACATCGGCCACCGGCACCTGCCAGGGGCCCACCATCTGGTCGCGGTGCGTGAGGCCCCCCACGGCGCGGTCGCCAATGGTGATCAAAAAGCGCTTGCTCGCCACCGTGGGGTGGGCCAGCACGTCAATCACGGCTTTTTCCAGCGGTACGCCGGTCAGGTCCATGGCGGGCAGGGTGCGCTGCACGCTGGTCACGTCTTTGACCATCTTGGGCGGCTTGCCCAGCAGCACGTCCATGGGCATATCGACGGGGAATTTCTGGTCGCCAGACTCCACCGCCGTGTCTTCCAGCACCAGCTGGCGCTGTTCGGTGGCCACGCCGATGACGGCAAACGGGCAGCGTTCGCGCTCGCAGAAGGCCTGGAACTGCGGCAGCGATTCAGGGGCAATCGCCAGCACGTAGCGCTCTTGGCTTTCGTTGCTCCAGATTTCCTTGGGTGCCAAGCCCGATTCTTCGAGTTGCACGGCCCGCAGGTCAAAGCGGGCACCGCGCCCGGCATCGTTGGTCAGCTCGGGGAAGGCGTTGGACAGGCCGCCCGCGCCCACGTCGTGAATGGCCAGGATGGGGTTGGCCGCGCCTTGCTGCCAGCAGTGGTTGATGACCTCTTGCGCCCGGCGCTCGATCTCGGGGTTGCCGCGCTGCACCGAGTCAAAATCCAGCTCGGCGGCATTGGTGCCCGTGGCCATGGAGCTGGCCGCGCCCCCGCCCATGCCAATGCGCATGCCGGGGCCGCCCAGTTGGATGAGCAGCGTGCCGGCGGGAAATGCGATTTTCTTGGTCTGCTGCGCCTCAATCACGCCCAGGCCGCCGGCAATCATGATGGGCTTGTGGTAGCCACGCACCACCTCACCCACCTGCTGCTCGTACTCGCGGAAATAGCCGGTCAAATTAGGGCGGCCAAACTCGTTGTTGAACGCCGCGCCGCCCAGCGGGCCTTCGACCATGATCTGCAAGGGGCTGGCAATGTGCGCCGGTTTGCCCACGTCGCTGCCCCAGAGTTTGGACACCGTAAAGCCCGTCAGCCCCGCCTTGGGCTTGGAGCCCCGGCCGGTAGCGCCCTCGTCGCGGATTTCGCCGCCCGCGCCGGTCGATGCGCCGGGAAAGGGCGAGATGGCCGTGGGGTGGTTGTGCGTTTCCACCTTCATCAGCACATGGTGCAAGGCTTTTTCTTTTTGATAGCTAGGAGCGCTTGCCTGCTCTGCGTTTCCATCGTATTTGGCTATAAAACGCTCGACCTCATGGCCTTCCATGATGGAGGCGTTGTCGGCATAGGCCACGATGGTGTGCTGGGGCGAGGTGGCCTCGGTGTGGCGAATCATGCCAAACAGCGATTTCTCTTGCGCCACGCCGTCGATGGTGAACTGGGCGTTGAAGATTTTGTGGCGGCAATGTTCGCTATTGGCCTGTGCGAACATCATCAGCTCCACATCCGTGGGGTTGCGCCCCAGCTTGGTGAAGGCATCGACCAGGTAGTCAATTTCGTCGTCGGCCAGGGCCAGGCCCCAGGCGGTATTGGCGCGTTCCAGGGCGGCGCGGCCACCGCCCAGCACATCGACGAACTCCATCGGCGCAGCTTGCAGGGTGCTGAACAGCTGCTCGGCCTCAGCGCGGGTGGCAAACACCGATTCGGTCATGCGGTCGTGCAGCAAGGCGGCAATGTGCTCGCGCTGCGCGGCGGACAGCTCGGCCTTGCCCCCCAGCAGCCCGCCCTTCAGGGCGATGGCGTATTCGGTGATGCGCTCTATCCGGAACACGTCCAGGCCGCAGTTGCGGGCAATGTCCGTGGCCTTGGAGGCCCATGGCGAAATCGTGCCCAGGCGCGGGGTGACGACAAACACCGCATCGCCCTGCCCTGGCACCGCGGCCGACTCACCATACGTTAGCAAGGCCTGCAAGCGCTGCTGCAAAGCACTGTCGGGGGCGCTTTGGCTCGCCACCAAGTGGACAAAACGGGCCGTGATCCCGGTGATTTTGGGGTGAATGGCGACCAGGTCGGTCAAAAGCTGTTGGCTGCGAAACGCGCTCAGGGCGTTTGCGCCCTCAAACTGTGTCAGATGCAAAGTCACAAGACGGCCTATGGGCAAAAAAGAATGGAAGTGGAAAAGAAAAGGGCAAAACGCAGGTGAACCACACCCGGCCCCTGTGCAAGACGGGGCCCGGCAATGAAGCATTGGGGAAACCACGCATTTTACCGGGGCAACGCCCGCACTGCGCCCACACCGGCGCATGGGCCAAAGGATTAGCAGGCTTTCCAGCTGTCTTGCAACAAAAATGGCTCCAGCTCATGGGGCAAGCGCGGGCGGCTGAAGTAGTAGCCCTGGGCTTCATCACAGCCCAGGGCTTGCAGAAATTTCAGCTGCTCCTGGGTCTCCACCCCTTCGGCGGTGATGCGCAAGCCCATGGCCTGGGCCATGCGCACAATGGCATTGACCATGGCTTTATCGGCATCGCCATTGTCCATATCGCGCACAAAAGACTGGTCAATTTTGAGCTTGTAAGTGGGCAGGCGCTTGAGCTGGGTCAGCGATGCATACCCGGTGCCAAAGTCATCAATCGACAGGCGCACGCCCAGCTTTTGCAGTTCGGCCACGGTCTGCTCAACGGCCATCACCTCGCTCATGGCCGCGCTTTCGGTGAGTTCGAGCTCCAAGACCTGGGCAGGGATGTTGGCCTGCTCCAGCACCTGGCGCACCAAATCGGGCAGCTGGGGCTGGTGAAACTGCCGGGCCGACAAGTTCACCGACATGGTCAAGTGCAGCAAGCCTTTGTCGCGCCACGCTTTGAGCTGCTGGGCCGCTGTGGCCATGACCCACTGGCCAATGGGCAAAATCAAGCCACTGCTTTCTGCAATCGGAATAAATTCAGCCGGGGAGACGGCACCCAGCTTCGGATGCTGCCAGCGCAGCAACGCCTCCACGCCCAGTATCTTGCCGGTGTTGGCATCGACCTGCGGCTGGTAGTGCAAGCACAGTTGCTCACGCTCTAAGGCACGGCGCAACGCGTTTTCCAGCTCCAGGGCCCGCATCGACTGGGCCTGCATCTGCGAAGTGAAAAAACGGTAGGTATTGCGCCCTTGGCGCTTGGCACCATACATGGCCATATCGGCCGACTGCACCAGGGCATCAAAATCGCGCCCATCCTGCGGGTACAAAGCCACACCGACCGAGCAGCCCAAGGTCAGCTCGTGCGGCCCCACTTGAAAGGGCGCATTAAAGGCCTGGGCCACTTTGCCCGCCACCCGCTGGGCCCCGGCCGCATTCGCACGGGGTAGCAGCAGCACAAATTCGTCGCCGCCCAAGCGGGCCACGGTGTCGTATTCGCGCACGGTTTGACTCAATCGTTTGGCGATGTGGGTCAGCAGGCTGTCCCCAACTTTGTGCCCCAGGGAGTCGTTGATGTGCTTGAAGTGGTCCAAGTCCAAAAACAGCACCGCCAGCGGTGTGTTGCTGCACTGCGCTTGTGCAATCGCCTGCTGACTGCGCTCGGCCAACAAAGAGCGATTGGGCAGGCCAGTGAGCGGGTCGTAATGGGCCAGCCAATAGATGTGCTCCCGGTCGTATTTGCGCTCTTGGATTTCTTTGTCCAAATTCTTGGTCGTATTGACCAACGCATGGGTGCGTTCAGAGACCACCCGCTTCAGTTCGGCATGGGCTTGGCGCAGGGCTTCCTGGGTCTGGCGGCGCTCGGTAATGTCCATAAAAATCCAGACCGTGCTGCCATCGTCCAAGGCCTTGCTGCGGGTCTCGCAAATCAGCTCGGCCCCATCTTGGCGGCGCAAGTTCAGCTCAGCGGAAAACACTTTGCCCATCGCCAGCGTGGGGGCGTAATCGGCCAGTTGCGCAGCCCAGTCGCTGTCGCTGGCAAACCAGTCCCGCGCCGCCTGGCCGCACAACTGCCCTGGGGCGTACCCCAGCATTTGCTCGGCATGCCGATTGCACTGCACCACCTTGTGCTCGCGCACATACACCACCCCCACCATGGCGTGATCGAGCAAGATTTGGGTTTGCAATTGAATAGCATCAAGCTTTGAACGCATAAGTATTTGCGCGTCCACATCATCCAAAGTCCATATAGAGCCTTCGGAAGGGGCTTCTGAATTAATGAATCGCCCGGTCAAACTGGCCCAAAACAAACTGCCATCTTTGCGCCGCATTTGCCGAACGCTGCGGAAGGTGCGCCCTTGCGCCATTTCGGCAAAAGCATCGCGCCCCAGCGCCCGAAACGCATCGCGCGACGGATGCAATAAGTAGCTGGCCTGTCCCAGCAAGGATGCGCTGTCAGGAAAGCCAAAAATTTCAGCAAATTGCTGGTTGCAGCGCTGTATGGCCCGTTTTTGAATAAACGCTACACCGATGTCCGTACTTTGTAACAAAGTCTGTTGCTCGCGCAGCGCACGAGCCAAGGCAACGGCCACCTCCATCTCGCACGCAAGAGAGCCCTTTGCCACTAATTGATCATCCATCATGGATCGGTGCTACTTTAGAATTGTTTACAACCGTAAAATAATGTCACAAAACCAATAACCAACTGTTTGACCCCCATCAAAGACAGAATCTAATCAAGGTTTTTTATCAATTTCTGCATGCTGGTGGCTGCCTGCAGGGGCCAGCGAGGTGACGATTTGCGCATCCACCTGCGCATACGCCAACACCTGCCCCCCACGGCGCTGGGCAAAAGCCTGGGCAGCACCAGCATCAGAAAACGCCGGCAAATTGCCCGAGCGCATGGGCCCCAAGGCGTTCGAGCCGTGCACATAAAAGGCCGATTCTGCAGCAATCCACGCTGGCGGGGTTGGTTGGGCACTGTCCGTAACGTAAGCGGCCACAACCTCTTGCACCCCCCGCCCCGGCATGAAGCGCTCCATGTTCTGCACAAACAGGAAAAAAGACACCGGGGAATCAAAAAAATGGGCATCGCCATTGTTAAAAATCACCTGCGCTGCCCACTCTTTGGAACGTGCCGGAAACATGCCACACACCGGGCAACGGGCATCGACAGGGATCGGGCGAGCAGCGCTCAAGGCCAGCCCCGATGCAGGATCGTAAGCAGAAGGGGGCGCATCCAGGCACACCTCGGCCTCGGGCAGTTCTACAGGCGCAGCGGCAAACCGCTTCCACCCGACAACACCCGTGCCAACAGTGATCCCGGCCAGCAGCAACCCGCCCAAAGCCTTGCGCCGTGCGCAACAGTACGCCATAGCACCGCCCTCGCTGACTTTACATGCGCGTGTCGTGCAAAGCACCGCCGGTCAAATCGACCATGTCCAGCTTGATGCCGTCGTAGGGATAAACAGTGCCACCATATTCGCCAGCAAATTTTTCCGCATCCGCTTTCTGCGCAAAACTGGCAATGGTGGTACCCATGGAGCCATGGCGCTTGCTGCCCACGACGTAAACGGCTGTTTTGGCATCAATCCAATGGCCCTCGGGGTGCTCCCAATCGGCTTTGCCCATGTCCTGCACATACACCATGCGCACTGCACGCACCTGCTCCCCAGCCAACAAGGTGTTAAAGAGTTCAACCGTATCGCAGAAAAAAGATGGTTTTTCTTGTCCGGCGTAATGGATTTGCGCTTTCGGGCCCGCATAGTCAATGAGCAGCATGCCATCAAGTTCGCAGGAGGTTGCACGGTCAATCTCCACCGGGGCCAAGGCCTGCGCTTGCACCGCTTCGTCACTGCAGCCCGTCAAAACCCCACCCCCTAAAGCCAAGACCAAAGCCAACGATGCGGAACGCGCAATATTTAAAGAAAAACTCATGGTTTAAACCTCCAATTTGCCACAGCCAGGGGCAAAACAATCCACGCCAACATAACGCCACCCATTTTGAGCGGGTTGCCCAAAGAAGCCGGCATCACACTGGCCAATCCATACAAAGTACGAACATCTTCCAAAGAGAAAACATTCAAAATACGAAACACATCCGCTGGATTTAACAACAACATCCAGGCAAACGAATCACCAGCAAACTTGCCGCCTGTGGTAACCAAAATTCCTAACAAAATCAAATCAAACACCAGTACAAAGAAAAACCAGGTCGCAATCGCCATGCCAGAAGCACGGGTACGGTCACCGGCAATGACAGAAATCAACACCGCAATACTGAGAAACGCCAAACCCAGTAAAACGGAACTAAAAATAAATCCAAAATAATGGAACAAGGCATTGGCATCCATATGCTGCCAAAGCAACACGGCCACCACCCCAAAACCAATCAAGGTTGATAAGGTTAAAGCCAGGGCCAAACCCAAATACTTGCCCAACATCAGCTCAAACCGGGTAATTGGCAAGGCCAGCAACAAACCCAAAGAGCCCCGCTCACGCTCGCCCACAATCGCATCAAATCCCAAGAGCAAGGCAATCAAAGGAATCAAATAAATGACCAAGCTGACCAGGCTGGCAATCGTCACCTCAATCGAGCGAAAACCAACCATGCCTTGCTGGGCACTGCCAAAATAAGCAATGACCACAGAAAATGCGGCAAACACCAAAGCCACGGCCAGCACCCAGCGATTGCGAATACGGTCCCAAAATTCTTTGGAAGCAACAGTAAGAACAGGTTTAAATTCCATGAATACAACTTAATCTTTAAATACTGAGGTTTTTACCCCGAGAATCCAAAAAACATATCTTCCAAAGAAGGCTCCAGCAAACGGATATCTTGCAAAGCCAATGGTGCCAGCACCGCCAAAACCGCCATTTTTTGCTCCCGGGAGCACTCAAAACGCACGCCCTGGGGCAGCATCACGGGCTCGGCCTGCACCAGGGTGCGCACAGCTTCAATCACTTGGCTTTGCCGCTCAGCAGCAACATCCACCTCCACCACCAAAGGCAAACCGGTATCTTCCCGCAATTGCTGAACACTGCCTTGGGCTTGTAATTTTCCAGCGGCTAAAATCGCCAAACTATCTACCCGCTCTTGCAATTCCGAAAGAATATGTGAGGTAATAACAATCGTCACGCCGGTTTGCTGTAACTCGCGCAAGGTGAAATAAAAATCACGAATTGCTTGCGGATCCAGACCATTGGTTGGCTCATCCAAAAACAGCACTTCCGGCTTGCCAAGCAACGCCTGGGCAAAACCCAGCCGCTGGCGCATGCCTTTGGAATACTCGCGAACGGCCCGCTTGCCGGCATGCGATAAGCCCACCTTGTCCAGAAGCGATGGACACTCCTGCAAAGAGGCTCCTTTGAGGCGGGCAAAAAAATTCAGGGTTTCCAAACCGCTTAAGTTATCGTAGAGAACAACATTCTCTGGTAAATAACCCAATTTTCGACGCGCGGCACGAAAGTTAGGCCCGGCCACATCGGCACCCGCCACCGTAATATGCCCGGATGTGGGACGCTCCAGCCCCAGCATCATTTTGAATAAAGTGCTTTTACCAGCGCCGTTATGACCAATCAAACCAAAAACCTGGCCTTGCGGTATTTTTAAATCAACACCATCAACAGCATGCACGGCGCCATAATGTTTGCGCACATCGCGCAAAACAATGGCTGATTGTTTTTCATTGGCCGGGGAAGTGTTTGCCACGCCATTTACTCCATTCTTCGTATTGAGGGCGCATGCGCGGGAGGGGATCCACCACCGAAGGCACACGCAAAATTGGGAATTGCTGACTGACTAAGCGCAGCGCCTGCACCGCTGGGCTGGCCATCAAAAGCTTGACACTAGGGTGCCGCCACGTCAGGCGATCGACCATATCGTTGGCTTCGTAAGGCACATCGCCAATTTCATTGCCATCGCGATCCCAGCCAATGTAATTACTCCAATGGTTGCCACTGCGTTCGCCCCAAATTTGATCACGCGAACCGACAAAGCGCACTTGCTCACGGTTAGAGATGAAGTCATTGCCTTCAATTTCATTGCGTGCCGAACCAGCCAAATGAACGCCTACAAAGTTATCAACAACAATATTATTTGTTATTTTTGTGTACTCAACATCATAAATAAAAAAACCACGGTTATTACCTGCAACCACATTGCCTTCAATCACAGAATCTTGCAAGGTACGCAACATAATGCCATGATCAGAATTACCCCACGCACGGTTATTTCTCACCTCTTGGTTGCGCACTTCCATCAGCGCCAAACCACCTCGATTATAGTAAGTGTCATTATCCTCCCAAACATTATAATAGGAGTTCATATAGTGGGTACCATAACGGCTATTGTGCAGCTTATTCCCTTTAAAAATAGCATGGTGCGAAACATCCACATACAGCGCATCGCGCACATAACTAATTCTATTATTCAGAATTTTCGCGCCTTTGGTGTTGTACAGTTGCACCCCATTGCCTCGCAAAGGTGAATTGTATTCGCGCTTACCAGTAATATTATTATTTTCAATAAGAACATCATTTGCTTTTTCTATCCACAAACCAAAAAGGTTATAAGACAGATAGCAATTGCGCACAATTGCGCGGTGCGAACCAGGATAAAGGTAAATGCCGGAATTTTGATTTTTCAAGCTATCGCCAGAGTCGCTAACAATCAAACCTTCAAGCACCACATCCGGTGCGGTCACCCGGATGGTGTCACCTGTATTACCACCGCTGATCGTCGGCCGATCAATACCGCGCAAGGTCAGCGGCTTATCAATCAGCAGATTGACCAGGTACTTGCCGCGCGCCACCTCCACGACATCGCCAGGGGCGGCAGCGGCCACCGCTGCCGCCAAATCCTCCCCTGGGTGAACCGAAATGGTGGCCGCTTGGCCCACACTGCACATGGTCAGCGCAAGCCCAAGCGGGGCTATTTTTTTAGAGTAAAAAGCCTTTAATCCAGCGTCAATGAAGCGTGAAAAGCTATAAAAATTGAAAATAGGTATCACATTCTTCACGGCGTAAACAGCCCCAATGCTTGCAGCACCAGAAACAGGGCAGCACCAATCATTAAATTCTTAAAGGCAACGTAGCTCATCATGTCAAACCAACCCGCAACACGGTAATGGTCGTGCCACCACAGGCCATCTTTGACGTAGCGACGACCAGACATCCTAATCAGCACTTCGTACACGCTCCAGCCAAACCACCAGCCAATAATGGCCCCCGAAGAGAGGTGCCCCATGGCCGTCATCACCCACGCCACAGTGGCGGCCACGGCCAAGGCAATGCCCGCCATCTGCAAAGCACGCTTGCTGCGCCAGCCTTCGCTGCTCCAAGGCCACAGGTGATCGCGTACCTCGAGCAGCACCCACTTGAACAGCCCAACGTCACGCTTATGCGCTGGCAGAGTGGGGTCGGTAGGCATGCGCGGATCCACACCGTCTTTGGCTTTGGGCGAAATCTGATCTTCAAACTTGGCCGGATGGATAGGAATAAAGTAACCATTCTTACCAATGGGCGTGATTTCCAAACCATCGCGCTCGCGGCGTTTGCGCTCTTTGGCCAAGGGTGGGCAGCCTTTGGTATCGGTGTACAAAATCATGCAATCGAGGCAGTGCAAGCACTCGCGATGGTCAATACGGCCATCCACATCGATCGCCTGAGCACCGCAGCCAACAGCACAAGCTTTGCAGCTATTACAGTCTTGTTTGCGCTTTAAGCCAAACCAGCGGAAGGTGCTGGGAATGGCCAGCGAAGCACCCAAGGGGCAAATGTATTTGCAATAAGGGCGTTCAATAAAGATAGAGACACCCAAAATAACCGCCACGAACAAACCGTAGGGCCACGAACGGTTCATTACCCCGACAAGGAAAGTTGTTTTAAACGGTTCGACTTCAGAGAGCTTCTCAGCCCACCCCATCGAGAACAACGAAACCGTGAGCAGAAAGAAAAAGACGATGTACTTGCCCCACTTCAAACGGTCATGCCATTTTTGGGGCAGCTGAGTTTGAAAGCGTTTAAAACCAATCGCTTTGGCGATTTTATAAATCGATTCTTGCAAAGAACCAAACGGACACATCCACCCGCAGAACAAGCCACGGCCAAATAAGAACACCGTTACGATAATAAAGATCCAGAATAAGAAAATAAACGGATCCGACAAGAACAATGACCACGTCCACTGAAATAATAACGCGTGAAACCATGTCAATACCTGGGTGATCGACGGCTGCGCCATCAGCACAAAACCGATCCAACCCATGCTGATGGCCCAGAAAATATATTTAAATCCGTTCACCGGCCATTTATTTTTATGGGTTGATAAGCGCGTTAGTTTTTCACGGAAGGCATACACAATCGTCACTGCCACCAAGATAAAAGCAAACAGGGCAATTTTTACCGCTTGCGTTTTCCAGACACGCACCCAGGGGGCATCAGGTTCTTGAACTTTTGGACGGCCACCCTCCAGCATTTTTTCAGGAAGCCAGTATTTGGATTCAAAAACTGCAAAGCTGCGATGTCCAGTGGCACGATCTATCCGATTGCCTAAAAAAGCCAAGCGCCAGGGGTAAGCAGCAGAGAAAGCATGGGAACGAATGATAAAAATACCCGCTTCGTTATAGCGCGGTGCATTTTCAGCATCTAAACCGTAGAGGTTTAAATAATCCAAATCACGGAAGGTAAAGGCATCCGCACCTTGTTTGACTTGCACGCGGTCAAAAATACCACCACGCACAAATCCGGAACCTTTAAAAGACTCTTGACCTGCGGTTTTAATAATAAAGAATGCATTCTCTCCCTCTTTGAGGTCAGATTGCAAACGTTCAAAATTATTTTTACCGATCAGGCTGATACCGATATCCGGATGGTTCAAATCACCAAACCATAACTCGATAAATGGCTCCGTGCTGCGCGGCAAGCCCACTTGTTCAGGCTTTACCAAAAGGCGCTGAACGGCACCTAGTTTTACTAAATCATCCCAAGTATATTTTTTTTCTGTAGTAATAAATTTAGCCGGATCACGAACAGTTGGCTCAATAATTCCAGTTTGCCGTCCCACAGCCTGACCCGAAAGCTGAATCACTTGGTTTTGTGCAATCACGGTGACGGTCGCACCTGAAATGGCATCAACACCCAAGATATTCTCATCAGGGCGTGAAGGACCAACCTCAATATTGTCACTTGCTGATTTACCCAGGTACTGGTTATTGAAATTAATCAGGGCAGATTCAGGAATACCCAATAGCAAAATAGGCTCAGAATGCTTGAGCACTTTGACACCCACATATTTACCTTGGGTATCCATACCAATGAGTGTTACCACTGGCTTGCCAGAGTAAGCCGGAGTATCAGTAATATCCGTGGACAGCATGACATAGCCCAGTAATTTTTTCTGGGCAGAATCGTTGTCATATGCCTCAACATAAGGAGGCTGTCCTTTGCGCTTTGAGAAATGCGTTGCACCAGGAAAAACATCGGTGCACGGCAACAGCGAGCACATATCGGGTGTGGTCGCTAAATTAGCCGGCAGCTCTGCCTCATACGCAGTGGACGAGGCAGCCAAGGCATGGGGAGAAGTCCCTGCCGCTACCACAGCCAAAAACAAAAAAAATAACCAGGCAGTAAACCGATGACGCAGAGAAAACATCTGACTATCCAATAGATAACAGGCACCACGGGGTGCCTGTGAAAAAACCGCTCATTTCCCCCACCAACACCGAGCGGGGGAAATCACGAGAGCCGCTTAAGCCTCAACAATCATCCGTGTACGCATTTCAAGGTGCAAAGCGTGGCAGAAGGTTGAGCAATATGCCCAGAACACACCGGGTTTATCTGCCACAAAGGTTACCGATTTAGTTTCCAGCGGGTTAATAACAAACTGAATGTTGTACTTTGGAATAGCAAAACCGTGGGTCAAGTCTTCAATTTTGTCCAAGTTGGTCAAAATCAAAGTCACTTCATCACCTTTTTTCAAGGTAAATTCTCGCATCGAGAATGCAGGTGCTTGCGAGGTGATTTTTACGGTTACTTTTTTGCCATCACGGAAAACACCCGATTCTTTCGGATCTTTAATGGCCAGCGGGGATTCATCCAAGTCATAGACTTGCTTGGTTTTGATAATATCGCGCTTAAAGATGATAAAGTCATGCGGCTCACCACGCACGGGGTGATCGGCCAACAAGACCATTTTGTCGCCGGAAATATCAACAATCTGCTCGTTCTCAGGGTGGAAAGGCCCCACCGGCAGGAAGCGGTCTTTAGAGAATTTGCACCCCACGGCCAAGTATTTGCCGTCAGCGGCCCTGGTTTCAGATTGTGTGGCGTTGGTGTGGCCGGGCTGGTAATGCACGTCCAAGCGGTCAATGATGTATTCAGCCGTTTTATCGCCATTGTGATAAGCGATGGCTTTTTCCACGTTCCACTTGACCATCTGGCTGTCCAAGAACAGCGTCGTGTAGGCGTTGCCACGGCCGTCAAAGGCGGTGTGCAGTGGGCCCAAGCCGACTTCCACTTCAGCAACGATCGAATCGTCAATGTTTTGCAGCTTGCCATCGAACCAGTCCAGCACTTTGCTCAACTCGATGGTGGTGGTGGTGGGCGAGAGCTTGCCTGCGCAAATGAAGTACTTGCCATCGGGCGAGGCGTTTACACCATGGGGGTTTTTCGGTACGGACACGTAGCCAGTCAGGGCGGTCAGCGGATCCTTGTTCGCTGCCTGGGTGCCGTCCACCACCGGCACTTTGGACGTGCCATAGGTGGTGAACTTGCCGGCCTTCACGGCTTCTTCAATGCGGGCGATGTTGAAGAACAGGCAAGCATCGCGCTCTGCCGACATCATGTCTTCGTAGTGCACGCCCATTTCCACGTTGTACTGGTTGGTTGCAGCCAACTTGCCGTCGTAGGAGGTGGCGGTCAAGTCGCAGTTGCCGTCGATCAGCACTTGCCAGCGCACTTCCATGGTTTCGGCATCCACACACGTGAACAGCGAACGGTATTTTTCCGGGGTGTTGGCATCGGTGCCATCGTTGGGCAGGGGCACGGAGAACTCGGCACCGCAAAAAACTCGGGTGGTGTAGTTGATGGCGGGATCGACCGGATCGGCCTTGTCGGGGAAAATTCCGTGGAAACCCTGGACGTTAGGCAGCGTCGTGATCTTGTCGCAAACAAAATAATCCAAGCGAATACGGGCAATGCGGCTGTTGAGCTTGTCGTTCACCCATGCGTAACGGCCATCGTAGTTGCCGTCCTTGTACGAAGCGTGCAAGTGGTGCGTGTCGGCCACGTTGTACAGAGGGCCGCCTTGGGCATTGCGCCCCATCACATCCAAGGATTCATTGGTAATCCCCCAGCCAACCAACGCATCGGGACGGAAGCAAGGAATGCGTAGCAGCTCGCGCCCAGATGGCATGCCAAGTACACGCACATCACCGTTGTGACCGCCGCTCCACAAGCCGTAGTAGCTATCAAGTTCACCAGGTTTGAGGTGAATCCCCGACGCTGCAGAGGATGTCGCTGCGGAGGCAGCTGGCGCGGCCGCAGGGGCAGCGGCAGGCGCGGCTTTTTCGGTACACCCTACAACACCTGCCAGCCCAGCCAGCGCAGCAGTGTTAAGGAACTTACGACGGGCCGGTACGGCCTCTGTTTCGGGACGGTTCGATTGACTCATGGTGTTTTATATCTATGTAGTTAAGCCTCTAGGGCCAAATATCCCTAGGGAAATGACCTTAGGGCAAGTACTAGTGTCCATGGCCCCGGATTTTGCACATTGATGCATATCAAATGTATATTCTTCAAAGTCGTTCAAACTACGACGCATCCAACGGGGCCTGCGTACTGCCAGTGTCGGCCAAGTGCCGATTGCAAAGCGCACTCCGTTTTTGTTGTTATCTCAATATTTAAAGAAAGTCGAATATGAAAAAACTTCCTCTTGCCGTGGCTATCTCGGCTGCATTGCTGCTGGCTGCCTGCGGTAAAGAAGCCCCTAAAGCCGAAGCACCTGCTGCGGCTCCGGCTGCTGCCCCTGCTGCTGAGGCCCCTAAAGTTGAAGCACCGGCCGCTGAAGCGCCTAAGGCGGCAGAGGCTGCGCCTGCTGCTGCACCCGCTGCGGCTGAAGCACCCAAAGCGGAAGCAACCGCCAGCATCGATGGCAAAAGCGTTTACAACAAAACCTGCTCCATGTGCCACGCCGCTGGCGTTGCAGGTGCTCCCAAACCGGGCGATAAAGAAAACTGGGCTCCGCGCATCGCCCAAGGCACCGAGACCCTGTACAAGCACTCTATTGAAGGCTACACAGGCAACAGCGGCATGATGCCCGCCCGTGGTGGCAACCCCAAGCTGACCGACGATGAAATGAAGGCGGCCGTTGATTTCATGGTTGCTCAATCGAAGTAATCAGGCCATCCAGCCATCCAGTCATCAACGAATGGCTGCTTAAGAAAGGAAACGCACCATGGCAGACTCCGGCATCCCTGCAGGACAGATTTCTCGGCGGCGCTTTGCGCTGGCCGTCCCCATGCTGGGCAGCCTGGGGTTGCTGGCCACCCCTTCGGTATGGGCCAACGCTGCCCATGCCCATGCCGCCGCCCCTTTGCAACGCGCCAGCCGCGTGCTGATGGGCACCCAGGTGGATATGGTGGTTTATGGTGCGTCCTCCTCGGCCCCAGCGCTGCAAGCGGCCATGGAGCGGGCATTTGCCCACATGCAAACGCTTGAAGCCATGATGAGCCGCTTTCGCAGCGACAGCGTGCTGCAGCAAATCAATGCACAAGCAGGCAAGGCGGCCGTTACCGTTCCGCCAGAAATGATGGCGGTGCTGGAACAGGCCCGCAGCGTTTGGCACGCCAGCAACGGCGCGTTTGACCCCACGGTGGGTGCTTTGGCTGCCTGGCGCTTTGAGCCTGGGGTGCAGGCCATGCCCAGCACGGCCCAAATTTCTCAAGCGCTGCAGCACATCGGTGCCGATAAGCTGCAGCTCTCTGCCGCAAACAACACCGCCCGCCTCACCCAATCGGGCATGGCCCTGGATTTGGGCGGCATTGCCAAACTGCCCATCTTGGCGGCCGGCCTGGAAGCACTCCAAGCCCAGGGGGTTGAAAACGCCCTCATCAATGGCGGCGGCGATGTCGTCACCATGGGCCTGAACCAAGGCAAAGCCTGGCGCATCGGCATCCGCGACCCACGCCAACCAAGCCAACTATTGGGCGCTGTGGCCATTGAAGGCCAAGGCGTGGTGGCCTCCTCGGGCGATTACGAGCGCTGTTTTGAGCGCGATGGCCAGCGCTACCACCACGTACTCAACCCCCGCACCGGCTGGCCGACCACCCAGGTGCATGGTGTTGCCCTGGTCGCCCGCGATGTTGCGGCGGTCAATGGCTGGGGCACCGCACTGATGGTGCAAGGCCCAGCAGCGGCCCCCGCCTGGAGCCAGCGGCACCCCGAAGTGGCCCTTTTGCTTGCTGACCGCGACGGCCAAGTGTGGCAAAACGCCAGCATGGCGCAGCAGTTGCAAACGGCATAAATCACCTGCGCCCCTGGTAAAAAAGCCCATCTGCAAAAGCCCATCTGCATTACAGATGGGCTTTTTTGCTGGAGGCGCTGTGCTGGCCTTAACGAATCAGTGCACGCCTTGCCCGCGCCACGCGTGCCCAAAGGCCTGGCCGTAGGCTTGGGCCACATCCCGCTCTAAGTCTGCAGCCTCTTCAAGGCCAATGCACAGCCGGACCAGGCAGCCAGGCAGCACGGCCCCCCGGCCTAAATCGCGCATTTCATCCAGGGCATACGGCATCACCAAACTGATATGGCCGCCCCAGCTGTAGCCCAGTTTGAACAGCTGCAGGCGATTGCAAAAATCATCCACCTGGCTTTGCGGCGCATCGAACACCACACTAAAAATACCGGCCGCCGCGCCTGCAGGATTTTCTGGCGTGGCACACAGCTGCTGCCAATGGGCATGGCCAGGGCTGCTGGCAAACGCTGGGTGCAGCAGCTGCTTGACCGCATTTTGGCGCTGCAGGGCCGCAGCCAATTGGCGGGCTGTTTTGTCTTGCGCGTGGTAGCGCAAAGCGGTGCTGGGCAAGGAGCGCAGCACCAGCTCCACATCGTTCATGCCCACGCCCAGCCCCAGGCGCATATGCGCCAGCTTTAAGCGCATGTGCAAAGCGTTATCGCGGGTGATGATGCTGCCCATGAGCACATCGCCCCCGCCACTGGGGTATTTGGTCAGGGCATGGGCCGAAATATCGACCTGCACACTGCCGCCGTCGCGCAGCAAATCAAAGGGCAAAAATGCCAAACCAGCGCCCCAGGTGTTGTCCAGCGCTGACAGGGCCCCGTGCTGGCGCACCAGCTGCACCTGGGCGAGCAAATTCGGAAATTCCATGGTGACCGAACCGGGCGCTTCCAGCCACACCAGCTTGGTGGCGGGGCTAAGTTTGCTGCGCAAATCCTCTACATCCATAGGATTAAAGAAGGCATAACGAATGCCATAGCGGGCCAACTCATGCTGGGCGAAATCCTTGTTCGGGCCGTAAGCGTTGTCAGGAATCAACACCTCATCGCCCTGGCTGAGCAGCGCCAGCGAAACGGTGCTGATGGCCGCCAAACCGCTGGGCACCAGCAAGCACTGCTGCCCGCCTTCGAGCGCGCATAAACGCTCTTCCAAGGTGAAGGACGTGGGCGTGCCGTGCAGGCCATAGGTGTAGCCACTTTTGTCCAGCCAGCGGCGGCTGCGCATGGTGGCCACATCCGGAAAGAACACGGTCGAAGCCTTGTGCACCGGTTGCTGCGGTGCAGAAAACTCGGTCGGCGCGGCGTAGGGATGGTGGATAAGGTGGGTGCTTAAATGCGGCTTAGTCATAAAACAATAGCACTTTGCGCTTTGATATCAATGTTTTTATAAAAAATATCTTTAAAAGTAAAGATACATCAGCGCAAACAGCTCCTTAATTGTTGGTTTGTTGGTCAGAGAAATACTCTCGCGTCAGCTGCACGATCACCGGCGAGAGCAGCAGCAACGAGAGCAAGTTGGGGATGGCCATCAAGGCGTTCAGAGTATCGGCCACCAACCAGGCAAAATCCAGCGTGACCACCGCACCACAAAACACCGCCAGCACCCACGCCAGGCGAAACGGTTTTTCTGCCCTGGTGCCCACCAAGTAATCCCAGCATTTTTCGCCGTAATAGGCCCAGCCCAAAATGGTGGTAAAGGCAAACACCGCCAGCGACAGGGCCAGCACATACTTGCCCACGCCGGGCATGGCGGCCTCAAACCCCTGGGTACTGAGCAACGCGCCGCTGGCACCGCTGTTCCACACCCCACTGACCACAATGGCCAACCCAGTCATGGTGCAGACAATGATGGTGTCGATAAAGGTGCCCATCATGCCCACCAGACCGGAAAACACCGGGCTGGTGCTTTGTCCGGCCGCCTGGGCAATGCCAGCCGTGCCCAGCCCCGCCTCGTTAGAGAAAATACCCCGCGCCACCCCCATGCGCATGGCCATCAGCATGGTGGAACCGGCAAAGCCGCCCACCGCCGCCGTGGGGGCAAAAGCTTGGGTGATGATCAGCTCGAACGCGGCCGGAATGCGGTCAAAAAACACCCCCAGCACCCATAGCACGCACACGATGTAGAGCACGCACATGGCTGGCACCAGCTTTTCTGCGACCGCGCCAATGCGGGTAATGCCGCCCAGAATGACCGCCGCCGTCAGCGCCGCCAGCACCACCCCACTGACCCACAAGGGCAGCGCAAACGCCCCTTCCATGGCCGTGGCAATGCCATTGGATTGCACCATGGCACCAATCCCAAAACCGGCCAGCCCCCCAAACACGGCAAACGCCGTGCCCAGCCAGCGCCAATGCGGGCCCAGGCCATTTTTAATGGCGTACATCGGGCCACCCACCCAGCGCCCCTGGGCGTTTTGCTCGCGAAAGCGCACGGCCAGCACCACCTCAGCGTACTTGGTGGCCATGCCCACCAGGGCCGTCATCCACATCCAAAACAAAGCGCCCGGGCCGCCCACAGCAATGGCCGTGGCCACGCCGGCAATATTGCCCGTGCCCACGGTGGCCGACAGCGCCGTCATCAGCGCCGCATAGGGCGAAATATCGCCCGCTTGGCCCTCCTTCACCCGGCGGCTTTGCCAAATCATGCGAAAGCCGTAGCCAATTTTGCGCAATGGCAGCAGTCCCAGCCGCAGCTGTAAATACAAGCCTGTGCCCAAAATCAGCACCACCATGGGGATGCCCCATACCAAGGCATTGACTGCGTTGAGCCACTGGGTTAGTTGCGCCATAGCACCTCTTTTTTTTACCGATCAACAACAAAAAAAGTCACGGGCCGCACGGTCCATGACTTGGGGGAGTTTTTTTAACCGCGCGAGCTTACCACCGGAAAAACACGCTCGTTCCATAAAAAAACGCCGCAGAACGCGGCGTTTTTTAGAGCCTAAAAAGGCTTAAGCCAAGGCGGCAACAGCGTCAATAGCTGCATTAAAAGTAGCGCTTGGGCGCATCACCGCATCCAGCTTGGCCAAGTCGGGCTGGTAGTAGCCACCGATGTCGGCCGGCTTGCCCTGCACCGCTGCCAGCTCGGCCACGATGGCCGCTTCGTTGTCGGTCAGCTGCTTGGCAATCGGGGCAAACTTGGCCGCCAGGGCAGCATCTTCGGTTTGCGCAGCCAAGGCCTGGGCCCAGTACATCGCCAGGTAGAACTGGCTGCCCCGGTTGTCGATCTGGCCGACGCGGCGGGCGGGGGACTTGTTCTCATCAAGCAACTTGCCCGTGGCTTGGTCCAGCGTCTTGGCCAGCAGCTTGGCCTGGGCATTGTTGTTTTTGATGCCCAGGTCTTCCAGCGAAACCGCCAGGGCCAAAAATTCGCCCAACGAATCCCAACGCAGGTAGTTTTCTTCCACCAGCTGCTGCACGTGCTTGGGGGCCGAGCCGCCCGCGCCGGTTTCGTACATGCCGCCACCGGCCATCAGGGGCACGATGGAGAGCATCTTGGCGCTGGTGCCCAGCTCCAGAATGGGGAACAGGTCGGTCAGGTAGTCGCGCAGGATGTTGCCGGTCACCGAGATGGTGTCCAGCCCACGGGCCACGCGCTCCAGCGTGAAGCGCATGGCACGCACCTGGCTCATGATCTGGATGTTCAGGCCGGTAGTGTCGTGGTCCTTCAGGTACTTCTCGACCTTCTTGATCAGCTCGTTCTCGTGCGGACGGTAGGGGTCCAGCCAGAAGATAGCGGGCATGCCCGAGTTGCGGGCACGGGTCACGGCCAGCTTCACCCAGTCGCGGATGGGTGCATCTTTGACCTGGCACATGCGCCAGATGTCGCCCTGCTCAACGTTTTGCGTCAGCAGCACTTCGCCGGTGGCAATGTCCACGATGTTGGCCACACCGTCTTCCTGGATTTCAAAGGTCTTGTCGTGGCTGCCGTATTCCTCGGCCTTTTGTGCCATCAGGCCCACGTTGGGCACGGTGCCCATGGTGCGCGGGTCAAAGTTGCCGTGCCACTTGCAGAAGTTGATCATCTCCTGGTAGATGCGGGCAAAGGTGGACTCGGGCATCACGGCCTTGCAGTCGTACGGCTTGCCGTCCGAGCCCCACATCTTGCCGCCGTTGCGGATCATGGCGGGCATGGAGGCATCCACGATGATGTCGTTGGGCGAGTGGAAGTTGGTAATGCCCTTGGCCGAATCGACCATGGCCAGCTCGGGGCGGTGCTCGTGGCAAGCGTGCAGGTCTTGGATGATTTCTTCGCGCAGCGAAGTGGGCAGGGTCTGGATTTTTTCGTACAGCGTGGCCATGCCATTGTTCACGTTGATGCCCAGCTCTTCGAACAGCTTGCCGTGCTTGGCAAACGCATCCTTGTAGTAAATCTTCACGCAGTGGCCAAACACGATGGGGTGCGAGACTTTCATCATCGTCGCCTTGACGTGCAGGGAGAACAAAATGCCTGCCTCTTTACAGTCTTCCAGCTCGCGCTCGTAGAACTCGCACAGGGCTTTTTTGCTCATGAACATGGAGTCGATGATCTCGCCTTCGAGCAGCTTGACTTTCTCTTTGAGCACCACAGTCTGGCCGGATTTGGTCTCCAGCACCATCTTCACATCACGCGCTTTGTCCAGCGTCATGGATTTTTCGCCGTGGTAGAAGTCGCCCTCGTGCATGTGCGAGCAGTGGGTTTGCGACCACTGCTTCCATTCACCCATCGAGTGCGGATGCTTTTTGGCGTAGTTCTTCACCGCTGCCGGGGCGCGGCGGTCGGAGTTGCCCTCGCGCAGCACGGGGTTCACGGCCGAGCCCAGGCACTTGGCGTAGCGGGCCTTGATGTCTTTTTCTTCGTCGGTGGTGGGGTTTTCCGGGTAGTCAGGAATCGCGTAGCCCTTGCCCTGCAGCTCTTTGATGGCCGCAATAAGCTGGCCCACCGAGGCGCTGATGTTGGGCAGCTTGATGATGTTGGCCGAAGGCTCCAGGGTTTTTTGCCCCAGCTCGGCCAGGGTGTTGGGCACCCGCTGGCTCTCGGGCAGGCGATCGCTGAACTCACCCAGGATGCGGGTGGCGACAGAGATATCGCTGGTTTCCACTTTGACACCGGCTGTGGCAGCAAACGCTTGCACCACAGGCAAGAAGGCACCCGTGGCCAAGCGAGGGGCTTCATCCGTCAGGGTGTAGATGATGGTCGGTTGTTGTGTCGTCATTGCGTGCTTTTGGCTTGAATTAGGTTGCTCGGAATCAGGGCGCAGGCCGTGCCCGCTGCCCTTCTTGGCAGTGTCTTGCATTTTGAATACAGCGTCTAGCTTGTGACCAGGCTGTATTTCACATTACTGCAAGCTTCTTCCACCATACAAAATTCTAACCGCTAACGGCGATTTTTCCTAACTCTTATAGAAGACTTGGGCAAAATCTTCTATAAGACTGCAACAAGACTGCCACAGGTCAAAACGCGCCCCCGTGCCCACGTGGACGTAGGAACTTTCTCTTGTCCAACCGCTCAACATCTGCCATGCAATTTCCCATCCAAAAAACCGCAGAAGAATGGCAAGCCCACTTGGCCGCGCAGCAGGCCGAGCCGGCCGCCTACGCCGTCACCCGCCAAGCCGCCACCGAGCGCCCGTTTACCGGCCGCTTCAACCAGCACTGGCAGGCTGGCCAGTACCACTGCATTTGCTGTGGGGCGGCCTTGTTCACCTCCGAGACAAAATTCGATGCCGGTTGCGGCTGGCCCAGCTTTACCCAGGCCCTGCCCCAAGCCATTGCCGAGCGTGCCGACCGCAGCCACGGCATGGTGCGGGTGGAAACCCTGTGCAGCCAATGCGGTGCACACCTGGGCCACGTCTTCCCCGATGGCCCAGCCCCCACGGGCCTGCGCTACTGCATGAACTCTGCCGCCCTGGCATTTACCGACAGCGCCAGCGACGGTGCCAGTGACAGCGCCACCTCCCCAAACACCTCGGCCTAACCCCCTCCCCCCACCTTCCCCTCTGCGCCACACCTGCAGCCACGCGCCCCCGCATCTGGGGGGAGCGGGCACTGTCCAGCCTAGGGCTGATCTGTGGCATGCTTGGCCCCTTCCTGCACAGCCCCTTGCGCTATGAAGTTACTGATTGATTTTTTCCCGATTGCCCTGTTTTTTGCGGTGTTCAAACTCTGGGGCATCTACCCCGCCACAGCGGTGGCCATCGTCGCCACCATCGTCCAAATTGCCTACCTGCGCTTTAAATTGGGCAAGGTCGAACCCATGCAATGGGTCAGCCTGGGGGTGATCGTGCTGTTTGGGGGTGCCACGCTGCTGGCCCAGGATGAAAACTTTATTAAATGGAAACCCACGGTGCTGTATTGGCTGATGGGCGCAGCGCTTTTGGTCGGCCAGCTTTTGCTGCGCAAAAACTTGATCAAAAGCCTGATGGGGGGCCAAGTGCAACTGCCCGACCACGCCTGGAACACCTTGAACTGGGCCTGGAGCGGCTTTTTTGCGGCCATGGGCGGCTTGAATCTGTGGATTGCCTACCACTTTGATACCGACACCTGGGTGAACTTTAAAATGTTCGGCGGCCTGGGGTTGATGCTCTTGTTTATCTTGGTCCAAGCCGTGTACATGAGCCGCTTTATGCAAGAAAAACCCCAGGATTCCCAATGAACACCCCCCAAAACTCCCCAACTACCCCAACCACACAAAGCCCCATCGCCGTCACCGCTGCGGCCATTGAAGCGGCCTTGCGTGCGCAGCTCAACCCCAGCCGGCTTGAAGTGATCGATGAAAGCCACCTGCACGAGGGCCACGCTGGTGCCAATGGCACCGGCTTTGGCACCCACTTTCGGGTGCGCATTGAGTGCGATGCGTTTGCCAACCTGAACACCGTGGCCCGCCACCGCATGGTTTACACCTGCTTGCAAGCATTTTTCGATTCTGGCTTACACGCCTTGGCGATTGAGGCTTAATCCACCCCCATCATCTGCCCCTGCATTTCTTCTTTCACCTCTTTTTTCTTCCCCACTGAAGCTTTTATGCAAAAACACATGCTTTCCAAAATCGCCGTCGCCACTCTCTTTGGTGTAGCTGCTTGCGCAGTATCTGCGCAGAATATTGCTGTTGTGAACGGAAAACCCGTGCCAGTTCAGCGCATGGAGCTCCTAAAACAGCAGATTGAAGAGCGCAGTGGCCGCGAACTGCCCGCCGAGATGGAGGCGCAACTCAAAGAAGAAGTGATCGCCCGCGAAATCTTCATGCAAGAAGCCGCCCGCCGTGGCCTGGATCGCACCCCCGAATACAAGCAAAACCTGGAAATGGCCCGCCAAACGCTGCTGATTCGCGAGCTGTTTGTCAATTTTGAGAAAACCAACCCCGTCACCGACGCAGAAATCAAAGCCGAATACGACAAAGTGGCCGCCAGCAACAGCGGCAAGGAATACCGCACCAGCCACATCCTGGTCGAAACCGAAGACCAAGCCAAAGCCCTGATTGCCGACATCAAAGCCGGCAAGAAAAAATTTGCCGATGCCGCCAAACAAGCCTCCAAAGACCCCGGCTCAGGAGCCCAAGGCGGCGACCTGGGCTGGTCCACCCCCGACAGCTACGTGCCCGAGTTCGCCCAGGCCATGACCCAGCTGGCCAAAGGTGCCATGACCGACACCCCGGTCAAAAGCCAATTTGGCTGGCACATCATCCGCATCGAAGACGTGCGCGAAGGCCAACTGCCCCCGCTGGAAGAAGTCAAAGCCCAAATCAAGCAAGAGCTGGAACAGCAAAAAATGGGCAAATTCCAAGACGAACTGCGCGCCAAAGCCAAAGTGGAATAACGCCACCCCTTCTGCGCCAGATCAACAAGGTGTCTCTTTGTAAAAAGGGACACCTTTTTTGCTATGGGCAGCCACTAGAATCGCGCTTTTTTGGATTTTTCACCTGCTGCATGACCACGCCCGCCCTCCTCAACCGCCGCCAAGCCTCCAGCCTGCTGCTGGGCAGCCTCTGCCTGACCAGCCCACTGGCCAGCCCAGCCGCCACCACGCCCACCATCACCGACGCGCACGCGGCCATCAACATCGCGGGCAAAGAGCGGGGCCTGTCCCAGCGCATGGCCAAAGCGTTTTTGCAAATCGGCATGCAGGTCGATACCCAGCGCTCAACCACCGTTTTGAACACCACCATCGGCACCTTTGACCGCCAGCTAACAGCACTGCAGGCCTTTGCCCCCACCCCCACCATTAAAAACACCTACCAAGAGCTGGCGCAAAACTGGAACGCCTACAAAACCGCGCTCAACACCGAAAACCCCAAACCCAAAAACGGCAAAGAAGTGCTGGCCCTGTCAGAAATGATGCTGCGCCTAACCAACCAAGGCGTTACCCAGCTTGAAGCGCACCTGGGCACCACCTCAGGCCGCCTGGTCAATCTCTCGGGCCGCCAGCGCATGCTCTCGCAGTACAT
>OCVT010000112.1_pt1 | contig 27422 bp, 21 predicted proteins | sample 1539111 | NCBI WGS metagenome assembly OCVT01 (sample SAMEA3991482, study PRJEB22521) | metagenome | biome: anthropogenic terrestrial biome; feature: sewage plant; material: raw primary sludge | place: Sweden | collected 2012-09-26 | reverse complement strand
TGTCTTTTTGTATCTTTCTTGTGATTTCTATAAATATATAGCCAATCGTTTAGCAAATATACTATAATATTTTCTTAGCATCCATTCCCTTTTTGACCAAATTTGTTATTTTTAGAAAATACGTATATTATTCTTGTTTTTTCTATCCATATTTTCAACTTCCTTTTGTATAAAACAACTTTGTTTTTGCTGAAATGTGCCAAACCACGAGGGCCAAAGGTATGGTGATGGCCAAAGCGGAAAGACAGCCTCCAATAAAGGAGAGGTCAAACCACCCGCAATGAGTGAGAATGACAATAATGGGGCAATGAAAGAGATAAATCTCGTAGGAAAAATCCCAGTTCTGTCCGATAGAACTTAAAAATGGAGTGTGAAATCCCAGCCAAAGGATCATGATGGTGAGTGTTGCCGGTTGCAGCACATCGGTGTGCAGCAGGTGCCCACCGATGAACAGCAACAAGGCTGGAATGACTATGCGGTTTTCAATATGGCGGGCATACTGATAATTGAGAGCAAACCAGCCGCCGGCTACGAAAAAAGAAATGAAAGCGGGAAACTGATGTGCCAGCAGAACAATGAACTTGTTTCCCGTTTCGGCACCAATGTGGTTGAGGCTGGCATCCCAAGTGACGGACAAGATGTATAGAACGGCCAAAAATATATTTTTACTTCTAATTGTTTTCATCCGGCTCCATCCCCAAATGATGAGAGGCAAGGCCAAATAGAAAGCGACCTCGATCTTGATGGTCCATAAGGCTCCATTGATGGGCAATCCGAAAAGAGCGCCGCCACTGGCAGAGACGGGAGATGGACAAATGAAGTTGAGTGTGAGAATGTTACAAAACAAATACTTCCAGAATGTCAGTGATAGAAAATACTGGCAGAATGTGGAGGAACAAAAGAAATAGGGGAGAATAGCACAGAATAGCACAGCACATAGGTAGGAAGGAAAAATACGGAGGGCGCGGTGCTTAAAGAAACTGAATACGCTGACGTTGCAGAAGTGCAACAAGTAACTACGGGTGACAAAAAAACCGCTCAGAATGAAAAATGTGTTTATACTGAAATTCAAAAAAAACCTTTGCCCATAATCACCTTGCCCAGAAAGAGTGAGACAATGTCCGAAAACTACCGCCAGACAGCATATAATGCGGATGGCATTGAAACTGTTGTTTTTGTCAATGGGTATGTCGTTTGTGAAAATATTGGGCATGACAGTGTTTTGTGTGCAAAAATAATGTTTCTTGTTTATATTTTGTTTTTCTCCAACCATTTCTTATCTTTATAACTCAAAAACATTTTAATGGTATGGTTGATGAATTTGTTCCTTTTCTCAAATCGGTAGCAGAGGATTTAAAGCGCAAAAACGGTGATAGCTGTGACCTCTCACGCTATACGGTGGTGTTCCCCAATAAACGAGCCAGCATTTTTTTTAATAGATACCTTTATCAGGCCTATAACAATACTGGGACAAGGACGCCCAAACCCGTATGGTTGCCGAAATATGAGGCTATCAATGGTCTGTTTCTTACCATGGCCCGCCAATTGGGTCTGACCCTTGAGGTGCCGACAGATGCTGATTTGAGACTTGTGAATGTGCTCTATCAAGCTTACGAAGAGGTGAATGTGACGTGGCAGAATGCCGAAGACAATCCCTATTCGCAAAGAATGTCCACCATAGACGAGTTTTTCTATTTTGGCAAAATACTGTTGGGTGACTTTGAGGATGTGGATAAAAATCTGGCAGATGCCCGCAGCCTGTTTCGCAATTATGCGGATTACAAGGAGATATCGGATGATTTCCTTACCAAGGAGCAGAAACTGATACTGAATGATTTGTTTAACTGGAACAGACCAGCCGCGGATAGCGGAGATAAAAATGTGGAAGCCTATCAGAATTTTCTGCATTTGTGGAACTCTCTCCATGATATCTATACAACATTCAGAGGAAAACTGCGCGACCAGCATCTGGCCTACGAAGGTATGCTGGAACGTATGGTGGCAGAGCGGGCTGATAGCCTATCTACCGACCGGATATATGTATTCGTAGGTTTCAATGCCCTTAACAGTTGCGAAAAAACGCTGTTCAAGGCACTTGACAAAAAAGGTCAAGCCCTCTTTTATTGGGATTATGACACCTATTATTTTAATAAATCGGGAGAGGAAGGCACCTCAGATTACGCTGATGCCCCCGGTACTTTTCTGTACGAGAATATCTGTGGTAAGGATAAGGCTGTGACCAATCCGAATGCCACATCGATGGTGGTGCATCTGCCTGATGATAAAGATCTTTGTTGTCGTGATTATTTATCACGATTCAAAAAAACGTCAGAGCCATTGATACACGTCAAGGTCGCCTCCACAGAATTGTCGCAAGCTAAATATGTGGCTGAATATCTGAAGGATATGAAACGGAGAAATGTGCCAGATGACGACATCGCCATTGTGCTGTGTGACGAGTCGCTGTTGCTTCCCGTTCTTCATTCCATACCCGATGAGGTGAAAGACTTCAACATAACCATGGGTTTCCCGATAGTGCAGACTCCCGCCTATTCGCTGCTGCAGCTGTTGCTTGATTTACAGTTGCGCCAATCGTCAAAACATGAATTTCTGTATCCTCAGGTAATGGCCTTGCTGCGTCATCCGGAAATACATCAGGCAATGCCGCAGCTATCGGTGGCATTGGTGCAGTCTTTGTCAGACAAAAAGCATTATTATTTGTCGGCAGAGTCGCTGGTCAAGATAGGCGAAGAAAACAAATCGGACCAAGAGGGGAGGACAGAACAAATCGCATTTTGCAAAAAAATGTTTACCCCCAGTGCTGACAGCACAGACCAATTGCTGGATTGGCTTGAAGACACGTTCAGAAGTGTGGCTTCGACGTATGTGACAGACTCGGCAGAAGTGCCTGATGACAAACAAGAAGAGGATGCGATAGATAACAACTATTCGGGATTGTATGAAGAATCCATTTATCAGCTATACAGACAGATAGGAGAAATCAAAGCAAGCCTGAAACAATTGGCAGAAGGTCAAAATCCGGAGATGCCGGTGCTGGGTGTCCCTATGCTGGCCCGGATGTTGCGGACTGCTTTTTCGGCTCAGTCCATCACTTATAGCGGAGAACCTGCAAAGGGTATGCAGATTATGGGATTTCTGGAAACAAGGAATCTGGATTTCAAGCATGTGCTGATGCTGTCGGTCAATGAGGGCTATATGCCGAAGTCGGGTAGCCAGACCTCCTTTATCCCTTATTTGTTCCGCCGAGCCTTTGGATTGCCGACGGTGGAGCATGAGGATGCCTTGTATGCGTACAACTTCTATAGACTGTTGCAGCGGCCAGCAGACCTTACATTTGTATACAGCACCGAATCGTCGGAGGTGAATTCTAGCGAGCCGAGCCGCTTTTTGCGTCAGTTGAAGTCGGAACTGGGAGCCTATGACAAGCCCGAAATCATAATGCCATCGTTTGTACCCGATGAGAATGGAATAATAAGTGTAAGGAAAACTCCCGAAATGATAGGGCAAATTATAAGCAAATACAAAACAAACAACGCATTTCCTCAAAATACTGAAGATAATTATCTGTCGCCAAGTGCACTGAATGTCTATTTTAATTGTTCACTCAAATTCTATTTCCAATATATCCTTGGTTTGAAGGAGGAGGAAGATTTTGACGTGAATGTGGATTCCGGCACCTTCGGTACCATTTTTCATAGGACGATGCAAAATATCTATTGCCGACTGGCAGGAGAAGAAGTGCATGGCGAAAAGGATACTCCATGTTGGGGGAAACCGTATCATCTTATCACCCCAGCCGCCTTGAACCAGTTAGTGCGCAAATCGGAAGGAACCCCTGCTTACCATTATCAGCAAACAGAGATAGAAAACTATGTGAACCAAGCTTTTCAGGATGTCATGGGAATAACAGCCGACCGATTCACGGGAGAGCAACTGATAAAGCGTGACGTGCTGGTCACTTTCGTAAAATATCAGTTGAAACAAGATTTGGAGTATGCTGGCAAAGAGGGCTTCGATGTCTACGAGCCAGAATCGCCCGTCAAAGGTGCCGTGGAAGTGAACATAGATGGACTTAAGGGATTGCCGGACGAACTGCAAACGAAAAAATCAATACTATTCTGTGTCGGGGGACAGATGGATCGCCGTGATGCCAAAAATGATGTGCTAAGGCTGGTAGACTATAAGACGGGAGGATCGTCGAATGACAAGAAATGCAAAATACTGGAGGAGCTGTTTGACGGTAAGGATAAAATGTTCCAAATCGTACTTTATTCGTATCTGCTGGCACGCCAATTGGGCGATTATCCTCTGCGCAAGATAGTGAAACCAGCTTTGATGTTTCTGAAAGAGGAGCATGCTGCCGATTACGTTCCAGACCTTTTGATTTCGGTGAAAAAAATGGGTGAAACGGGAAAGAAAGAAAAGAAAGTAAATGAAGTATTGCAAGTGAAGATGCAAGAGGGAGAAGCGGTAATAACAGGTGCTGAAGGCAGTGAATCCCAGTCCGATTTTATAACTCTACTGAAGTCGAAACTACGAAATTTGCTGGATGCGGATGTCCCATTCGAAGCAACTGATAACCCTGAGAAATGTACTTATTGCTCGTTCCTGTCGATTTGTCATCCGATGCTGCAAGGTCAAAGGGTAAATTTTGATAAATAATGAGACATTTTAACATTATCAAGTGCAACAAGTTGTTGTTTTGCTTCTTAATTTTGTGCCAAATTTGAAAATTATAGATTGTTATGATAGAATTGCCAAATGATGCGAATATGCTTTTCAGTTTTGTGAATATGAAACTGAGGGATGAATATGACTCTCTTGACGACATGTGCGAGGACCTGGATATACAGAAAAACTGGCTGTTGGACAAGCTGAAGGCAGCGGGGTTTGAGTATAACCAGCAGATGAACAAGTTTTGGTAATTTACATTTGGCAAAAATAGATAGATGTATTCACGAGAAGAGATAAAACAACTGCATAAAGAGTTTTGGACAGCGTTCGGAACCTTTTGTCAGCACTTGCCCCGTTTTAAATATCGTCACAAAGATTGGATACTGTACAACACGAGGATAAAGGGCGTGGAAATGAAGTTCGATGCCACTTGTGACGGTGCTTATGTCATTATGGAACTGAACAACAAAAGCGAACGTAAACGTTTGGCCATGATGGAATTGCTGAAACGCTACAAGGCGGTGGTTGATGAGGATTTTGCTGACGCTGTATGGGAAGATTCTTATATTAAGCCGTGTGGTACAGAGGTGTGCCGCATTTATCGTTGCCAGTCTGAGCTGAATATACATAAAAGAGAGCAATGGAAGGACTTCTTTGTGTATTTGTCAAAAAACATGTCGGCTCTTGAACGTGTGTTTGATGCGATGAAGGAACAGCTGCAGTATATAGCTACTGACAGTAACACGGAAAGTACAGAAGCGGAAGAATCCCTTTCGTGAAAAGGGAGAGAAAAAAGGCGAGGGCAGCGTTGTTATAACAACGCTGCCCTCGCCTTTTTTCGTAGGACAATCCGAAATTCAAACGCTAACCCTTGATGGTTACTTGCCTGGCAGAATTGTCAACCTCATCGATGTGAACCTCAACGGCATCCTCAGGAATAAGGTCTGAAATCATTTCTGGCCATTCGATAAAACATACGTTCCCGCTATAAAAGTAATCCTCATATCCGAAGTCATAGGCCTCTTCTTCCTTGTTGATGCGATAAAAGTCGAAATGGTAGATGGGAGCGCCTTTGCCATCCTGATATTCATTGATGATAGCGAAAGTGGGACTGTTGATAACATCTTTGACCCCCAGTTTTTCGCAAATGGCCTTAATGAAAGTCGTTTTGCCTGCTCCCATTTTACCGTAGAATACGAAAACTTTTTTGTCGCCCATCTTGCCCACAAACTGGGCAGCGGCCTCATCTATTTTGTCTAAAGAAGAAATGTCTATTTTGTACTCCATTTGACTTTCTATTTTTTTACGATTGCAAATTTAGCAACATTTTTATAATTGCCGTCTTGTGTGGCCTCAAAAACGAAGTAGATGCCCGACGGGGCGTGGCTGCCATTGTTGAGTTGTCCGTCCCAGGTATAAAGGCTGCCGTTAGACAGACCATGTACCAATACGTGCCCTTCGGTATCCGTTATTCTCACTTCCGTGTTCTCCATAAGTCCCGATATGGTAATCAGTCCGTCAAATTCGGGCCGTACTGGATTAGGGTAGACGTGAACGTCGTTCAAATTTTCTTTGCCTTCGGCGGCATCACCCTGATAGATGAACATTCCATTAGGAGTGGCAATGTACACTTCTCCGTTGTCGGTATTGATAGCAATGCCGTTGATAGTGTTGGTAGTGAGTGGACTGTTGTCGGTGGTGAAATGGTGAATTGTTTTTTGTCCGTCATCTGAAATCAAATAAACGCCAGACGCAGCTGTACCAATCCATTTGCGGTTGGCCCCATCGACAGCAATGGCATTAATTTGTTCCGTAGAAAGCAGATAGTCGGCCAATGAACTGTTGTCCTCGCGAGTGATTTTGATACGGGTAGCAGTATAGCCGCTATTGAATATGTTGGCTGTGTTTTTCAAAATGATAGGTCCCACATCGGTTCCTATCCAAATATCATGATTCTTATCCTCTGCGATGCTCTTATAAGTACTGGGCGTGACAGTGCTGCCATCGCTCAACGTAAAGGTGGACAGCCATTCCGTCTTGTCATCGCCAGTATAGAAAGGCGTATTATTGTCGTTGATGACGTAAACGCCTACTCCCAAACGAGGAAACAACATCCATTTGAATCCATTCTCACTTTGAAAAAGGTTGGTTGCTGTAGCCTTGTTGTCCAAATCGCTGTAAGATAGACTATGCCAAGTGCCATTGGCATCACGGGCCTTTAACAGATTTCCGGACTGGACATTAAGCACCCACAATACATTGTTTTTGTCAATCATGACCCCGTCGAGAAGTATCAAACTGGTGTCAGATGACCAGGCATCCAATTTAGTATTGGTTGAATAATATTTGTTTACCAATTTGTTGTCGTAGAATTCGAACAACGATCGCCATGTGGCCACGAACATTCTTTTGGTATCTTTGGGGTCGACGGTGGCGTCCCAAATGGCACGGAAAGCATTGTTGGCATTATAGTTTGTACCTAAATCTTCTCTCCTTATGATGGACCATGCATTATTTTCATAAATCTGAATGATGCCGGAAGCGGAGAAATCAGGTCCGTATCCCGAAAATAATTTGCCATACTGATATTTAATGAACGACACATCGTTCCAGCCCGGTCCTTCGGGGCAGAATACATTGATACGGGTGGCTTGTCCCATAGAAAACTCTTCCAACGAGTCGCAGCCAATCCAGAGGTGATTACTGGCGGGGTCGTATGAGGCATCGTAGCCTTTGTTGTATTGGAGAGTTTGACTTTGATAATCTTTGTCGTAAACTGCGGTAAGATTGTTGGAACTTTGCAGTGTCAGAAAGTCTCCGTTGACGTGGGCTTGTGATACATTGACAATGTCGGATGAAAACAGATTCCATTCATTCCCGTTTTTCTGATACCAGGAATTACGGAACAGGTTCAGCTTGTTGTTGAAATAAGCCAGAGTCTGTTTGGTATAAGTGTTGTTTGGCAAATTCATTTTGACCCAATGTGCGTAGTTTTGTAAGTTAGGGTCGCTGAGGCTGGCGGAATAAAGGGCGGAGGGGGTTAAGGCATAAATGCTGTCAGCCGAGGTCTGAACCTGGTCCACAGAAACATATTGTCCGTTGCTGCCAATAATATAGGTGTTGGCAATCTCCTTTTTCGCCATATTAATGGCCACAATGCCAAATCCGCATGATAAATAGGCAGTACCTCCTTTAAAGGCTATGTTATTGATGGTTTTGCTGCTGATGTCTTTCCTCTTCAGGTCGCTGATGTTATAGATGGCACCTCCATCAACGATGTCGATGTTCAGGTTGGAATAACAAATCAGCATCATATCATTATCGGTATTGTAACTGGCCAACGTTATGTCACCGTCGCTTAACCCGTTTATCTTGGAATAAGTTTCAATGCTGCTTCCTTGTTTATCGACAGAGAACAAAGAACCATTGCTGACTGCGAATACCTTGTTCTTGGTCTGAATCACTTGGCTGATGCCATTGTAAGAGAAGGCGGTTTTCCAGCCTCCCATTTCTATTTGAGCGTAGGCGTTGGAGGCGAACAAAGTCCCCAAAACAGTCACCCACCTTATGATGTTGCAGAAAGTGTAGCGCATGAGCGTTCTTGTTATTTATTGTTGAGATAAGCTATGAGTTTTTCTACAGCTTTGCCTCTGTGTCCGATATGGTTTTTTACCTCAAGAGGCAATTCGGCAAAGGTCTTGTCGTAACCGTCAGGCTGGAAGATGGGGTCGTATCCAAATCCTTTCTGCCCGCATTTCTCTGTTCTGATGGTTCCGTCGACGCGACCTTCGAACAAGGTCTCTTGTCCATCTATAATCAATGCAATGATGGTACGGAATCTGGCTTTTCTGTTTGATTCATTCGTCAATGCTGTCAATAGTTTGTTCATGTTGGCATCTGGATCTTTGCTTTCGCCTGCGTATCGTGCGGTATATACTCCTGGCGCACCATTGAGGGCCTCCACTTCCAAGCCAGTGTCGTCGGCAAAGCAGTTGCAGTGGTACCGTTCATACACGAATCTGGCCTTTTGCAAGGCATTTCCTTCCAAAGAGTCAGCCGTCTCGGGTATATCATCGTGGCAACCCAGTTCGGCCAGTGTTTTTATGTTGAAAGCCCCGTGAAGTTTAACCTCCACTTCAGCCACTTTATTCTTGTTGTTTGTTGCAAAAACCAGTTCTTTCATTGCGCTTTTATATATTAGCTTCAAAAATACTATTTTTTATTCATCTATGTCGCCTTTTCGTCTCACACTCTCTAAAAAAAACTAAATTTGCAATATAATGAACAAAAGAAATTATCAAAGAGAGTTGGACGCAGTCATCAGTGACGCGGTTTCCAAGCCGGAAGTGCCAACGCTGCTGTTACATAGTTGCTGTGCCCCATGCAGCAGCTATGTACTTGAATATTTAACGCAATATTTTGACATAACAGTATTCTATTATAATCCCAATATTTATCCAGAGCCGGAATATGCGCATCGGGTGGAAGAGATACAGCGCCTGATAGCAGAGCAGCCTGCACGGCATACTGTTAAGTTTATCGAAGGCCCATTTGATACCCCCCGTTTTTATGCGGCAGTGAAAGGGCTGGAACATGAACCGGAGGGGGGAGCGCGATGCCACGAATGTTTCCGTCTTCGTCTGGAAGAGGCGGCAAAGATGGCCCGGCAATTGAATCTTGAATATTTTACTACAACCTTGACTATCAGCCCACTGAAAAATGCGGATGTGCTGAATGTATTGGGAGAAGAATTTGGCAGAAAATATGGAGTGAAATTTTTGCCTTCTGATTTCAAGAAGAAAGGAGGCTATCTGCGTTCCATCGAATTGTCGAAAGAATATGGACTTTATCGACAAAATTATTGCGGATGTGTCTTCTCCCGCCCTCAGGAAAAGTAACAGACAGCGGCCAAATTTCGTTCTCTTCTTTTTTTTCCATAACTTTACACGTCCATTTTCTCAAAAACAGTTTTCTAAACGCATAATGTGCATGATGAGAAAAAGTCTTGTGATACTGATGTTGTCACTGTTCCCGTTGCTGGGAATGGCGGAGCGCATTGTGCACGTGTCGGGTGCAGTGTATGATGCCGGCCATAAGCCACTGGAACAGGTGGATGTGGTGGTGAATGGAAGCATGGTAGGAACAGCGACAGACTCGCTGGGACACTATTCGCTGGCTTGGCAGCCAATGGGGACGGATACGGTGAGTCTTTCGTTCTCAATGTTGGGATTTGGCGAAGAGAAGAAAATATTGAGAATAGACACCTTGAAGTCATCGTATGAAGTGAATGTGGTGATGCGTGATTCTGTGACGCTATTGCAGGGCATATCTGTTGTGGACCGTGCACGCCAGACCTCAGCGACAGTTAATCTGCCAGTGGAAAAAATAAAAGAGATACCTAATGTGAATGGCAGCATAGAAACATTGTTGCAAACACAAGCGGGAGTAACCAGCAATAATGAACTCAGTTCCCAATATTCGGTGAGAGGTGGCAATTATGATGAGAATTGTGTATATGTCAACCATATCGAAATATATCGTCCACTGTTGGTCCGGTCGGGCGAGCAGGAGGGACTCAGCTTTGTCAATCCGGATATGGTGCAGTCTCTGTCATTCTCGTCGGGAGGATTTAGCGCCGAATACGGCGACAAAATGTCATCAGTGCTTGATATACAGTATAAACAGCCAAAAGCATTTGAAGGGTCTGCTTCTGTCAGTCTGTTAGGGGCTTCCGTCTATGTGGGAGCCAAAACGGGTCCGGTAAGTCAAATGCACTCGGTGCGTTACAAGTCGTCGGAATATCTGCTGGGCTCAATGGATACGAAGGGAGAATATACTCCCCGCTTTTTTGATTATCAGACCTATCTGACATGGAATCTGGCCCCCAAATGGGATTTGTCATTCCTTGGCTATGTGTCGCGCAACAGCTATCAGTTTCAGCCCGAGTCTCGCTCCACCAATTTTGGAACCATGACATCAGCCAAGAATTTCACAGTGTATTTTGACGGGCAGGAAGAGGATTTGTTTCAGACCTATTTCGGAAACCTGTCGCTGAAATTCACACCCTGTAAAAATTTGGAACTGCAACTTTTGTCATCATCCTACTATACACAAGAGCATGAGACGTATGACATATCGGGCGAGTATTGGCTCAGTGATGTGGATGGCAGCAGCACATTGTCGGTAGATTACGGCATGGGCATCGGCACCTATCACCAACATGCGCGCAACAGACTGAATGCCACCGTGTCGAATCTGTCACAGATAGGCCGGTATGTATTGTCGAACAATGAACTGAAATGGGGTTTGACTTATCAGCGCGAACATGTCAGCGAACATACCAATGAATGGGAACTCCGTGATTCGGCAGGTTATTCCATACCATCGGGGCAGGATGCTTATGCCTTGTACTACAATCTGTTTTCACACAATGTACTGTCAGCCAATCGCTTGTTGGCTTATCTGCAGGATTCCTACAACTTTTATCCTACAGTGGGCAGAGTGATGCTGACAGCGGGGCTGCGTGGCAATTATTGGGACTATAACCAGGAACTGATAGTGAGCCCACGGGCATCGGTAGCCTTCTTCCCTGCCGCTCTTCCTAAATGGGGATTCCGTCTGGCTTCGGGTATGTATAGCCAATCACCTTTTTACAAAGAATTGAGGGACACTACCATCGCCGCCAACGGAAACGCTACGGTGACCATGAATAAGGATATAAAGGCGCAGCGTTCGTTCCAAGTGGTGGGTGCCGCCGATTATTATTTCCGTATGTGGCAGCGGCCGTTCAAATTCACTGCAGAGGCATACGGGAAATATATAGACCGTCTGATATCGTATAGTGTGGATAATGTGAAAGTGGTGTATAGCGGAAAGAATGACGGTACAGGGTATGTATTGGGTGGTGATGTGAAAATATTTGGAGAATTTGTACCAGGTACAGATTCCTGGATTTCGCTCTCAGTGATGCAGGCCAAAGAAAATATAGACGGAGATGGTGCCGGCTACCTGTCGCGTCCTACAGACCAGCGTTACAACATATCAATGTTTTTTCAGGACTATTTTCCAGGATATAAAAAATTCAAAGTCAACATGAAACTGGTATGGGCTGACGGCCTGCCCTTTGGACCTCCCCGTAGCGAGCGAAAGGATGCCATATTCCGTTCGAAAGCATACCGCCGTGTGGACATAGGTGCCAGCTATGTGCTGAAACGGGAAGATGAGAAATTTATGCAGCGTACCGTGCTTAGGCATTTGCACACCATTACAATAGGTCTGGATGTGCTTAACCTGTTTGATATCAGCAATGTAAATTCGTATTATTGGGTTACCGATGTTACCAATGTGCAATATGCAGTGCCCAATTATTTGACTGGCAGACAGCTGAATGCGCGGATTTCTGTTGATTTCTGAGGTGGAAGAACAATGAGAAATTCTTTTGCCCGTTAAAAATGTTGAATCCATTATAAATGTAATGATGTTCCGGATTGTTCGATTTGTCATAATCTTCTTTTTCGTGGTCACTGAGGCTCAGGCCGTTGGGGAGGCTCCTCGTGATTTGATAGATGGCCTGGATCAGACCTTATCCAATATACGGAAAGAAACGGTGGATAGTCTGAAAACAGATTTGTCAAACCGCTATGTGAGAGATTTTCGCACCTATGGCAGAACCGCAGCCTACGATTCTCTGCGTGCCCGAATCAACGTTATCAATGCATCGAACGAACACAATCAATCGGACAGTCTTGTCATTTCCAACAATGTGGAACAGCCATTGTCGGAGATAGACCGTCTGAAAAAGGAAGTGCAGACCTTGAAAAACGAGATTGCGCAGATGAAAAAAGTGCAATCCGGAGTCAAGGAACCCGAGTTGACTTATCAGCAGAAACGGGCGCGATGGATAGTTAAAAAGCTGATGATGGACAATGCCGCCCTTACAGACTCTATGACTCGGCAAAACAGAGACACCACATTCGGACAGGTACCGCTTGTTTTTGACTCGGCCTCTCGTGAAGCCTATTTGCCTATTGCCTTGTTGCCTCCGCATCGTGATAAATACTTATTGTCAGCCTCCAAGTCTGCACCTGGGCCATTGGACCATTTCGAACAATTGTATCAGTCGGAAAAGATGAAGAGGATAGTGCGAGAACAGATGCTGCTGCAGGTGATAGACCGAAATCCAGCGGCGGTTGACTACTATATGCTGCCCGAATACGTGGATGAACTGCCCGAACTGATAAAAAATGCGGAAAAGCCAACATTGCTTGATGTGAAGGGTGTGGATGTGAATTCGTTTGTAATAAATAAACCAACGTTACAAAAGCGGGCAGATGACCCATGGAGTACGACAGGAAAATTTGCGATGCAGTTTTCTCAATACTATGTGACGGACAACTGGTATAAGGGAGGAGAACCGAATGCGACGCTGCTCGGTATCTTCTATTTGGAGCGAAACTATAAGAAGGACAAAAAAATATGGGATAATTCTCTGGATGTGAAACTGGGATTTTATACCACTCAAAATGATACAATACGTGCTTTCCGTGTCAATAATGATGTGTTTAAATTGACATCTACATTAGGGTATCAGTCGATGTTCGCAAAGTGGTTTTATGCGGCTTATGGCGAATTGAACACCCAGATGTTCCGCAATTACAAGGCAACCAATTCGAATGTGATAAAGGCTTCTTTTTTGTCGCCCACACGTATTTTCCTCAGCTTGGGAGCCAAATATGAATATAATACCAATGTGTATGCCTATCTTTCACCGTTGGCCTATAAACTTTTGTTTTTGGTAAACAATGATATAGAAGACCCCAAAACAGTAGGCATAGAACATGGCAAGGTCCAAAATGATTTCGGATTCTTTGGAAAAGGCAAACTGAAATGGAAATTCTCCAATGATGTGAATCTGGAATCCTCCTTCGATATTTTTTCGCCCTATTCATTTGAAAATGTGGAGTTGGATTGGGAAACAGTTGGCAACTTCGTGATAAATAGATATCTTAGTACCCGTTTGTCTTTGAATCTGCGATACGACAGCACTCCGATGTCAACCGATTATGACAGCCCCAAACTCCAGATACAGGAGCAACTGAGTTTTGGATTTAATTATGTGTTCTGAAAAAATGAAAAAGATGAGATATATTCTTTTGCCCTTATTGGGATTTTTTATGTGCTTGGGCTCATATGCGGAGTCTGAAATATTTGTGCCTTCCGATGATTGTTATCCGGACCCAGTGCTGGATAGCATCTCCATAGGCAAGGATAATGTGTATGTGCAGGACCATGTGATTACTTCTGGTGAAATGGCCTATGTGATGGAGAAGGTTAATCCTGCACTCTATACAAAACTGAGAAAGGGTCGCCGGATGTATTTATGGGGAGCCTTGGGAACCTTTGTCGGAGCCTCGATGATGGTTACGGGTTATGTATGGAATGATAATTACTCGGATGCGCGGCAGGACGTTGGACGAGGTCTGATGATAGCAGGAGCTCCTGTTGCAGCTGCGTCTATTGCCACCTTTACTGTTGGTACCTATAAATCGCATAAGGCAGTGCAGTCGTTCAAACGTAATTGTCTGGGTATAGCCTACGCCCGTTTTGATTTGGGATTGGGCCTTGATAATGTGGCTTTGCGCGTTACCTGGTAGCGGCCCCTATCTGTAATGATAAAAAAACAAAATAGGCTGCATCATAAGAATGATGCAGCCTATTCTTTTGTTGTCCCACGGGGACTCGAACCTCGACAAACAGTACCAAAAACTGTTGTGCTAACCATTACACCATGGGACAATCCTGAAATAAGTACTCTCCCTAAGGGAAAGCAGTGCAAATTTAAGCCAAAAAAAGGAAAGAGCCAAAAAAATATCGGCTTTTTTATAAATGAATACTATTATTTGGCAATAAGCAGGAAGTAATTCTTTTTTCCTTTTTGAGCCAAAATGTATTTGCCGTCGAGTAGTGTGTCAGAATTGACAGTAGAAGCGATGCCTGAAACTTTCTCTTTGTTGATGGAGAAACCGCCGCCAGCAACCAGCTTGCGCATTTCACCTTTGGATGCAAATACGGGTGCTTTCTCAGTGCAAAGCGTCACCACGTCAATGCCAGCCTCAATGTCCTGTCGGGATATTTCGAAATGAGGAACCCCTTCGAAAACGGATAGCAGGGTGGCCTCGTCAATCTTCAACAGAGAATCCTTGGTGGCCTTTCCGAACAAGAAGTTAGAGGCTTCTACCGCCATCTCATAGTCGGCTTGCGAGTGAACCATGGTGGTGATTTCCTTTGCCAATGTCTTTTGCAGCAGACGCTGGGCCGGGTCCGCCTTGTGCTGTTCTGTCAAGTCATCAATGGTAGGCTTGTCGAGAGAAGTGAATATCTTTATGTATTTGGCGGCATCCTCGTCGCTGACATTCAGCCAGAACTGGTAGAAAGAGTAAGGCGAAGTTCTGTTTCTGTCCAGCCAGACATTGCCACTTTCCGTCTTTCCGAATTTTCCACCATCAGCTTTTGTTATGAGCGGACAAGTGAGAGCGTAAGCCTCGCCACCGTTGATGCGCCGTATCAGCTCAGTGCCTGTGGTTATATTTCCCCACTGGTCAGACCCGCCCATCTGCAACTTGCAGTTTTTCGTCTTGTTGAGGTAGAAAAAATCGTAACCCTGAATCAGCTGGTAGGTAAATTCGGTGAAAGAAAGGCCATCGCGGGCTTCTCCGTTCAGACGTTTCTGAACGCTCTCTTTGGCCATCATATAGTTGACAGTAATATGCTTACCTATGTCGCGGACAAAATTCAGAAAACTGAAATCTTTCATCCAATCATAATTGTTTACCAATTCGGCCTTGTTGTCAGCATTGCTGTCAAAGTCGAGGAAGTGCGAAAGCTGCTGTTTGATGCAGTCCTGATTATGCCGAAGGGTGGCCTCGTCGAGCAAGTTACGTTCAGCACTTTTTCCCGAAGGGTCACCAATCATTCCAGTGGCGCCACCAATCAGAGCTAACGGCTTATGTCCGCAGCGTTGCAGATGTCTGAGCATCATGATGCCGCAAAGGTGTCCAATGTGCAAAGAGTCGGCGGTAGGGTCAATGCCTACATAAGCGGTTACCTGCTCCTTCTCTAACAATTCTTCTGTACCAGGCATCATGTTATGTAACATGCCACGCCATTTGAGTTCTTCTACAAAATTCATCGATTTATAATGAACTGGTTTTAGTTATTTTTGTGAATCTGTCCGACATTTGCAGTCGGGCATCCCATTTCGGGTGCAAATTTACAATTCTTATCTTACAATTTCAGATTTTATTTGCGATAAAAGCCAAATCTATATATAAATGCCGTATCTATTATGCATAATATTTTTTGTTTTTTTGTGCGATAACTGCTAATTTTGCACATTCAAAATACGCTCGGTAGCGGACCGTCGTGGAGGCCTGCGACTGTGACCTATTATAAAGTCAGCAAATAAGTAGAATAATAATAATTTTAACAGATAGATATGATTAACTCTCAGGAAATCAAAAACGGAATGTGCCTGAAAATCGATGGCCAATTCTATTTCGTAATCGAATTTCTTCATGTAAAACCAGGAAAGGGCAACACCTTTATGCGTACCAAAATGAAGAATGTAAAGACAGGCAAGGTATTGGAGCGTACATTCCAGATAGGATTCAAATTGGAGGATGTCCGTATAGACAAACGTCCATATCAGTTCCTTTATAAGGAAGGTGATGACGCTTATGTGTTCATGAATCAAGAAACATTTGAGCAAATCAATATAGAGAAACAACAGATAGAGGGCGTGGATTTCTTGAAAGAGGGCGATGTTGTTGATGTCGTTTCGAACGATGACAATGTGTTGTATGCTGAGTTGGCTCCGAAAGTAGCACTGAAAATAACATATACAGAGCCAGGCTTGAAGGGTGATACCGCAACCAATGCGCTGAAGCCAGCCACAGTGGAGACAGGTGCTACTGTGAGAGTTCCACTTTTCATCAATGATGGTGAAGAAATTATAGTTGACACACGCGACGGATCTTATGTTGAGCGTGCCAATCCATCAATAAAGAAGTAACAAACGCGCTGAATAAGTGCCAAAGAGGGGAGACATCTTTAGGGGGTGTCTCTTTTTTTTGTTTGCAGTTGTGTTGAATATTAGTAAAAAAAGTGATACTTTTAATGTCTTTTCGCCCAGGCCCGCGTACGAAGGCCTCCGCACCAAGCAGATAAAAAGAATTAATAGATAAAAAAACATGGAAAACATTCAACAGAAGGGCAACTATACGATGGCCCTGGTCACGCTGACGACCCTCTTTTTTATGTGGGGATTTATCACCTGTCTTAATGATTTGGTGTCGCCATATATGAAAGAGATGTTTCAGTTGTCTCACTTTCAGGCCAATTTGGTGCAGTTTGCATTTTTTGCAGCCTATTTTGTCATCTCGCTAATCTATTTTTTGATATCCAGTCTGAAAGGAGACCCGATACAGAAAATAGGATATAAAAATACGATAGTGGCAGGATTGCTGATATCGGCAGTGGCCTGTTTCTTGTTCTTCTTTGAAGCAAAATCGGCGCATCCGCAATTCCATTTGTTTCTGATGGCTTTGTTTCTGTTAGGAACGGGGTTCACCTTTCTACAGATAGCGGCCAATCCGTTGGTGTCAATTTTAGGAACACCAGAAACATCGTCCAGCCGTCTGAATCTGTCACAAGCGTTCAACTCGTTGGGAACGACACTGGCACCCGTTATAGGAGGCTATTTCATCTTTAAATTTTTTGTGGATAAAAATGCTTCGGATGCGGCAGCCAATGCCCATGCGTTACAGGTCCCATATCTCTTTTTGGCAAGTGTGCTTCTTGTTTTGGCTGGTGTCATTTTCTTTTCGGATGTTCCAAGCCATGTGGGTCAGCAGAGCGAATCTACAGTCCGTGGCATGGGAGCACTTCGCCATCCTTATCTTATATTCGGAATGCTGGGTATATTCTGCTATGTGGGAGCAGAGGTGGCCATTGGCAACAATCTGATTTCGTATATGAAGGAATTTCATAATCTGGATAAGACCTTGGCGACGTCCTACCTTTCATTCTATTGGGGAGGCTCCATGATAGGCCGTTTTATGGGGTCCATCTCCATGAGCAAGATGCCGAAAGCGAAAAAGTATCTGCTGATGGCCTTGGCAGGTATTGCCACCGTTTCGTTGATATTCTATATTACCAATCAGACCGATGCGCATATACAGTTCACCCAGGTCTTTTACTTTCTGCTGTTCCTGGGTCTGAATTATTTGGTATTTATTGTGGCAAAATCAGTTCCGTCACGTACTTTGGGCCTGTTTGCCGTGGTGAATATCTGTCTGATATTGGGTATGCTAAATAGTAATGGCAGTGTCTCTTTATGGATGATACTGGCTGTGGGTCTGTTCAACTCCATCATGTTCTCCAATGTGTTCACATTGGCCATCGATGGTCTGGATGAGTATACAGCGCAAGGTTCGTCTTTGCTGGTAATGATGATTCTGGGAGGCGCGCTGGTACCGCTGCTGCATGGGTTCATAGCCGATAAACTGGGCTCTAAAGTGGCATTTGTGGTGCCGATGGTATGTTATGCCTATTTGTTGTGGTATGGATTCTTTGGTTCGCATATAGGCAAAAAGAAAACGGTGGAAGTAAAGAAGGTGGAGCATCCTGAGAGTATGGTGCTTGATGATGCCTCTCAAACAGAACAGGAATAGTAAGCATAAACAAATTAAATTAATTATATGGTATCTACAGAAGAAAAGCCATACGTGGTCGGTATCGACCTGGGTGGCACTAATACTGCATTCGGCATTGTTGATGCCCGTGGAAACGTCCTGGCATCCAATTCTATCAAGACACAACTGTATCCAGAACTGGACAAGTATATGGATGCACTGTCGGATGCGATGAAAAAACTCATAGCAGACAATTGTGGCATAGAGCGAGTAAAGGGTATTGGCATAGGAGCGCCTAATGCCAATTACTATACAGGAAATATAGAGCATGCTGCCAATCTGCCATGGAAAGGAATTGTGCCTTTTGCCAAACTGCTTTCGGAGAAGATGGGAGTGCCAGTGGCACTGACTAATGATGCCAATGCGGCAGCCATTGGTGAAGCTACCTATGGCGCAGCCCGGGGTATGAAGGATTTTGTGATGATAACCCTTGGTACGGGAGTCGGCAGTGGCATCTACGCCAATGGTCAGCTTGTGTATGGTCATGATGGCAATGCGGGAGAACTTGGACACGTGATAGTACGTCGAGGTGGCCGCCAATGTGGCTGTGGCAACAAGGGTTGTCTGGAAACCTATACTTCGGCAACCGGAGTTGCGCGTACAGCGCGTGAGTTCTTGGAGCAGAACCCTGCACAGGATTCCCTGTTGCGTAAAATACCAGCAGACCAAATCACATCAAAGGACGTGTATGATGCCGCGACTTCGGGTGACAAAATGGCGCAGGATATCTTCCAGTTTACTGGCCAGATATTAGGTGAAGCCTTTGCTGACTTTGTTAAGTTCAGCAGTCCAGAGGCAATCATTCTGTTTGGCGGTTTGGCCCATGCTGGAGATTTGTTGCTGGTACCAATCATGAAGTCGATGGATGAGAATCTGATGCCAGTGTTCCGTGGCAAAATCAAGGTGCTCTTCTCCAAGATGAAAGATGCAGATGCTGCCATTCTGGGAGCTTCTGCCTTGGCTTGGGATATCAAGGCTTGATTTTTATTCGTCTGGTAATAATAAAACCGGGAATGGCTGAGGCTGTTCCCGGTTTTTTAGGCTGATGACAAATGTCAGAATAGAAAACAAGAAGCCCGTTCCTCCTATTGGGGAACGGGCTTCTTGTTATTTGCCAATGTAACTCAAATATGAGTGTTAGAATCTGAGACCCAAAGTCAGCATGATGTCGTTGGTATCTTCTGTCTGACTGATTGGATCTTTGATGTCTGCAGAGTTCATCCATTCATAGAAGTCTTCTTTCTGACTCTTGTGAATGTAAGCCAAATCAGTATAGAAGCACTTGCCAGCGTATCCGAATCCTAATGTATAATAGGTTGCCTCCTTAGGTAATACAACGGAGTGATCCTCATCTTTTGTCAGTAAGTAACTTCTGCTCAAATCTTTTGTGGGAGATGTTACATAAGCCAGACCGCCTCGCAGAGCGAAACCACTTCCTAATTGGAATTCAGCACCCACTTTAATGGTGTTGGTAGCTTTCATTACTTTGTTGATATCATTCTTGATATTACGGAATTGACCCTTGTCGTCTTTCTCACGCATTGCCGTGTAATCCTGATAGATATAATCAATACCGATTATAGCCAACTTGTCGATAACGAAACCTACGCCACCATTGAATTTAAGAGGAGTCTGTAAGTCGTATTCAATATCGTCAATTTCTTTTTGTTGCATGTAAGAACCTTTAATAGCATCGCTACCATATTCGGGGTAGATGTTGTCTTCGTTGAGACTATACCATGTCGGTGATTGGAAAGCTAAATTAAGTCTCATGAAGTCAGCTGGTTTTACAATGGCTCCCACTTTTACATTCCAACCACTGCCGTCAATGTCGTAGCTGGTTTCCTCATCGCCATATTGTCCATCATTGAAAAGCGTCGATTCTGTGTAGTGCAGACTTACAGCATTGACACCCACGCCCAAAAATACCATATTGCTGATGTTCAATCCGTAAGAGAAATCCCATTCGCCTGATCCGTGGTCTGTAGAGAACTCGTTGCCGTAGCCTTGTTGTTTGGTTGTCACCGAGTCGACGGTCACACTATGAGTGCCTTCGGTATATGTGCTGCTGCTGAAGTTGCGTAGACGGTTGTATGAAATGCCGAAGGAAGAAGTTACATATCCTGATTTGTTATGAGAACTGCCGAAATTGACAATGATGCCGAAATTATTGATGTTCATTCCCACTTGCCCATCATTGTCGATGTGTAGGTTCGGAGTCAAAGAAATATCAGATTTTCTGTAAACTCCCAGTCCTGCCGGATTGTCCTTTAACGTACTTGCATTTCCGCCGAAAGAGCTCATGGCACCAGCCATACCCGAATATCTGGCCGTTCCCAATACAGGTTCGTCGGAACTCAGCGTAAGTGCCTGATAAGTATCTTGAGCCATGCCCAAAGATATGTTGGCAGCGATGATGCTGCTGATTAATATTGCTTTTTTCATATTTAATCGTGTTTTTTTCTGTGATTATTTTAGTTTGTTATCTGCCAAAGCGGCCACCACCCATTCTGCCACCTCCGTTGGAACCTCCGTAAGAACGGCCACCTCCGTTGGATGATCCACCTCCATAAGAAGCTCCGCCGCCATTAGAAGAGCCACTTCCTGAGGAACGATAGCTGTCACTGCTGCTGGATGACCCTCCAAAACGGCCACCTCCAAATCCTGGATTCGAGTAGGTGCGAGGTGAACTGCTATTGCTGCCACCGGTATAAGACCGGCTACCTCCATTGGAAGAGCGTACTGTGGATTCGTTGGAAGAACCGGCGTCGCCAGAGTTCCTATATACGCGCCCACCTACACGGCTTCCTCCGTTGTTGACAGAATTACCGTTGTTGTAGATACGCGAACCTCCGGCATTTCCAGATCTGTAGCTGGCTCCAGCTGATCTTACTCCGTCATTGTCGGTGTTCCTGTAAACTCTAGGTCCAACAGGGTATCCACCTTGAGCTCTCTCTTTAGTCCCGATATGGTTATTATAGTATGGTCTGAAATTGCCTCTTGGTCCATCCCATCCTGGACGTCCGTAGTAGTAAGGGTCATTGTAGTAGTAAGGGTCGTGATAGTGTCCATAATATCTAGGACGGTACCAAGGGTCATACCAGGGATCGTAGCAGCTGTAGTAGGTGTTGTACCAAGGGTCACCCCAAGTCAGTCCCCAACTCCAGCTGTAATGCCAGCCTGGAGAGTAATAGCAGTAGTAAGGGTTGGCGCCCATGATATATACATTGGTGGTTCCCTGGTTATTACTGTTTCCGTTAGTTGACTCATAGACGGGCATATCCGCGTCATGATATTTATTGAGACGGCGAGTGTAAATATAGTCGCTGTCGTCATAGGCAATCAATGAATCGGTATCGTTGGCATATTTTGAAGCCTCGTATCTTTGCATTGCCGCCTCCTCTGCCTGTTGCTTGGCATAAGCTTCCTCTTCCGCTTTCTCATCCTTTTCAGAATAATAGATGTCATCTTGCGCGTGCGCAAAAGTTGGCAGCAGCAGAGAAGAGCAAAATACCGCAATTATAAGATTCTTGTTCATATAGTGTCCTCCCAAATTTATTTTGTTTTCTGTTCTTTACTTAGGTATTACAAACATTGTGCCACACTTGATTTCGATATGCCACAATTTGTTTCTATCTTTGTAACTGACAAAGATAATTAAAATTGGTGTAACTCCTTTATTTATCTATGTTTTAAAAAGTTAATATGGATTATTTCGAGTATCATTTTGTCTTTTGTAAAGACGAAAAACCATTTATAGCCGATTTGTTGCCGACAAGTCTGGCTGAATGTGGGTTTGATAGTTTTTCCGACGCATCAGACGGGATTATGGCTTATAGACCAGCGACTTATACTGATGATTCGGATGTAAGGTCGCTGTTGCTCAGTTTCGAATTTGATAAGAATGTCACTTTTGAAAAAAAACTGATAAAAAGTAAAAATTGGAACGAGACTTGGGAAAAGGAATCCTTTTCGCCTGTCACATTCTGTGATGAATGTGTGGTCCATAGCCCCATGTCAACCAATGTGCCTCCGCTAAAGTATGATATAGTGGTGGACCCTAAGTTGTCGTTCGGGTCGGGGCATCACGAAACCACCACGTTGATGATAGAACGTATTCTCCAAACCCGATTTGACGGGAAAAGTGTTCTGGATATGGGGTGCGGAACGGCTGTACTGGCTATTTTAGCCTATAAAATGGGAGCGGCATCCGTTTCTGCCATAGATATTGATGATTGGGCCTATAGAAATGCTCAGACCAATTTTGAGATGAATGGCGTCAAAAATTTTGATCTCCGTCTGGGTGGGGTAGATGTCCTGCCACAAAATCAGTTTGATTATATTTTTGCCAATATCAACCGTAATATATTGTTGGAAGGCATTCCTCATTATGTAAAATGTATGCGTGCTGGCAGCCGATTGTATCTTAGCGGATTCTATGAGGGGGATATTCCCGTGGTAAGGGGAGTGGCCGAACCTTGTGGCTTGCGATATCAAGAAGACGTGACCAAGAAAAATGAGTGGGTTTCCATTTCGTTTGAAAAACAATGATAGAAGACAATAATATATATAAGGAGAGTGAAGAGTCCCGCCTGGCTTTTGATTTAATACAGAATACTGGAACTTGTGTGTTCTTGACGGGAAAGGCAGGTACTGGCAAAACAACATTTCTGAAGCATTTGCGGCAGAAAGTCAGCAAGCGTATGGTAGTGCTGGCCCCTACCGGAGTGGCTGCAATCAATGCTGGGGGAGTGACGTTACATTCATTTTTCCAACTGCCGTTGGAACCTTATATTCCCGACTCCGATTATAGGCAAAACAACCGATATCAACACTTCAGCAAAGATAAACTCAACATTATCAAGAGTGTAGACTTGATAGTGATAGACGAGATAAGCATGGTGCGGGCAGATGTTCTGGATGCAGTTGATGCCTCCTTGCGCCGCATACGCCATAGCAAACTCCCTTTTGCAGGAGTCCAGTTGCTGTTGATAGGTGACTTGCAGCAATTGCCGCCAGTGGTGACTGAACAGGAAAACGCTTTGCTCAGCCAGTATTATACGTCTTCATTTTTCTTTAACAGTCGGGCTTTGAATCAGACCAATTATGTATGTGTGGAATTGCAGAAGGTGTATCGCCAGTCAGATGAGGATTTTGTACGTCTGCTCAATAATGTCAGGGACAACAAGGTGGATGATGAAACGCTGCGTCAGCTCAACCAGCGTTATATTCCAAATTTTAATCAGTCGGCTGACGATCACTTTATCAGATTGACCACGCATAACAGCAGGGCAAAGGCTTACAATGACCAGCAATTATCAGAATTACCTACTTCTGAATTTCATTACGAGGCAGAGGTCGATGGCGATTTTCCTGAATATGATTATCCTACCGATGCGCATCTGTGTCTGCGAGTAGGGGCTCAGGTCATGTTTGTCAAGAATGACCCTTCTTCGGAAAAGTTGTTTTACAATGGAAAAATTGGCAGGGTGACAAAATTGGGAGAAATGCATATAGAAGTCCGTTTTCCGGATGGTGTAGCCGTAAACGTGCAACCACAACAATGGGAAAATACCAAGTATACCATTAACGAGACCTCCAAAGAGATAGAAGAAAAGGTACAGGGAACATTTACCCAATATCCCTTGAAACTGGCATGGGCCATTACCATACATAAAAGTCAGGGATTAACTTTTGAAAAGGTGCTGCTTGATGCGTCAAATGCGTTTGCTCATGGCCAGGTGTATGTGGCTTTGAGCCGATGCAAATCGTTGCAGGGATTGGTGCTGAGTTCGCTGTTGCCCAAATCGGCGGTGCTCAGCGAAAAGGAAGTCACGGACTACAATGCCAATATCAGCAACCGTCAGCCATCGGAACAAGTCGTGGCGCAGATGAGAGATTCTTATTATTTGCAACTGTTGATGGAACAGTTCGACTTTGGAAATATCCGTCAATATATGCTCAATTTGATACGGTTGTTTGAAGAGTATCTGGCTCACATCTATCCAAAACAGACGCAGGCATTGATAGAGACGCAGCATTTGGCAGAAAATGAAATATATGATGTCGCGGGGAAATTTGGACAGCAGATACGCAGTCTGAACCAAAGCCCCAAAGACAAGCCGATGCTCCAAGAACGCACGCAAAAGGGCGCGGCCTATTTCTTGTCACGGTTGGAGGAACGGTTTGTCCCTGTTCTTCAACTGGCTTCGGTGGATGTTGCCAACAAAGATGTAGCTAAGCGGTTGAATACGGTGCTGGCCGATTTGCAGCTTGAATTAAAAATGAAATATGCCACATTGAAGGCTACATCGGTTTCCTTCTCGGTTGCTGATTATCTGAAAGCGAAGTCGAAATCGTTGATTCAAAACATTGATACTAACGAGAAACGGAGAAGCTCCAGAAGCAGAGAAAATGCTTTCTCGAAATCTGCAGAAAATCAGAAAACGGCATCGATGGTGACCTATCCTGACTTTTATAAGGCCCTTTGCAATTGGCGTATGGAAGTATCGAAAAAGAAAGGAATAACCGAATCGTCGGTGTTGTCGCAGACCTTGCTGCTTAATATAGAGGAACGTAGGCCAAAGACTTCCCAACAACTAAAAGCGGTGCCAGGATTTGGTCGTACTAAATTGGAATATATGTCCGATCTGATAAGTCTGGCAAACAACGGAGTTTTTTTTACCCAAAAAAATGAGCAGGTGGAAAAATCTTTCAAGGTGCTGTCGACCATCGAAAAAAGTTATGAATTGTATAAGCAAGGAAAAAACATATCCGAGATAGCAAAAGAACGCAGTCTGTCGGAAGGTACCGTTTCGGAACACTTATTGAGGTATGTTGAATCAGGCGATATCCCATTGTCAGACCTTGTGCAGGCTCCTAAAATACAGATGATACAAGCCTATATGAGCCAGCATCCATCACCAGCAAAACTTCGGGACATATACGAGGCGCTCAATGGAGTCTGCTCCTATTCGGAAATCAGATTCGTGATGGCCACGGCAGGTCGTAATAACTGATTCCTATGTATCAAGGTGTGAGAAAAAAGAACTAATTTTGCAAAGGAGGACCATTAGAGGAAACCGCCAAAAATATAGGTCATGAGATATTTTATAAAATATTTGAGCTATTTGCTTCATTCCCGTCATAGACACGGATTCGGTATTCATTCTCCCTATGTCTATTATTTGATGACTAATGTCATTGAAGAGGAACTGCCTTATTACAAATACAGTCTGATAGAAAAAGTGAGGAATGTATTGCTCAAGACAGACGAGAAAATAGGTGTGTTTATGCCCAACGGAGAGAAAAAACTGAAAAAGATAGAGGATGTGGTATCTCAATGGTCCATAGGCCCTAAATATGGTCAGCTCCTTTTCCGTCTGGTCAATTACAGCAAAGCCAAGACAATAATAGAATATGGATCAACCTCCGAAATTACCACCATGTATCTGGCAGCGCCAGATTCAAAGTCAAAAGTTTTGTCCATAACCAACCAGCCGGAATTGGCGGACCTTTCACATTCGATGCAAGAACGAATCGACATGAAAAATATAGAGCAGATGGTGAGTTCAGACAATGAATCAGTGTATCGGAAACTGACGGCCGACGGAATTTCTGCCGATTTCATTTATTTCAGCCGGTCCAATCCGTCTACCTTGTATCAGTTGGCAAATTTGCAAATGGTGCCAGCTGTCCACAAATTTATTGTGATAGCAGGCATCCATCGTACTCCAGCCATGGAAATGGTCTGGTCCCAATTAACGGACCATTCAGAAGTGAAGGTTTCCTTGGACTTGTTTGAGGTTGGAATATTGATATTGAATCCCGATTTACAAAAGGAAAAGTATATTATATATTTCTAAATGGAGTAGAGAAAAGAAATTGATTTTCTAATCCAGTAAAAATTTTCTTCATTTAGAATTGAACTTATCAAAAAAAGATATATTTTTGCACACCTCTATGAGGGCATTAATTAAGTAATAATTAAAAGTTCTGTCTTTATGTATTGGACATTAGAATTAGCTTCAAAGTTGGAAGATGCTCCATGGCCTGCCACAAAGGACGAGTTGATTGATTACGCAATGCGTTCGGGAGCTCCTCTTGAAGTAATCGAAAACCTCCAGGAATTGGAGGATGAAGGTGACGTATACGAAAGCATAGAAGAGGTGTGGCCCGACTATCCGAGCAAGGAAGATTTTTTGTTTAACGAGGACGAGTATTAAGAGTCGTGGAACGGAAAATCGCGGTTGAAATAAAAAAATACCCTTAAAAAAGGGGCATTTGTTGTGATTTATTGCAAAATTCACTAATATTGTTGTCGAATTTGGTCGTCATCTTATTATGGGTATAAAAAGGGAACTGATTATATGTTTCATAGCACTTTTCCCGATATCGGGATTTGCGCAATTTGACGCCCAAAGAACTCAATATATGTACAGTCCCACGGCTGTCAATCCTGGTGCGTTGGCATCAAATGATATGCTAAACGTATTGGGTGTTTATCGGTTGCAGTGGGCGGGTTTCTCCAATGCCCCGAAGGACGTTATTGTGTCGGCTGATATGCCATTCACTATTGGAGATACCAAGCATGGTATTGGTGTCAGTTTTCAGGATGAGAATATAGGTTTGTTCGAGAATCAGACATTCATATTTCAATATGCCTATCGGTTTCCCCTTTGGAAGGGAAATCTTGGTCTGGGATTGAATCTTGGATTCATTGATCAATCATTTGACTACGGGAAAGCTGACGTGACGGGAAACAAGGGTTCTGTTGTGGATGGTGACAGCTACCACAGTGATGAGGATCCGATGATTCCTACTTCTGATCAGAATGACATGGCTTTTGCCGCTGGTTTTGGTGCCTATTATTCTGATACGAAATTGTTTATAGGCCTTTCGGTTTTGAACCTTAATCGGCCGTCATTCGATTTCGGAGATCGGAAGAGCACACGTCTGAACTCCAGTCACCGCTCA
>OCVT010000111.1_pt1 | contig 27429 bp, 21 predicted proteins | sample 1539111 | NCBI WGS metagenome assembly OCVT01 (sample SAMEA3991482, study PRJEB22521) | metagenome | biome: anthropogenic terrestrial biome; feature: sewage plant; material: raw primary sludge | place: Sweden | collected 2012-09-26 | reverse complement strand
AAATTCACTAAAGAATTTACCAATTCTGAAAACTTAAAAAAACAAAAAGAAACAGGAGTATCCAAGAAGCTAGTTGCTTTTGAAATGCAAGAACGTGCTGTTCCTAGACACGATTATGAAATTGTTGATGCGTCTGGTGCTGTAATTGGTGTTGTAACCTCGGGAACAATGTCTCCTTCTATGAACAAAGGCATTGGTCTAGGCTATGTAACTACTCCAAATAGCGCTATTGATAGCACTATTTATATCAGAATCAGAAAGAATGATGTTCCTGCAACAGTTGTAAAACTTCCTTTCTACAAAAAATAAAGAATCATGAAAAAAATTTTACTGGTAGCCTTACTTGTTGGTGGTCACCTAATAGCTCAAAATAACGCTTCACCATGTAAAATTCTTTCCAAAATAAATGCTTTAATTCAACAAGAGCATGTACAGCCAAAACCGGTAGACGACAGTCTATCGGTTTTTATTTTTGATAATCTAATTAACGATTTAGATTCCGGAAGAAATCTATTTTATAAGTCGGAGTACGATAGTTTATCAAAAAATTACCGTTTACAAATTGATAATTTAGTACAAAAAGAGGATTGTCAGTTCATTGCTACCTTTGAAGACATTTATCAAAAAGCGCTTCTTCGCAACAAATCACTATTAGAAAAACTCAACAAAGATTCTCTAAATTTCAATACTCCGGACACCATCAGGATGTACAAAAAAGCCTTTCCTGTTTATATGACTGAAAAGGAGTTTGAAAAAATTTGGAGAAAAAAAATTCGCTTTGATGTCCTAAATGAAATTGCTGTAAGTAGTAAAAATCTTGATTCTATTCAATCCAATTTCAAATCACTAACCAATTATTATAAAGAAATTGCTATTCAAAATGAACTATGTAAGGTTAGCGCGCAACTAAAGAAAACAAGCACTATTCCTGAAAAAGTCTTTGGTTTCTTTTGCACGTATTTTGACCCACATACCAATTATTTTAGCGTTAATAGCAAATCGAATTTCGTTTCTTCTTTATCGAAAGAAAAGCTTTCTTTGGGTTTTTTAGTGTCTTTGAATGAAAAAAATCAAATCATCATTGATGAAATAGACCCCAATGGACCCGCTTTTAAAAATGGTAAACTAAAAAAAGGCGACCAAATCATTTCCATTGCCAATGAACAGGAAACGCTAAAAGTAACTTGTGCCTCTTTAGAAGAAATAGGAGATTTAATTGTGTCTGATGCTAACAAAATCATCACGCTCACCATCAAAAGAAAAGGAGAAAAAAACTTTAGCGTCACCCTTGAAAAAGAAGTTTTAAAAGACGAACAGAATAGTGTTTATAGTTACCTTGTTGAAGACAAAAATAAAATTGGCTATATCAAAATTCCAAGCTTTTACACCAATTTTGAAAGCAAAGACAATAATGGTTGTGCCAATGATGTTGCCACTGAGATTGTAAAACTACAAAACGATGACATAGATGGATTGGTCATTGACCTAATGGATAACGGTGGTGGTTCTATGGAAGAGGCCATCAAATTAGCTGGTTTATTTGTCCATCATGGTCCTATTTCTATAGTAGTAGACAAAAGTCAAAAACAACAAATCATTCAAGACCCTTATCGAGGCTACTTGTACAAGGGGCCTGTGATTATTTTAGTCAATGGAAATACAGCATCAGCAAGTGAGTTTTTTGCCACTATACTACAAGATTACAACAGAGCTATGGTTATTGGAAGCAGCACCTTAGGGAAAGCAACAATGCAAACCATACTTCCAATAGATAGCAATGAAGAGAATTTTGTAAAAGTAACGATTAACAAATTTTATCGCATTACTGGCAAAAGTCATCAAAGTATTGGTGTACTTCCTGATGTTCAAGTACCCGTACTTTATGAATCCATTATTCAAAAAGAAAGAGATTACCCCACAGCATTTAAAAATGATGTTTTACCAACCTCAATTCCATTTACTCCCTATGTAAAGAATAAATTGATTCATCATTTGACAAAAAACAGTCAAAAACGAGTAACGGCAAGTTCCTATTTTAACAATGTCGTTAGTATGAATAAAAGAATAGATGAATTGATTAAAAATCCGAAAACTATAATTCCAATGCAAATTGAAACTGTCTTTGAGGAACAAAAATTGGTCACTAATTTATGGGAAAGCATCAATTCTTTCAAAGATGAAAGTATTAGTTTGAATGTAAAAAACTCTTCGTTTAACGAATCGCTATTAAAAGTATATCCTTCTGAAAGAGCGTTTAAAGAGACACAAATTTTGGCTTTGAAAAACAATCACTACTTAAACGAAGCCATACAAATCATCAATGATTATTTTGTACTAAAATAATCTGGTGCCTACTAAAATTACAACAAAAGAATTGAAATCAATTTGGTAAAATAAGGAATAACTGTATTTTTGCAGTTCAAAATATTTATAGAAATGGGAAGAGCTTTTGAATTCCGAAAAGGTAGAAAAATGAAACGTTGGTCTGCAATGGCCAAAGCCTTTACTAGAATTGGTAAAGATATCGTAATGGCAGTAAAAGAGGGCGGTCCAAACCCTGATGCCAATTCGAGATTAAGAGCCGTAATACAAAATGCTAAGGCAGCTAATATGCCTAAAGACAACGTAGAACGTGCGATAAAAAAAGCAACTGATAAAGATACTGCTAACTATAAAGAAGTGCTTTTTGAAGGCTATGCGCCACATGGTATTGCTCTTTTAATAGAAACGGCTACTGACAATAATAACAGAACTGTTGCTAACGTTAGAAGCTACTTCAACAAATGCAACGGTGCACTAGGCACACAAGGTTCGGTTGAATTTATGTTTGACCACACTTGTAACTTTAGAATTCCAAAAGAAGGAATTGATGCCGAAGAGTTAGAATTAGAATTAATCGATTTTGGTGCAGAGGAAGTTTTTGAAGACGAAGACGGAATATTGATTTACGCTCCTTTTGGTAGCTTTGGAACTATTCAGAAAGAATTAGAAAACAGAAACTTAGATATTTTATCATCTGGTTTTGAGAGAATCCCTCAAATCACCAAAAAACTTACTGAAGCTGAAATGGCTGATGTAGAAAAATTGATTGAAAAGCTAGAAGAAGATGATGACGTGATGAACGTTTACCATACTATGGAAGAATAACTTCCTATAGATTCAAAAAAAAACTCCATTTATTAAAATGGAGTTTTTTTTTTGCGGTAAGATTATTAAAATTATTTAACAAACTCTATTTTTTGCTCTTCTTCTTCGTTGACACTATCAAAAAAGCCTTGATCGTTCATCCAATCATCACTAAACACTTTACTCATGTATCTAGATCCGTGGTCTGGAAAAATAGCAATAACATTACTATCTTTATCAAACTCCCCTTCTTCTGCGTATTGCTTTATAGCTTGCATAACTGCACCAGAAGTATACCCTACAAAAAGGCCTTCTTTTCTAGCCAATTCTCTAGTTGAATGAGCACTTTCCTCATCTGTTACTTTCATGAATTTATCAATAACATCAAAATCTGTAGCTGTTGGTATTAGATTTTTACCCAATCCTTCAATACGGTAGGGATAAATCTCACTGCTATCAAATTCTTTCGTTTCGTGGTATTTCTTTAGTACAGAACCAAAAGCATCTACCCCTAAAATCTTAATTGCAGGATTTTGTTCTTTTAAATATTTAGCTGTTCCAGAAATTGTTCCTCCTGTACCGCTACACGCAACTAAGTGGGTAATTTTACCATTGGTTTGTTTCCAAATTTCTGGACCTGTAGACAAATAATGCGCGTCTATATTTAATTGATTGAAGTATTGATTAATATAAACCGACCCTTTTGTTTCTTCATGTAGCCTTTTAGCAACATTGTAATAAGAGCGTTCATCATCTGCTGAAACGTGTGCTGGACAAACATATACCTTTGCGCCTAAGCTTCTCAGCATGTCAATTTTATCTTTTGACGATTTGGAGCTCACAGCAAGAATACAATTGTAGCCTTTTATAATACTAACCATTGCTAAACTAAATCCTGTATTTCCTGAAGTAGTTTCAATAATTGTATCACCTGGTGATAGAATGCCCTTTCGTTCAGCTTCTTCGATTATGTATAATGCAATTCTGTCTTTTGATGAGTGTCCTGGATTAAAAGCTTCTACTTTTGCATAGAAATTACCTTCTAATTCCTGAGTAACTGTATTTAGCTTAATAAGTGGAGTATTACCTATTAACTCTAAAACATTATTGTAAGCATTTATTTCTTCTTTCATAAAAAAATAGTTAATCTAAGCTGTTAGCAACCCCTTAGATATGTTGCAAAAATAACAAAAAAAATCCAATTACTTTTTAATTTTCTCCAAATCTAGTAAAAAACTAAACTCTCTGGCTAATTCTTTTAAAGATTCAAATCGACCTGAAGCTCCACCGTGACCTGCGTCCATATTAGTCACTAAGTACAAAACTGTATCGTCATTTTTCATTGTCCTCAATTTGGCTACCCATTTTGCTGGTTCCCAGTACTGTACTTGCGAGTCATGAAGCCCGGTTGAAACAAACAAATTAGGATACTTTTGTTTTGTCACATTATCATAAGGAGAATAGGATAACATATAATCATAGTACTTTTTATCGTTTGGATTACCCCATTCGTCGTACTCTCCCGTTGTAAGCGGAATACTATCGTCTAACATAGTTGTTACGACATCAACAAAAGGAACTTGAGCGATTACTCCATTGTACAATTCTGGAGCCATATTTACTACTGCTCCCATGAGCAAACCACCTGCTGAACCTCCTTCTGCATACAAATGTTCTGCAGAAGTGTATTTTTGTTGGATAACAAATTTTGAACAATCAATAAAATCAGTAAAAGTGTTTTTCTTTTTTAGTAGTTTCCCGTCTTCATACCATTTTCTTCCTAAATCTTCACCTCCACGTATATGAGCTATAGCATATACAAATCCTCTATCTAACAATGTTAATCTTGTAGAAGAAAAATAAGGTTCCATGGTATTCCCATACGAACCGTAAGCATAAAGCAACAATGGGTTTTTACCATCTTTCTTAACAGACTTATGATATACCATCGAAATTGGCACTTTTGTACCATCCGCAGCCGTTGCCCAAACACGTTCTTCTATATAGTTATTTTTATCAAACTTGCCGCCCAATACCTGTTGTTCTTTTAATACCTCTTTGGTTTTGGTTGCCATATTAAAATCAATAACCGAAGAAGGCGTTGCCATTGATTGGTAACCATATCTAAGAATATCCGTATCAAAATCAACATTTGTGGTAGTATAAGCACTGTAGGTTTCGTTGTCAAAAGGCAAATAATAATCTCCTTTTCCGTTCCAAGGCATGATACGAATATGATTTAAACCATTAGAACGTTCTTCAACAACTAAGTAGTTTTTAAATATTTCGATGCCTTCTAATAAAACATCCTTACGATGCGGAATTAAATCTTTCCAATTTTCTTTTGAAGTGGCATTTTCAGGCGTTTTCATCAATTTAAAATTGGTTGCCTTGTCCTTATTGGTCAAAACATAGAAAGAATCTCCATAATGAGAAATGCTATACTCCAAACCACGAACTCTTGGTTGGAATACTTTGAATTCTCCTTCAGGTTGGTCTGCATTCAAAATTCTGTACTCACTCGTTAGCGTACTTCCTGAACCAATTACAATATATTTTCTTGATTTTTCTTTGCTCACATAAACATTAAAGGTATCGTCTTTTTCGTCAAAAATCAATACGTCACTTTTAGCATCCGTACCTAATTTGTGTCTAAAAACCTTATCTGCTCTTAAGGTAACTTTGTCTTGTTGGGTATAAAAAATAGTCGCATTATCATTGGCCCAAACAGACCCTCCAGTAACATTTTCTATTTTATCTGAAAGAATCTCGCCTGTTTCTAAATTCTTAATTTGAATGGTATAAATCCTTCTTCCTTTAAGATCTACTCCAAAAGATGCATATTTATTATCAGGACTGATACTCATCCCTCCTAACTGAAAATAGGATTGTCCTTTGGCTAATTCATTACAATTAAAAAGAATTTCTTCAGCAGCAGTTAAACTTCCCTTTTTTCTAGAATAAATAGGATAGTCTTGCCCTTTTTCGTAACGCGTTATATAAAAATATCCGTTGTAAAAATAGGGAACCGACTGGTCATCTTCTTTAATTCGAGCTTTCATTTCTTCAAAAAGCTCTTTTTGAAATTCCTTCGTATCTGCTGTTTTAGCATTGTAATACTCATTCTCTTGATTTAAATAAGTTATTACTTCAGGATTCTCTCTTTCGTTTAACCAATAATAATTATCAATACGGGTATGATTATGTTTTACTAACGTTTTAGGGATAATTTTAGCTATAGGTGCTTGTATATTTTCAGCCATTTTTTGTGCGTTTGCCATTGAAATTGTTAATGCAAAAATAACACAAAGCAAACCCAATCGTATCGATTTTTTCATTATTTTTTTTATTGATTATCAGTCAGCAATATAGTAAATTTGCCTCAATAATTTAAAAAAATCAAAAATGGATTTAATGGGAATGATGGGTAAGTTAAAAGAAACCCAACAAAAAATAGAGGACACAAAAAAAAGATTGGACACCGTTTTGATTGATGAACAGAGTTCAGATGGTTTATTGAAAATTACGGTTACAGCGAATACAGCTGTAAAATCAATCACAATAGCTGATGAATTACTAGAAGACAAAGAACAACTGGAAGACTATTTGATTTTGGTACTCAATAAAGCTATTGCAAGAGCCAATCAAGTAAATCAAACAGAACTAGATGCAGTTGCCAAAATGGATATGCCGATGATTCCAGGAATGGACAACTTGTTTAAATAATCAAGAAAAAAGGATTTAAAGTACAACTCTAAATCCTTTTTTTTTATACTACAAACAAACGTTGCAAGGTTTCTATGACGTAAGAATGCATTACTTCTCGGTAATCTAAATGCGTTACAATTCTAAGTTTCCCTTTTCCAAGTGAACTAATGGCTATGTTTTTTTGACGTAATTTTTCGATTAAAAGTGCATCGCTCAAACTTGGAATCACTTTAAAAATCAAGATATTCGTCTCAACAGGCTCTACTGATTCTACCCAAGGAAGTCTGCTCAGTAGCAGTCCTAATTCTTTGGCTCTGCGATGGTCTTCTGTCAATCGCATAATATTATTTTCTAAAGCATAGATTCCTGCAGCCGCTAAATATCCTACTTGGCGCATTCCGCCTCCTAAAATTTTGCGCACTCGCAAAGCCCTATGAATGGTTTCTTTATCGGCCAACAAAACCGAACCAATTGGTGCTCCCAATCCTTTAGACAAACAAACTGAAATGGTATCAAACAACTTTCCGTATTCCTTAGGATTTTGTCTTTTGGCTACCAAAGCATTCCAAATTCTGGCGCCATCCATATGAAACTTTAAATTATTGCTATCGCAAACTTGCTTGATTTGCTGTAAGGTTTCGAGGTCATAACAAGCACCACCTCCTTTATTTGTTGTATTTTCTACACACACCAAACTTGTTTTCGGACTGTGATAAAATTCGGGGTCATTGATAGCTTCTGCAACTTGATTGGCTGTTATCATTCCTCTATTTCCATCCAATAAACAGCAAGAAACGCCACTATTAAACGAAACTCCACCACCTTCATAGTTATACACATGGGCATATTTATCAGCAATTAACTGCTCACCAGGTTGGGTGTGTAATTTTATAGCTGTTTGATTCGCCATAGTACCTGAAGGAAAAAACAACCCAGCCTCCATTCCAAACATTGCGGCTACACGTGCTTCTAATTCAATTACTGTAGGATCTTGTTTGTAAACATCGTCACCAACAACTGCTCTAAACATATATTGCAACATTTCTGGAGAAGGTTTGGTCACAGTATCACTCACTAAATTAATTTCCATAAGTAGTATTTATATCAGCCACAGCAAGCCCTTAGCTTGTGCTGTGGTATTTTTTTTATATTTTTGCAAAACAAAATTAATAATAATTTATGACAACTACCGAACAAATTAAAGGTATTGTGGAGCGCCTTGGTGCGTTGAGGAGGTATCTTTGACGTTGATGCTAAACTCATTGAAATCACCAACGAAGAAGAAAAAACTTTTGCTCCTGACTTTTGGAATAATGCAAAAGAAGCCGAAATCATTGTAAAAAACTTACGTAATAAAAAGAAGTGGATTGAAGATTATGACAAAGCGGCTTCTCTTGCTGAGGAATTGCAGCTTGCTTATGATTTTTATAAAGAAGGCGAACTAAGTATTGAAGAACTCGATGAACAATATGCTTTAGCTGAAAATCACATCGAAGCCATAGAATTCAAAAATATGCTTTCGGATGAAGGAGATACCCTAAGTGCTGTTTTGCAAATTACTGCAGGAGCCGGTGGAACCGAAAGTTGTGACTGGGCCGAAATGTTGATGCGTATGTACATCATGTGGGGCGAGAAATACGGTTACAAAATCAAAGAACTGAATTTTCAAAAGGGCGAATCGGCTGGAATCAAAACCGTTACTTTAGAATTTGAAGGCGACTATTCTTTTGGCTATTTGAAAGGAGAAAATGGTGTACATCGTTTGGTTCGTATTTCCCCTTTTGATAGCAATGCCAAAAGACATACTTCTTTTGCGTCGGTATATGTATATCCTCTCGCAGATGATACCATTCAAATTGAGATTAATCCTGCTGATATTTCATGGGAAACTATGCGTTCGAGTGGTGCTGGAGGACAGAATGTAAACAAAGTGGAGACCGCAGTACGTTTGCGCCACCACCCAACCGGAATTATTATTGAAAATTCAGAAACACGCTCTCAATTAGACAATAAAACCAAAGCCATGCAGTTGTTGAAATCGCAATTGTACGAAATTGAATTAAAAAAGAAGCAAGCGCTACGAGATGAAATCGAAGCTAAAAAAATGAAAATTGAATGGGGTTCGCAAATCAGAAATTATGTGATGCACCCCTATAAACTGGTTAAAGATGTCCGCACTGGCCATGAAACAAGTGATGTCGATAGTGTTATGAATGGCAATATCGACCCATTTTTAAAAGCCTTTCTGATGATGATGGGACAAAAAGAAGAAGAATAATTCTTTGTTACACTAATAGAACGATTACTTTTAGAGGTAGTCGTTTTTTTTTATGCCTTTTTCATACAATCGGGTAATTTTTCACAACATCTCTTTCTAATACGTTAAAAAATTAGGTATCGAGACTGTAATTTACTTTATTTGGAAAATAATATCATAAAATTCACATCTCATTTAATGAAAACCTATTCCATTCAAGAAATTAATAATGTTCTAAAAGGCTCTCTAATTGGCACATTATCCCAAAACATTACTTCGCCAGAACAATTAGACCTAGCCTCAGAAAATCAAATTTCTTTTATAGGTAATAAAAAATACGAAAAGTATTGGAGTACTTCAAAAGCAAGTGCCGCTATTGTAAATGAAGATATCAGTATTGAACCTGGCACAAACAAAGCCTTCATAAAAGTGAAAAATGCCGAATTGGCCATGTCCCAATTATTGGCTCTTTTTGCTCCACCGCCTCCACAATTTGATTTTGATGTACACCCAACTGCTACTATAGATGATAGCGTAATATTGGGTAAAGGTGTCAAAATTGGAGCTGGTTGCTATCTTGGTCCGAATGTAATTATTGGCGACAATGTTACTATTTATCCCAATGCAACGCTTTTAGATTTTACAAGCATAGGTAGCGGAACTACCATTTGGTCAGGAGTTGTAATTAGAGAACGCTGTCATATTGGTGCTAATTGTATCTTACACCCCAATGCTACTATTGGTGCTGATGGATTTGGTTTTAGCTTTTGCAATGAAAAAGGCTTAGTAAAGATTCCACAAATAGGAAATGTTGTGATTGGCAATAATGTAGAAATTGGAGCCAATTCTTGTATCGACAGAGGAAAATTCAGTTCCACAGTTATTGGTGACGGCTGTAAAATAGACAATTTAGTTCAAATTGGTCATAACAGTAAATTGGGACGTTTTTGCATAATGGCAGGTCATAGTGGTCTTGCTGGCTCTGTAACTTTAGAAGACGGAGTTGTCATTGGCGGGAGTGCCTCTATTAAGGACCACACTACAATTGGCGCCGGTGCTACTGTGGGTGCAGGCTCTGGAGTAACTTGCGATGTACCTGCAGGTAAAGTTGTATTAGGTTATCCTGCAATTGCAGCCAAAGACACCCTAAGACAATGGGCTTTATTAAAACGATTAGTCAACGACACTAGGAAATAGACTCTATTTTGAGTAATTCATAAAAAAGCAGATTTAATTTTCTGCTTTTTTGCGTTATACATAAAAAAAGTAATTATTTTCTAACCAAATCATCTGTATCCTATACTATATTTCAATCCTTTTCGTAAATTAGCTTTCTTAAAAAAACCAGCCACTACCATTATGGATTTAACTTTTAACCAAAACGAAGACCACAATAAGTTACTCTTGTCGCAATTGAAGCATAAATTTGCAAAAATTAAATTAGGAGGAGGTGAAAAAAGAATTGAAAAACTCCACTCCGAAGGCAAAATGACCGCCAGAGAACGAATTGATTATCTATTTGATTCCTCAAAACAAAGCATCGAAATAGGCGCATTTGTTGGAGAAGGAATGTACGCAGAACACGGAGGTTGCCCTTCAGGAGGAGTTGTAATTAAAATTGGATACATACAAGGCAAACAATGCATCGTTGTAGCCAACGATGCAACAGTTAAAGCTGGTGCTTGGTTTCCGATAACTGGTAAAAAAAATCTAAGAGCGCAAGAAATCGCAATGGAGAACCGACTTCCTATTATTTATTTAGTGGATAGCGCTGGTGTTTATTTACCCCTTCAAGATGAAATTTTTCCAGACAAAGAGCATTTTGGACGTATTTTTAGAAACAATGCACAAATGAGTAGTATGGGCATCACACAAATTGCTGCAGTAATGGGAAGTTGTGTTGCAGGAGGTGCTTATTTACCCATAATGAGTGACGAAGCATTGATTGTTGACAAAACCGGCAGTATCTTTCTAGCAGGTAGTTATTTGGTCAAAGCCGCCATTGGTGAAAATATAGACAATGAAACATTGGGAGGAGCGACAACACATTGTGAAATTTCCGGAGTTACCGATTATAAAGCCAAAGATGACAAAGATGCTTTGGATAAAATCAAAAATATAGTTGGTAAAATTGGTGATTACGAAAAAGCTGGATTCAACCGTATTAAAGCCGAGCGACCCGCATTGGACGAAAAAGAGATTTATGGAATTTTACCAAAAGCTCGAAACGAACAATACGATATGCTTGAAATTATTAAGCGATTAGTTGATAATTCTGAATTTGAAGCTTACAAAGAGGGTTACGGACAAACCATCCTAACTGGGTATGCAAGAATTGATGGCTGGGCAGTAGGAATTGTAGCCAATCAACGTAAAGTTGTCAAAAGTAAAAAGGGAGAAATGCAATTTGGCGGCGTTATTTATTCGGACTCTGCAGACAAAGCAACCCGATTCATAGCGAATTGCAACCAAAAGAAAATTCCATTGGTTTTCATTCAAGACGTTACAGGATTTATGGTTGGCTCAAAATCCGAACATGGCGGTATCATAAAAGATGGAGCCAAAATGGTTAACGCGGTATCCAATTCAGTAGTACCAAAATTCACTGTGATTGTTGGTAATTCTTATGGTGCAGGGAACTATGCTATGTGTGGGAAAGCCTATGACCCTAGACTTATTTTTGCCTGGCCAAGTGCAGAATTAGCTGTTATGGGTGGAACGCAAGCTGCAAAAGTATTGGCTCAAATTGAAGCCTCTTCATTGAAAGCAAAAGGAGAAGTCGTAGATACTGAAAAAGAAGCTGAATTATTCGAAAAGATAAAAGCCAAATATGATGAACAAGTTTCTCCCTATTATGCTGCTTCACGATTATGGACTGATGCAATCATTGACCCTTTAGATACCCGAACTTGGATTTCAATGGGAATTGAAGCTGCTAACCATTCCCCTATTGAGAAAAAATTTAATTTAGGTGTCATTCAAACATAAAAAAAAGAGCTGAAAATCAGCTCTTTTTTTATTTATCAAAATCAATTCATTTACAACGAATCAATACTTTCTTTACGAACTATTTTACCAGTTGCGGTAACTGTAAACTTAGGAATAAAAACGATATTTTTTGGTTTTTCATATTTATCCAAAACACTAAAAACTTCTTCATCAATCGCAATTGGTTCTCCTTCAACGTAAAGAACCACTTTTTCGCCCAACACATCATCAGCTTGTCCGTAAACAAAATAACGTCTCGGAATATGTGTTGACAACTTCTCTTCGATTTTTTCAGGAATCAGTTTAATTCCTCCACTGTTAATCACGTTATCAAAGCGACCTAACCAAACAAACTGTGTGTCCGATACAATTTCAACAATATCATTGGTAACAATTGGCTCAGGGTTTATCTTTTTAGCATGCACCACCAAACAATTGTTTTCATTACTAGAAACGGTAACATTTGGCAATACCGTAAATGCTCTTTCCCCTACTCTTTTAGCAGCAATATGCGTTATGGTCTCGGTCATTCCGTAGGTTTCATAAATTTCATTAGGTAATTTTACCAATTCTTGTTCTAATGACTTATGAATTTTTACACCACCAATAATTATTTTTTTAATGTTAGTTAGTTTTGCTAATGAGTTTTTGGCTTGTAAAGGAACCATTGCAGCAAAATCATATTTAACATCATTATATTCTAATGGATTTGAATTGGGTTCTACAAAATCCATATCTAATCCCAAGATAAACGAGCGTACAAACATCATTTTCCCTGCAACATAATCTACAGGCAAACAATGCAAAACTTTATTTCCTGGATTCAAATCAAAAAAATCTCCAGTTGACAAAGCAGAACTTACCATTGCTTCTTTTTCAACTCGAATCAATTTTGGTGCCCCAGTAGTCCCTGAAGTATTCATTTCGATATAGGTTTTATCATCAAACCAATCAATCAAAAAATCTCCAAGCGCTTTTTGAAAATCGGCACCTTCTTTAATAAAAGAATAGGCAACTGTACAAAGTTGTTCACGGCCTAAGTGAACGCCATTAAATTTAAAATGATTATGAACATTCTTATATGTTACTGTTTTCATAGTAGTAGTAATTTATTCTAGTGTATATTAAATCTTTATATTTCCTGTAAGTTTTTCTTTCCAATTATTCCATTTGTATTTCCTCCCAAAGATAAGCAAAAGTATCGGGTATATTAGCACTACTGGCAAGATAACATCAAATCCTAAGGTAGGTTCTGAAACATCTTTCAATATAGAATTCGTTTGAAAAGCAGTCCAATTAGAAGTGACCAATAAAGCTCCTATCAAGTTATTTGCGGCATGAAATCCAAGGGCTAATTCCATACCATCATCCATTAAGGTAATAACACCGAGAAATAAACCTGTCCCAATGTAAAAAATCATAATGGAGTTTCCCATTTTCCCAACTTCGGGATTAAACCAATGCAACAAACCAAAAATAAGAGAAGTCATAAGTAAAGGAGCCCATTTATTGTGAAACAAATTAGCAAAACCTTGCATTAAGTATCCTCTAAAGATATATTCTTCTGTTGAAGTTTGAATTGGAATCAATACTATACCAATTAGAAATAGAACAATGAACGCGTCGAAATTAAAATTTACTTGAAAGAAACTAGGATTCAAATACCATTCAATTCCTGTAGTTATTACTCCTATTACGGCCCATAATCCAAAAGAAAAAAACACACGTTTCCAATCTATTTTTGGTCTCGCTGTAGTTACAGATAGTATGGTTTGATTATGAAACAATCGAATTACCAAAAACATAGCACCTAATGCAAAAACAAAAGAAACTAACATTAAAAATAAAGTTGTATTGGAATCAAAGAAATGCATAATCGCTTCATTTGTAGAAGGAAAAGCGACCTCTTTATTAACAGCTTTAAAATAGATTGCTATCAACATGGGCAATTGACCAACTGATGATGCTATAATCACAGCAAGTGACCCTAGTAAGTACTTATAGAAATGATTTTGGGGAATAACTCCTTGTTCTAAAAACATAGTATTAACAGTTTGTTAAATAGATTTACAATATAGTTAGCATACATTTGCACTCCCTAAAAGTACCTATTTATTTTGCATTAACTATACAAAAAAATCAAAAAAATGTTACAAATTTTTCATAACAATCGCTGCGGCAAATCCAGAAATTGTCTATCAATGCTTGAATCTTCTGGAAAAGAATTCGAAATCATCTCGTATTTAACAACACCTCCAACAGCAGCAGAATTACAAGGAGTAATAGAAAAGCTAGACATAAAGCCAATCGATTTGGTTCGACAAAAAGAAAAAACTTGGATTGACAATTTTAAAGGAAAAAACTTTACAGACGAAGAGCTCATTAAAATAATGATTACCAACCCAATACTAATCGAAAGACCTATTTTGATTTCTGAAGAAAAAGCAATAATTGCCCGAGATGAAGAGAAAATCATCAACTTTCTTAAAAAATAATCTCTTTTTTTAACAAATTTTTACCATTTGTAAATGAAACCTATTACCCTTTTACTAGTCTAAAGGTGTAAACAAAAAATAAAAAATGAAAAAACTTACCAGTACCATTACCCTATTATTGTTCTGTTTTAGCTTATTGGGCTACGCACAACCAGGCAAAGCCAAACTAAAAGTTACAGGAAAAGTAATAGAAAAAAATTCTAAGCAACCCCTTGAATACGCAACAATTACTTTAAAAAACACCACCAATCCAAAAATGATTGCAGGTGGAGTAACCAACAATAAAGGTGAGTTTACCATAGATGTAAGCTCTGGAACTTATGACATCATTGTTGAGTTTATCTCTTTCAAATCAACTACCATTAAAGAAAAGAACATAACAGAGAACCTTTCATTAGGAACAATTGGTTTAGCAGAAGATGCCGCACAATTGAACGAGGTAGTAGTTCGTGCAGAAAAAACAACTGTGGAAATTAAATTGGATAAAAAAGTATACAACGTAGGTTCTGATTTAATGGTAAAAGGAGGAACGGTTAGTGATGTTTTGGACAACATCCCATCGGTTTCTGTAGATGCTGAAGGAACCGTAAGTTTAAGAGGGAATGAAAATGTAAGAATCCTTATTGATGGAAGACCTTCTAATGCCATCAATATTACGGAAGCATTACGATTAATTCCTGCAGACGCAATTGAAAAAGTAGAGGTCGTAACCAATCCTTCTGCTAGATACGATGCTGAAGGCGGTGGAGGATTATTGAATATTATTCTTAAAAAAGGAAAAAACCAAGGCTTTAACGGAACTATTATTGCCAATACTGGCTACCCAGACAACCACGGCTTAAGTGGAACTTTGAATTATAAAACAGAAAAGCTTAACTTGTTTACTACTCAAGGTTACAGTAACAGAAATAATCCAGGAAACGCCTTTACTAATTCAAAATACTTGAATAGTGACGGCTCACCGAAGAGCTATGTATATGAAAATCGTGAAAACGACCGATTTAATAATGCTTACAACGGAACTGCTGGTATAGAATGGTTCATAGACAAATCTACTTCATGGAGCAACAGTATTAATTACAGAAAAAGTAATGGTGACAATACTGATAATGTCTTTCAAGATTATTATGATGCCAATTTTGTTTATGATTACACCCGTAATCGAATAAATAAAGAAAAAAGTGATAGCGAAAACTTAGAATTTGCCTCAAACTTTATCAAAAACTTCAAAAAAGAAGGACACAAATTGAGTTTTGACATTTCTATCTCCAGTAATGATGACAAAAACACTGCTTTCATTACAGATACCAATACTAGTAATTCAAATTTAGGATTAGATAACACAATCAATAATCAAGACCAAAAGAGAAATTTATTCGTTGTTGATTATGTTTTACCTCTTGGGAAAGGACAACAATTTGAAGCAGGTTATCGAGGAGATTTCACCAATTTAACGACTGATTATCGAGTTGAAACCGGTGGTGTTGTAAACCCAAATTTTACAAATACTTTAGAATATAAAGAAAAAATAAACGCTATTTATACTCAGTACGGAATCAAAGTAAACAAGCTTTCTATGCTTTTTGGTTTGCGTTTTGAAGATTCAAATATTGATATCAATCAGTTAGTTACTAGTGATTTCAATACCAAAAAGTACAATAACTTTTTTCCAAGTGCCTTCTTTACTTACGAGTTATCAGATTTGAGCAGTACGTCTATTAGCTATAGCCGAAGAATTCAAAGACCAAGAGGAAGAATGTTGAATCCTTTTAGCAACCTTTCTAGTAACATCAATATTTTTGTTGGAAATCCAGATCTAGACCCCTCATTTACAGATGCTATTGATTGGGGATACATCAAAAGATGGGAAAAAATCACACTTAATACTTCTCTTTACGTAAATAAAACCACAGATGTATTTCAGTTCGCAAGAAGAGAATCGGGAGATTTTGTAAATGGCGTACCGTTAATTATTAGTTCTCCAATCAATATTGGTGAGGAATACCGCACTGGATTTGAATTTACTTTAAACTATTCTCCATACAAATGGTGGAAGTTGAATAGCAATTTTAACTTCTTTGCTGTGCAAACAAGAGGCGACTTTACCTACACTGATTTCAATGGCAACAAAGTAGTTCAGAATTTTGATAATGATGCTACTTCGTGGTCTACTCGATTGACATCAAAAATTACTTTGCCTGCAAAAATTGATTGGCAAACCAATATGTCTTACAACGGACCACAAGCCAATGCTCAAGGAAAAAGATTAGGAGTTTTTGGAATGAATTTAGCATTTAGCAAAGACGTTTTAAAAGATAAAGGAACCGTAGCTTTCAATATAAGTGATGTTTTCAATTCAAGAAAAATGATTTCAGAAACTTATTTGCCAGGAATTGTAAGTTCCTACTCAGAAATGCAATGGAGAGAAAGACAGTTTACGCTTTCTTTTACTTATCGTTTCAACAAACCTAAAAACGAAAGAGAAAAACCTAAGAAAAATATGAACGAAGGCGAAATGGAATTCCAAGGTTAAACATAGATACTTGATTAAAAGAGAGACTCGTGAAAACGAGTCTTTTTTTTGTTTAGCAGTCAATCGCATGCATAAAAAAAAGGACTCGTTGCGGAGTCCTTTTTTTATAGAGATAATTAGATTATACTAATTCTTCTTCTTGCTTCTGTTTTGCTTTTTTCTCTTTGTATGCTTCCCAAGATGCTCCACCTACCCAATAGGAAATGAAACCAACTAAGAAAAACATTAACCAAAATCCCATTGTTAGGATGGTTAAGAAAAGTAAGAAGCCTAAGTACTGTGAAAATTCAAACATGTTTTCCGGAATTTTGAATGTTGCGACAAATATAGTGGGAATATTTTTTTAAACCAATAAAATCCTTAAAAACTCCACTATATTTTTAAATCTATTTTGCCTTGGCTCAAGACTACGCTATACTATTGCTACTCAATAAAAACCGACTACTTTTTTGCGACATAATCATGCAAATAGTTAAAACGTTCTGTTAACACACCGTTTTCAGTCATTTTTGCCCTTGCCAAGATTCCGTCAGCATCATTATTAAAAAATGCTGGAATTACGTGTTGCGTAAACATTTCTCCAAATCCTTCACTCGCATCTTTGGGCAATTCACAAGGTAAATTATCTACAGCCATTACCACAATTGCTGCAGGATGAAAAACATCAACCTCTTTGTTTTCGCTTGGCAAATAACCATACAAAGGCTCTTCTATAGTAGAAGCTCTCAAGGTACAAGCAATTGGGCCATTTACATCACAAGATACATCGGCTACAATCTTAATCGCACAATCACTGGCTTGTAACATTTTCTGAGATAGAATTTGAGGCGCAGCATTGGCATGAAAATGCCCCGAAATATAAATATCTGCCACTTTTGTAAAACGCTCAAAATCGGACTCATACTCTGAAGGGTTTTTATAAAAATCTTTAGTATCAAATTTTTGACCATCCATTCGTTTATTGTACTCTAAAACATCTATTTGAGTAAATACGGGTTGCGTAAATTTTTTGGTTAAAAAATTTTCAACAGAAACCTCTTTGATTTTCATCGCTAACAGCATCTCCTTCACTCCACTACCCACTTTTCCTGTACCCGTAACTACAATTTTTATAGGAGGAATGATTTGTCTTTTTACTTGCTGTACCAAAGCATCTCTCCCTTTCAAAGCAGATGCTTTAGGCATTTTAAACAATTCAAATTTAATTCCGAAAGCACGAATGGCATTATACGCTCCTACGATACCTGCATAACGACCAAAACCAATTAGTCTTTTATTCGCAGCATCAACGATGGTTTCATGATCGTATAATTCTATGTTTTTCTCTAAAACGGCTTGCAATAACTTTTGATTGTAAGGTTGTTTTTTGATAGTATGCGAAAAAAAGAAGTATTTTTTATTAGGAATTAAAGCTTCTACAGGAACTTCTTTTACACCAAATAAGACTTCGCAGTCGGACAAATCATCAGTAACTTCGATTCCTAAGTTTTGGTATTCTGCATCCGAAAAAATACGAATATCAGAAGGCTCTACTTTAAAAGATACTACAGGAAATTGTTCTTGAATGGTTTTGATTTCATTGGGAGAAAAAACAACTCTTCTATCTGGTGGGTTTTTTCTTTCTTTGATAATTCCAAACTTCATTTTTATAGTATTTAAATTACGTTATTATTTAACTTTATTGAATTTATTTGTTACAAATATAACAATATAATCGAAAAATAAGCATTTCCCATCTATTATTGTCAAAATGCATTTACATTAATTATTGAACTCCAATACTCTAAACTGAAGCCTTATTTTTATGAGGATGAAAAGTGAGATATTTTGAAAAAAACTAGAATTAAAAAGCAATTGATTCTATATATTTGTTTTTTTCAATTTTCCAACAAATGACTCTTATTAAAAAAGCAAATATAGCACAATTACTTGTCCTTTTTTTGGCAATTACCTCCTGTGCAAAAGAAATAAAAAAAGTAGAATTAACCGATGCACAGCTCCCTAAAAACGTACTTCCGATACTCAAACCAGCTGCAAAAGATAGTACTGAATTAACAGCCACTTATATTCAAGAAAAAAGAGCAAAAATTGACGCTTTTTACAAAAAAAACTGGCCCAATAACACTATGAACGGAAGTTTTTTAGTGGCGCAAAATGGCCAAATTATTTATGAAAAATACAATGGCTTAGCAAACCTTAGGGATAAAGATACAATTACAAGCGAAACCCCATTGCACATAGCTTCAGTAAGTAAAGTTTTGACTGCGACAGTTATTTTGAAATTGGTGAATGCAAAACGATTGGATTTAGACCAAAAAGTAACCACTTTGTTAGATCGATTCCCTTATCCTGATGTTACCGTGAGAACCTTATTAAATCACAGAAGTGGGATACGCAACTATTCGTATTTTACAGACAGAAAGGCCAATATTTGGGACCGACACAAAACGTTGACCAATCAGGATTTATTGGATTTAATGGCAACAAAAAATATAGGTTTAGAATTTAGAACAGACAGTCGTTTTGCGTATTGCAACACTAATTATGCGATGCTTGCTTTAATTATAGAAAAAGTTACCAAACTTTCTTATATAGAAGCCATGAACAAAATGCTGTTTCAACCTTTGGGAATGACACACTCCTTTGTTTGTGACATCAAAAAAGACAAGAAAAGAATTGTACCGTCTTACAAAGCGAATAAAGTAGAAATCGGAATCGATTATCTGGATGGCGTTTATGGAGATAAAAACATTTATTCCACTCCGAGAGATTTGCTCAAATTTGATTTGGCAAGAAATGCTAAAAACTTCTTGGAGCCTGGATTATGGGAACAAGTTTTTAAACCGTATAGCAATGAGCGAAAAGGAACCAAAAACTATGGCCTTGGGATTAGAATGATCAATTGGGAAACCGGTCAGAATTTTTATTTTCACAATGGTTGGTGGCACGGCAACACCTCTTCCTACATAACTTTGCCAAAAGAAAAAGTTACTATTATTGCTTTATCCAATAAAATGACTAAAAACACCTATGCGGTTAGAAAATTAGCAACTTTGTTTGGCGATTATCCTTTCAAGTTAGACGACATAGAGTAAAAAAGCCTCTTTTAAAAAAAATGAACCCCCTTCAGAGATCAAATGAAGGGGGTTCTTTTGCAAAAAACTAATTCAATTACTAATTCGAAATGATCATTTTTGAAGTAAGCACTTCACCGGATCGAATCACTTTCACGATATAATGGCCAGGAACCAAACCATTGGTTGTTGTTCTAATTCTATTCGCCCCTTTTTCAGATTTCACTTCTATATTTTTCTCTTCATTGCCATTTAAAGAAAAAATACGAATCGATACCTTGTCCTCTTTTTCACTATCAAACTCAATAGTAAAATCTTCTCTTGCAGGGTTAGGATACACAGCTATTTTTTTGGAAGTTGCATCATTCTCAACCACAACAGTATCTTCATTGATTGCCTCTTTCAAGACTGTAGCTTTGGCTGCAGAAGTAGTAATGTTTAAGGTGTAATCTTCTGTCTCACCATAGTTGTATGTCCCACAAGGAGAAGTAATCGAATTGTAACTAACAATAACACGCATTCTTACTGCACCTGTAACCGCAGACGTAGGAGCTGTGATTGAAGGTGTTAAAATATTTCTACTAAAAATACTGTATACTTCCTCACCAGCATCAGTAAATAAACCGTTGTTGTTATAATCTATATAAACTTTCCAGTACAAACTTCTTCTAGCACTATAACCTGGTGTCAATGTTAATGTAGCTGCAGTTCCTTTAGTTATTGTAGCCGATTGCGCAGAGAAATCAGCATAGCCTCCGTTGATTCCAGAAGCATTGTTTATCGTTCCGATAGCTACTTTATCAATCCATTCACTAGTAGCACTATTTCCTTTAGAGGCACAATAAGTAACTGTTGGTGTTCCTCCTGTAGTTGTAAATGAAGTTGTTCCAGCCGAAGAAGCTCCCGATGTACAATTCCCAATTACCTCCACATTATACGCTGTTCCTAAATTAAGTCCCGATAATGTTACTGATGTAGCAGTCGTATTTGACAAAGTAGTCCAAGTAGTGGCAGCTGTTGTTTTGTAACGAACCGTGTAGCTTGTTGCCGCAGTTGATGACCAAGAGATGGTTGCACTAGTATTAGTAATTGCACTTGCCGCTACTCCTGTAGGAGTTGCACAAGAAGTTGTTCCTCCTGGAGGTGTACCGCCAAGTGTTTCTGTCAAAGTACCGCTAATTACTTTGATATTACCCCAAGAGATTCCAGTTCCCGAAGTCGTAACCCAATTGTTTAAATCAAAAGTATTGGAACCAGCGGTATTACCCGGAATCTTAACAATCTTAACCCCTTTTCCGGCATTATTCCAAGTTAAAGGCGTTCCTGAAACAACCGTTTCTGGAGTAGAATTCGATTCGATTTGGTAGAAATAAGCAAAGCTTGCCGTGGTTGGAGCAAAAACGCGCGCCAATCCGTTTTGGTCGATACATACTGCTGTTTTTTCAAATACGCCAATTCCTTTTGCATTCAATCCAGCGCCTAAATCTTTCCACATTCTAGCTAAAAAAGTCGTTTGTCTTCCTCATCGGTCAGGATTATCATAATGTGTATCTGTAATTACATTGGCCAAGTATGGACTGGACAAAAAATCATTTACACCTATTGTAACTCCGCTAGCGTAAGGATTTGCTAATGCTTGTGCAGAAGTAACACTAGAATTTGCTGCACTATAATAGTATTGTCCCAAAATAGCACAGCCGGCACTAGTTCCACCAACTGGTACTTTTTTGGTATTGATTAAATAATTGATTGCGTCTTCTACTGGGGTATCTTTCCAGTAGGAAACATAAGTCGCTTGATCGCCACCAGCAATAAATAGCGCTTCTGCATTTCTGATTTTGGTCGCTATCGCTGCAATACTTGCTTTTGCTCTAGTATCTATAATTATCGTCTCTACTGAATTTACCGGCACACCCAATTCAGAATACATATAAGTATTATAACCATCGGTTCCCGCGGAACGCAAAACAACCACATCTCCTCCTCCTGCTTTTTGAAACATCCATTTTATGGCATCATCGTTATCTGTTCCACCACCCATTAAACAAATTCCCCCAGTGGTAGTTGTGGTTACATCTGTAGTACTCCCTACTTTCCAACTTGTGTAGGTTTGTGCTTGAACTGTCAGTCCAAAAAACAAAGCGAAACCTAAATGCCGAAGGCTTTTTAAAGCAAAATATTTTTTTCTCATAATAAATGGTTTTTGGTTAATTAATTTTTATAAAAATAACAATTAAAAAACAAAATTCATTTTTTTATCTTAAAATTAAAGTCAAATTGATTATTTTTACCAGATTAACAAAAAAAGCTATTTAACACCCTATTCGTTTGAGTAATTCTTAAAAACAATAGCTATTTAAAACTAAATTTTCTATATAATGCCTCAATAAGAATAATTTTAAACAAAAAAGAACAAAATAAAACTATTTATCACTACATACAACCATTTAAAAGTCAAACACCTAAAAACCACTTCTTGAATAAATACACACTTCTTATACCATAGAAGTCCCTTGTAGCGTCGATTTTAATAGCAACAAAAAATTTTTATTTGGCTATATTAGTTTATATTTGCAGTCCAATAAATGGGGTCGACTGGTTTTGACAGCAAGTCGAATTGAAAAGTAAGCACGTCGAGCATTGAGACCTTGCTCGTAAATATAAGATCTCACACTTTTACACGGCGAAAATAACTACGCTTTAGCTGCATAATCCGAATTATAGTACGATTGCGCCACGTTCCTACAAGGTAGGAAAGCTGGATTCTCCTTGAAAGCCTTGGTTTGTGGCGGTCAGTACAGGGGAACCGTAAAAATAAACCTAGATTTCCATAAGCTTCGGGTGGATTTCGAAACTAAGAAGATAAGTGTTGAGTGGTTGTTTCTGACCTAGCTTAACATCGAAAACCCAATCAGGAAATAAGCGTGTAGAAAGCCTTTTAGTTGCTTGTTTGGACCCGAGTTCGATTCTCGGCGACTCCACTTTTACAATTTCAAATCAGAGCAAAAGCCTGTAAATCCTAGGATTTACAGGCTTTTTTGTTTTGACTACAACTCAAATTATATAGTAAATCGCAAAATTTTGGTGGTAAAATCGGTTACCTTAAAATAATCAAAATCAGGGTAACCGAATTTCTTGTGAGCCCAATGATAATAAAGGATTCAAAAAATAAGTATCTTCCAAAAAAACTATCGTCACAAAGACTATAAATTCAAAACCCAAAAATCTAATAACTCTAATTCGAACAAAAGCCTTGTAGCGATCTTAATAAAACTCACACCTTTTTATGCCTTTTTGTTAATAACAAACCAAGTGTTTACGGTTTCCCGCATCGCTCTTTCCATTGCTTTTTTGTAGGTTTGTGTAGTATCCGTTTTTATTACTATCGCAGGTAGAAAAAAAAGAATACCTAATACATTATATATATTAAAACCAACAAAAATCCAATGAATCAATCGGTACACAATAAATTAGTTTCTTTTATATGGTCAATTGCAGATGATTGTTTGCGTGATGTTTACGTTCGAGGTAAATATCGTGATGTAATCTTGCCTATGGTCGTTTTACGTCGTTTGGATGCCTTATTAGAACCTACAAAAGATGCCGTAATGGAAGAACTAGCTTTTCAACGCGATGAAGCAGGTTTCACAGAATGGGATGAAAACGGATTACGAGAAGCTTCAAGATATGTGTTTTATAATACTAGCGAATGGACGTTACAGCGTTTACACAATACGGCAACGAATAGCCAACAGTTGTTGCAAGCCAATTTTGAGGATTACTTGAACGGTTTTAGTAGTAACGTTAAAGAAATTATTGAAAAATTTAAGCTAAAAAGTCAAATCCGTCACATGGCATCCAAAGATGTGCTACTGGATGTTTTGGAAAAATTTACTTCGCCAGACATCAACTTGACGCCTTTTGAAAAATTGGACAGCAATGGCAGGAAATTACACGCTTTATCTAACTTGGGTATGGGGTATGTCTTTGAAGAATTGATTCGAAAGTTTAACGAAGATAACAATGAAGAAGCAGGAGAACACTTTACGCCACGTGAAGTGATTGACTTGATGACGCATATTATTTTTGACCCCATCAAGAATAATCTTCCTCCCGTAATGACCATTTATGACCCCGCTTGTGGTAGTGGTGGAATGTTGACCGAAGCCCAAAATTTTATCAAAGACGAAGAAGGCGAAATACGCGCCATAAACTCGGATGTCTATTTGTATGGCAAGGAAATCAACGATGAAACCTACGCCATTTGCAAATCGGATATGATGATTAAAGGGAACAATCCCGAAAACATACGGGTGGGTTCTACCCTATCTACAGATGAATTTTCGGGTACTGCTTTCGACTTTATGCTTTCCAATCCACCTTATGGAAAATCATGGGCAAGTGAGCAAAAATACATCAAAGACGGGAAAGAGGTGATCGATGCTCGTTTTCAAATTCGTTTAAAAAACTATTGGGGTATCGAAGAAGAGGCCGATGCTATTCCGCGTTCATCAGATGGGCAATTGCTGTTTTTGATGGAAATGGTGAGCAAAATGAAACCCCTTTCGCAAAGTCCAACAGGAACCCGTATTGCTTCGGTTCACAACGGAAGTAGTTTGTTTACAGGTGATGCGGGTGGTGGCGAAAGCAATATTCGCCGTTATATTATTGAAAATGATTGGTTGGAAGCGATTGTACAATTGCCCAACAACTTGTTTTACAATACAGGAATTACCACCTACATTTGGATTTTATCCAACAACAAAGCCGCCAATCGCAAAGGCAAAGTACAGCTTATTGATGCCGGACAATTGTACCGAAAACTGCGCAAGAATTTAGGAAATAAAAACTGTGAATTGGCTCCAGAAAATATTTCTGAAATAGTAAAAACCTATACCGAGTTGGCAGCCATCGAAAGAGCTTCGGATGACAGCATCGCTGCCAAAGTATTCGACAATAGCGATTTTGGCTATCACAAAGTAACCATTGAACGCCCAAAGCGATTAAAAGCACAATTCACAGTGGAAAGAATTGCTGAATTGCGTTTTGATAAATCGCTAAAAGAAGCGATGGTGTATGCCTACGAAACTGTTGGTGAATCGATTTACACCACGGTAGAACACCATAAAAAAGAAATTCTCGATTGGTGCGAAAAGAATGAATTGAACCTAACCGCTGCCAACCAAAAGAAATTAGTTTCCAAAGCTACTTGGGAAAAGCAAGCCTTTCTTTTAGAACAAGCCCAAATTTTGTTAGACGCTTTGGGTGACGAAATCTATACCGATTTTAACCTTTTTAAACAAAAAGTAGAGGCGGTAATCAAAGATAAAAAACTAAAATTAGGTGCTTCTGAAAAGAACGCGATTTTAAATGCAGTAAGTTGGTACGATGCCGAAGCCGAGAAAGTTTTCAAAGCCACGGTGAAACTATCTGGTGATAAACTAGCCACTCTTTTGGAACATTTCAATTGTACCGAAAGCGAATTGCCTAATTACGGCTACTATCCAACGAATAAGAAAGGGGAATACCTAACGTATGAAACCGAAAGCGATTTGCGCGATACTGAAAACGTGCCTTTAAAAGAAGACATTCACACTTACTTTTTACGTGAAGTACAACCGCATGTAGCAGAAGCTTGGATTAATTTGGATGCCACAAAAATTGGCTATGAAATCAGTTTTAATAAATACTTCTACCAACACAAACCCTTGCGAGCCATTGAAGCAGTAACAGCCGATATTTTGGCTTTGGAAAAAGAAAGCGATGGATTGATTGCTGAAATTTTGAATTTTTAACGATGGCTGAAAAATATCAAAACAAATATAGGATTACCTCAGCAAGATTAAAAAATTGGGATTATGCCAGTTGTGCAGCCTATTTCATAACTATTTGCACTGCAAACCGAGAACATTTTTTAGGACAAATTATTGGTGGAAAAATGAATTTATCGGTTTTAGGTTCTGTTGTAGAACAAGAATGGATTAAAACCATCGAAATTCGACCTGATATGAATTTGTCATTGGGTGATTATGTGGTGATGCCCAATCATTTTCATGGAATCATTTTTATTGGTGCAAATGAATTTAATACCAACGGAAATTCACCCGTTATTGGTAATTATTGTAGCGACGCCATGCATGGCGTCGCTACAATAAATGGCGTTTTTACAAAAAACAAAAACACATTTGGACCACAATCCAAAAATTTGGCATCTATCATGCGTGGTTTTAAATCGGCAGTAACCACATTTGCCCGAAAAAACGACCTTCCATTTGACTGGCAACCCCGTTTTCACGACCATATCATACGTAATGAAATAGAATACAACCGAATCTCTAATTACATCATCAACAATCCTTCAAAATGGAATGAAGATAAATTTAATGGAAAATAATTTAGGTACAGACGCCATACATGGCGTCTCAACAGTCTCAACAGATGGCATGGCGTCTCAACAATTAGATAACAAATGAAAAAATACGACAACTACAAAAACAGCGGCGTGGAATGGTTAGGCGAAATTCCGGAGCATTGGGAAGTAAAAAAAATGAAATTTATTGGTAATATTTATGCTGGAATCAATGGTAAAAAAGGAGATGATTTTAGTAAAGAATATTCAGATGGAATAAAATCATTTATTCCATTTACAAATATTTGTAATAATATTAAAATTGATGATAATCAATATCAATATGTAAAAATTAGCGAAAACGAAAATCAAAATAGAGTTAAAAAAAATGACATTTTGTTTTTAATGAGTAGTGAAACTTTAGATGATATAGCTAAAAATTCTATTTATTTAGGCGAGAATACTGAATTGTATTTAAACTCATTTTGTAAAGGATTTAGAATATCAAAACATAATGTAAATGCTGAATTTGTTAATTATTTATTTTTAAGCACAACTTATAGAAATTATTTTTCTTTAGTTGGGAGAGGTTTTACAAGAATAAATCTAAAGCAAGAATTTATAAATGATGCTTATGCACTTTTACCAAAATTAAAAGAGCAAACCGCCATAGCAAATTTCCTAGACAACAAAACCACCAAAATAGACCAAGCCATTGCCATCAAGCAACAACAAATAGCACTGCTCCAAGAACGCCGACAAATCCTCATTCACAAAGCTGTAACCCGAGGTTTAAACGAAAACGTAAAACTCAAAGACAGCGGTGTGGAATGGATTGGGGAGATTCCGGAGCATTGGGAGGTGAAAAAACGGGTCACATAAATTTTATGGGGATTAAG
>OCVT010000109.1_pt1 | contig 27476 bp, 28 predicted proteins | sample 1539111 | NCBI WGS metagenome assembly OCVT01 (sample SAMEA3991482, study PRJEB22521) | metagenome | biome: anthropogenic terrestrial biome; feature: sewage plant; material: raw primary sludge | place: Sweden | collected 2012-09-26 | reverse complement strand
CCTTATAGGGGTGTTTGGCCAGATTGGTGTTGCGATAACGCTTGTCGGCGGAGACCTCCTCGCCAATCCATGCGGGTTTGACGTAGGGTTCCTCCTCGCTTTTCAGTTCCACCTCAGCCACCACCAGCCCGCTATTGTCGCCACAGAACTCATCCACCTCCCAGAGGTGTCCTTCAAAGGGAATGCGATAGCGGTATTTCTCCACCACTGGCGTCTGGCTCAGTGTCAGTAGCTGCATGGCATCATCCAGCGGAATCTCGTACTCAAACTCCATGCGCGATATGCCTTTGGTCTTGCTCTTGATGGTCAGATACCCCTTGTCGTCGGCCGTGCGCACACGCACCGTATTGCCTTCCTCGTTGAGATAACCCTGCGACAGGTGCAGACCTTTTATACCCGATTGGCGCCAATCATCGTTCACCAGCAAGAACTTGCGTTCAATTTCCATTCCCATACGCTTCTTTATTTTGTCAAGGCAAAGTTACATTTTCTTGCCCGATTTGACAAACTTACAACCCTATCTGCCACAAAAGACTGCAATTTGCGTATTTGTTTGGCATAAAACAGCATTTCGTCTATTAAATTAGCCTTAATTGAAAAAATAGAAATAAATTTGGGAAGAAATTGGAGAGAGCTGTCCAACATCAGCTTCCATCGGGATTTGAGAGAAAGAAACAGAATAAAGTATGAAGGAATTTGAAAAAAGACTGTTGCTGCTGTGTCTCGCATGGACATTGGTACTCACCGTGGGACATGCCCAGCTATCAGCTGGCGGATTTCCTGCAAGCAACAGATGGAGCGGACAGTTGCGCTCCACCAAGGCCGACGGCAGCAGCACAACAAGTCTGCCGGTGATAAAGATGCCCGCTTTCAGTCTGTCGGCTGATACCTCGAACCACAATTCCCGACTACGCTGCGCCCAACGATTTGCCCACAAATTCAAAGTGGATATTGACATCAGGCAGCAAGGAGCAGAAAGCACCACCGACAGCCTGCACATCTGGCGACTGGCCATACAGTCGGACAGCGCCTACTCCATCAACATCATCCTCTCCCGATTCAAAGTACCTGCCGGCGCCCGTCTGTTTGTCTATTCTCCCTCTCAGCAACAGATGTTGGGAGCATTCACCAGCCGCAACAACACCAATGGCAAATTTGCCATTGCCCCCATTGAGGGGGACCAGTTAATCATTGAATATGACGAGCCGCTGAACCCCGAATTTGCGGGAGAAGTGACCATTGAATCAGTCAACCACGACTATATGGGGCTGCGCAGTCTGCGGACGCTCCCCTCCTACAAGAGTTCAGAAAGTTGCGAGATAAATGCAGCTACCGACACCCTGCACATTGACCAGCGGCAGAGCGCCTGCCTGCTGCTGCTCAACGGCGACACCTACTGCAGCGGCAACCTCATCAACAACAGCAACGAGGACGGCACTCCCTACGTCATCAGCTCGGCCCACTGTATGTTTCTGGATAACACGGACGGCAGCACCTACATCGACACCGCAATGGCACAGACCATCGTGTTCTTCTTCAACTATGGCACCCCATCGGCCAGCTGGAACATAGAGGGAAGCCGCGAGCTGACGCTGAGCGGAGCCCACACGGCTGCCTTCCGCACCAACCGCGATATGCTGCTGCTGCGCCTCAACGACATTCCCCCCATCGACTATCGGCCCTACTATGCAGGATGGAGCCACGGGAACAGCGTGCAAGGACCCGTCTACGATTTTCACCACCCAGGTGGCGATGTGCTGAAAATCAGCACTGACAACGCCAACCCGTCTATCCGCTCGTTCACCGTCGATGGCATTTTTCTCACCTACGGACACTGGCAGATTTACCGCTGGGACAGTGGCATCACCGAGGGCGGATCATCGGGCTCAGCCTTGTTCAACGCCAACGACCGAATTGTGGGGGGACTTTCGGGAGGCAACACCGACATATCGTGCAGTGTGCCTGGATATGATGCCTTCTGGCGACTGGATGTGGCATGGAACGATGCCGCTTCCTACCACCAGAATCTGGCTCCGTGGCTCAACCCTACCGGACAAAATGAGGTTACCCTCAACGGAATGCAGCCCTACTCCAACCCCTGCATCAGATATACCAACCGAAAGGACAATGAGATACCAGCCACTGACAATTACAGCAATGGCTACCCTGCGGGACATAACAAATATGGATTGACCGAATTTGCCGAACGGTTTGCACCAGGCTATCAAAGCACACTCTACGGCATCTACTTCTTCCCCGAAAAAGGAAACTACGAGCAGAAAGCTCCCGTCTACCTGCGCATATACGCTGGCAAGGACAAGCCCGACAGCCTGCTGCTGCAACAAGAGCTGAAGATTCAGACCTCACAATACAACCAAACCTCCAGACAGTTTGGCGAGGTGCAGACGCGACAGTGGTATGGACGCGAAAACTATTACCGCTTGTCCACTCCGCTAAAGATGGACAGCACATTCTTCATCGCCTTCAGTCTGTCTCCCGTTTATCGGGCCGACAGTTTTGCTCTGTACCACAGCGAAGCACGGACCGACGGCGCTGCCAATACGGCCTATTACCGCGATGCCGACAACAACTGGCAACCCTACACCTCTCACCCGCTGCTGAAAGCCGCCACCTCGCTGATGGTGGATGTGGTGCTGCATACCGGATGGAACAATGCCGACACACTGAAGCCAATACCCATTGTGGTGCCAGCCGACACCACCCCCGTCACTCCTGCCGACACCACCCAATATCCGTCCGATTTCAGTTTCAGCCAGAACACACACAGCACAGCTATCTGCTACCTGCTGTCGCCAAAAGGGGAAGTGCTGAAAAATTTACAAATATTTGATGCGTGGGGACGGACGTGCCTCAGCCTCAGCAATATCGATGCCAAAGGTTACTATACCATCAACGTAAATCCTTATTGTCAATCGGGCATTTTCATTATCAAGGCACAATATAAATACGAGACTCGCTACTACAAATTCATAAAACTTGCCAAAGATGAATAAAATGGAATTGAGGAATGATATCAAGGACAAAATAGCCCAGATGACAAATGAGGAAAAAGAAATACAAACAGAACTCATCTATCGGCAACTGACAAAAAACAAGGTATTCCAGCAGGCGTCCACCATTCTGATGTACTGGTCACTGCCAGGAGAGGTGCCCACCCACCAGTTCATCAACGACTGGGACAGGCGCAAATACATATTGCTGCCAGTGGTGAAAGGGGACGATTTGGAACTGAAGATGTATGAGGGGGAGGACAATATGAAAATTGGCCACTTTGGCATCAAAGAACCCATTGGCCCCACCTTCACCGATTACGACCGCATAGACTTGTGCGTGGTGCCTGGAGTGGCTTTCGACCTCTACAATCATCGCATGGGACATGGACGCGGATTCTACGACAAACTGTTGGCGCGCATTCTGGCACTGAAAATAGGTATTGCGTTCCCCCAACAGATAGTGGAGGAACTCCCAGCCGAACCATGGGATGTGGATATGGATATCGTAATGTATTAGTGAGAACTTTTCAGCAGAATCACTTTATAATCACCAGCGTGGCACCAAAGCCATACTCGCGGAACGAAGCATCCTGATATTGGCAATGGGGATATTTGTGGCGCAGCTCGTCAAGCACCGCCTTGCGCAGCACCCCGTCGCCCTTGCCATGGATGAACACGATGCGTTTGCCTTTCTCTTTCTGATACCGGGCCATCACCTCGTTAAATTTCTGAATTTGATAATCAAGCATGTCTTTTGCCTCCATGCCATCGGTATTGTCCAGCAAGGCACCGATATGAAGGTCTACCTCCATCGGCTCTTTTCCTGGCTTGCTGCTCTTCGATATCCGGGCAGGCTGCACCACCTCCTTGGTGGTCATGGCAGCCGCTATGGCCTCAGCCGACAACTCATAAGGGGTCTGCATCTCATCATCTTTGACAATAGGCACCAGCATGGCTGATTCGTCAAAATAGTCATTCTCGTCAAAGCTATGCAGCTTGTAAAATTTCACTGGATTGATTTTCAGACGCAGGTCCGCCACTGGCTTCACCTCGTATGCCTTATCCTTCTTGAAGGCGATAAACTGCACCGTAAGGTATTCTATATCGTTAAGCTGTTCCTTTTTCAGTTCCTCCACAAACACTTTGGTGTTGGGCTGAATGAATCCCGCCGCACGGCGGAATCCCAATTTTCCATTGCCACTGGCCACCGTATAGGCCAATTCATAGTTGCTGTCGTTGATAAGGTAACACTCGTAGGAGGTGGCCGACAGCTGTTTGATGTCCATCGGGACAAATGCCAGCAGCACCGTCAGCCGCTCGCCCTCCTTGGTCTCAGGCTGTCGCAGTTCGGGGTCTATCACATCCTCGGCATCAAATTCCTCAATCTGGCTCTTTCGGTGAACGGCAGGGGCTGGCTTTGCAGGCTTCTTTTCCTCTGGTTTCTTGGCCGATGGGTGAACTGACGGATTGGCAATGCGTTTTTCATCATCGGCATCGTCCACCACCACACACTCTCGCGCCGGGGTAGGATAGTCAAATCCATCTTCATCGGTTACGGCTACCATCTCTTTTCCAAGTATCTTGCTCACTACTCCGCCGCCCTCGGCATTCAGAAATCTAACTTTGTCTCCTACCTTAATCTGCATATTCTTGTCCGTTTTAAATTCTTTAATGCTGTTTTGCAGCATATATTAACACAAAGATGAGTATTTTTGCAGAGAAATAAAATTGATAGACCATTTAAATTAATGATACATCCACAAAACATCTCGATAGAGGACTACAGCTACGATCTGCCCGATGAGCGCATCGCCAAATTTCCATTGGAACAACGGGATTCTTCCAAACTGCTGGTTTATAAGCAGGGCGAAATTGGGGAAGATGTATTCCGCAACATCTGCAACCACTTGCCCGAAGAGCTGTTGATGGTTTTCAACAATACCAAGGTGATACAGGCCCGGTTGCTGTTCCATAAGGAGACAGGAGCCCATATCGAGATTTTTTGTCTCAGCCCCAGCCAGCCAGCCGACTACGCGCTGGCCTTTCAGGCGCAGAAGCACTGTGTATGGCAATGTATGCTGGGCAACGCAAAGAAATGGAAAGAAGGTCCTCTGACCAAAGAGATTGAGGTGCGGGGCAAAAAGGTGCTGCTGAAAGCGGAACGCGAAGGCGAGAACGACCGCACCGTCAACATCGACTTCTCGTGGGAAGACCCCGACGTATGCTTTGCCGACATTTTGGACGATGGCGGCGTACTGCCCATTCCGCCGTACCTGAAACGGGAGACGCAGGAGAGTGACAAGACAACATATCAGACGGTTTACTCTAAAATAAAAGGCTCGGTGGCAGCCCCTACTGCGGGTTTGCATTTCACCGAGGCGGTGTTCCAGAAGCTGAAAGAGCACCATATCTGGTGCGAAGAAGTAACGCTGCATGTGGGTGCCGGCACTTTTCAGCCAGTCAAATCTGACACCATTGGCGGACACGAGATGCACACGGAGGTCATATCGGTCAACCGTTCAGCCATTGTGAACATCAAGGAACATCTGGGCCGCATTGTGGCGGTTGGCACCACTTCTGTCCGTACCATGGAGAGCCTCTACTACTTCGGCATACTGCTGCATCAGCACCCCAACGCTCAAGCCGACGAGCTGACGGTGCCACAATGGATGCCCTATGAAAAAGATTATGACATCAGCGTGGAACAATCACTGCAAAACATTCTGGACTATCTGGACCGCAACCATCTGCCATCATTCAAGGCAGCCACGCAAATCATCATCGCCCCAGGCTATGAGTTCAAGATTGTGAAAGCGATGGTCACCAACTTTCACCAGCCACAAAACACACTGATGCTGCTGGTGGCTGCCTTTGTGGGTGAGGACTGGAAACGGATTTACGACTACGCACTCTCCCACGATTTCCGATTTCTGAGCTATGGCGACAGCTCACTGCTGATGCCCAAAGGATTGTAAATAAAAAAATTCCGACTTTTATTTTTCCTCCTTAAACCAGGTGGAATATAAGTGGTAGTTATTGGCGGTCTTGCGGATAATATTCTCCACCTGCTCGGGCGACACCTCCTTGACCCGCTTGGCAGGTACCCCCGCATACAGGCTTCCTGGCTCCACTATGGTTCCACTCTTCACCAACGCATTGGCGGCAATAATGGAATTCTCACCAACCACTGCGCCATCGAGCACCGTAGCCCCCATACCCACCAGCACATTGTCACATATTTTGGCCCCATGTATAGTGGCATTGTGACCCACCGACACATTGTTGCCTATCTCCACCACCGATTTCTGATACAGCGTATGCAGCACCACTCCGTCCTGAATGTTGGTGTTCTCTCCAATACGTATTGAGTTGACATCACCACGCAGCACGGCATTAAACCAGATGCTGCAATTTTTACCAATTTTCACATCACCTATCACGGTGGCATTTTCTGCCAAATACACACTCGAATCTATCTCGGGCACAAATCCCCGCACTGATTTTATCAAGGCCATTTTTAAGAGTTTTACTTATTTTGTGGTAAATTTACAAAATTGACCGACACAATAGCACGGGGCTCCCGATATAATGGCAAATTCACCTGATTTTCAAAAAAATCACAGATATAATGATTGAAAAAGAATACAAACTTGATGTATGTCTATACCAAGGAATACTGAACATTCCTTGGTGCATCGTTACAGACTAATGACATCAGAGGGAGCAAAGAGAAAATAGAGTGTCCATCGCCTCTCTTTTTCCCATATTTTGATTAATTTTGCACCAACATTTACATATTAACAATAGCATGACAAACAGAATCATTGTAGGAGAGCGCGTAAAAGCCCTCCGCGAACAGAAAAAATTATCGATTGACGAACTGGCCGAACGCAGTGGACTATCAGCCGATGTTATCAACCACATTGAAACCGAAAAGACACTGCCAGCCTTGGCTCCCCTCATCAAGATTTCCAGAGGACTGGGAGTCCGTCTGGGCACCTTTTTAGATGACTGTGAGGAACTGGGACCCGTAGTAAGCAGAGCTGGAAAAGCATCTGCCGCCATCAATGTGGTAAATGGCAATACTGCCAAACCCGAGGGCATGAACTACCACGCGCTGGCCCAGCAAAAAGCAGGTCGGCATCTCGAGCCTTTCTACATCGAGCTGGAGCCTGACCAGCAGAACAATCACGACACTTCGGCTCACGAGGGAGAAGAATTCATATATGTGCTCGATGGAGAGGTTGAAATTGACTATGGAAAAACACAGTATTCTCTGAAAAAAGGAGATTCCATTTACTTTGATTCAATTGTAAAACACCATGTACACGCCGCTGGCAAACAGGAAGCCAAGGTACTGGCGGTGATTTACACCCCTGAATGACCACAACCTGCATTACATTAACATTAGCATTATAAAAGCATTTATGAATACTGAACTCTCAACAAGGACCCTGGGCGACTGGCTGGAATACTGGGCCGAAAAAACGCCCGACAAGGAGTACATTGTCTACTCCGACCGCAACTTGCGCTTCACATGGAAGCAGTTTGACGAAAGGGTCAACAATTTTGCCAAAGGCCTGATGGCCATGGGGGTAAAAAAAGGCAGCAACGTGGGTATCTGGGCCAACAATGTGCCCGACTGGCTGACCTTCCTCTATGCCACAGCTAAAATAGGAGCCGTGCTGGTTACCGTAAACACCAGCTACAAACAGAACGAATTGGAATATCTGTGCAAGGACTCCGACATGGATACACTCTGCATTACCGATGGCACCTGGGAAAGCGACTTTGTGGATATGACCTACAAGATGCTGCCCGAGCTGAGAACCTCCCAACGCGGACATCTGAACAATCCTGACTTCCCTCATATGCGCAATGTGATTTATGTAGGCCAGGAAAAGCACCGCGGAATGTATAACACTGCCGAACTGATGCTGCTGGGCGAAAACGTGGACGACGCGATACTGACGCAGGCCAAGAAACAGGTCAACTGCCATGATGTGGTAAATATGCAGTACACCTCCGGCACTACCGGATTTCCTAAAGGCGTGATGCTCACGCACTACAACATTGCCAATGATGGCTTCTTCACGGGTGAGAACATGGAATTCACGCAGGATGACAAACTGTGCGTCTGCGTTCCTTTATACCACTGTTTCGGCGTAGTGCTGGCTACCATGAACTGCCTGACCCACGGCTGCACCCAAGTGATGGTCGAGAAGTTCGACCCGCTGGTGGTGCTGGCCTCCATCCACAAGGAACGCTGCACCGCTTTGTATGGCGTTCCCACCATGTTTATTGCGGAACTGAGTCACCCCATGTTCAGTATGTTCGACATGAGTTCGTTACGTACCGGCATCATGGCGGGTGCACTCTGCCCTGTTGAACTGATTAAGGAAGTGGAGAAAAAGATGTATCTGAAAGTGACCAGCGTATATGGACTGACTGAGACGGCCCCTGGCATGACGCAGAGCAACATCAACGACCCATTCGAGAAACGCTGTACCACCGTGGGACGCGATTTTCCGCATGTCGATGTCAAGGTTATCAACCCTGAGACGGGCGAATTTTGCAAGACGGGTGAACAAGGTGAGATGTGCTGCAAGGGTTTCAACCTGATGAAGGGATATTACAACAATCCTACCGCTTCTGCCGAAATCATTGACGCCAAAGGATATCTGCACTCAGGCGACCTTGGTGTTCAGGACGAAGAAGGCTATTACAAGATAACGGGACGAATAAAAGATATGATTATTCGTGGCGGTGAAAATATCTACCCTCGCGAAATTGAGGAATTCCTATACAAGATGCCGGAAATAAAGGATGTGCAGGTGGCGGGAGTTCCTTCGGAGAAATATGGAGAGGCCGTAGGCGCTTTCATTATTCTGAAGGAGGGTTCTTCCCTGACGGCCGAAGACGTACAGGACTTCTGTAAAGGCAAAATTGCCCGTTACAAAGTACCTAAGTACGTGTTTTTCCTCAAGGAATTTCCAATGACTGGCAGCGGAAAAATCCAAAAATTCAAATTGAAAGATTTGAGTCTGAAACTCTGTGCCGAACAGGGCATCCAGATAATTTAAGACGCAGCCCACAACAACAACACAAAGGCGAGAAGCAATCAGTTTCCCGCCTTTTTTCATATCTTTGTGGCATTCGGCATAACATTTATTTACGACACATGAGAAAAAACAAAAGCGGATGGATTTTTTTCCCATTCCTGCTGTTGGCCACCTGCTGGCTGACAGCATGCAGCAACAAGGATGACGAGGGAAGTGACAGCGGCACCACTCTTAAGGTGGAATGCAGCCACACCTGCTTCATTGTGAACATGGGAAACTATAGCGAATCAAACGGGAGCATCGCCACCATGAGACAGGGTGAAAGTATCAGCCAGAATAGATTCAGCCAGGCCAACGGATATAAACTACGCTCTATCATAGAATCTGCCGCATTTGGCGATGGCTATGTGCTGCTGATGTGCGGAAATGAGGACAAGGTGGCCATACTGGATGCCAACACCTACAAGGAGGCCTGCACAGCCATCACAGGCATCGGGCTGCCACGCTATGCCGCCATAATCGGCCATTATGCCTATGTAACGTGCGTCAATCCTACCTGGACTGACACCATAGGTCACATCGTGAAAATTGATTTGGATTCAAAAAAAGTGGTCAATAGCATCAAGGTAAAAGGGAATCCAGAAGAAATCAGAGTTATTGATGGGCAGTTATATGCCACATCAGGCTACCGCCTCTACCAGATAGACCCCACAACCGACAGCATTGTCCGCGCCATCTGCCTTTCCGACCCGTCAGCAACAGCCCGATACCTACGCGCTGATGCGTCAGGGCACATTTGGGTATCGTACACCCACTACGACGCACAGGGCTACGGCACCAACTGCGGAATAGCCGCCTACACCCCAGGAGGACAGTCCTTCGGACAGACTCTGCCATTGACCAAGATGAGCGGGGACGGAATCATAGATTTGTCGCCCGACGGAAACACGTTATACTATCTTTATGCCTCGGAAGTGGTAGGCGGACGCTCGCCTGAACCCGAAACAGGTATTTACCGCGTGGACCTGACTTCCTTATCGGCTGACTCTTCTGCCTTATGCACCGGACATGGATTTTACGGATTCAATGTGGACCCTTCGACGGGCAACATCTATACGGCCAACGTAAACGGATTTGTTACCAACAGCATGATTAGCATTTTTGACAGCAAGGGCAAACTATTGCAAAATGACCTGATGGCTGGAGTTGGCACCTGCCGATTCTATTTCAGATAAAACATTTTCTGCCACTTTTAGCAGGCAGAATCAGGTAACACCAGCAAAGGCATGACAACATCATCACCAGGCCTTAGCCCAAAAAGAACTTGAAGAATACAGCGGCCGCCACCGACAGAAAGATGAAGGCCAGGATAAAACTGACAACTCCTTTGAACAGCTTGAATACAAGGTAAAGAACAACCAAAACCACAACAATACCAATGAATTCTTCCATCTGAATATTTATATATTAAAGTAAACTTGTTTGAATACGGAAAGATACAAATATTTGACAAGGGCACAAAAAAAATCGCGACCGACCTTCACAGGCAAATCGTGATTGCTATTTAAAGTATAAATGTTTCCTATTTCTTCGGAATCAACTTATTTCTGAGTTGATTATTTGATACAAAGATAAAATCATTTGTAATATTCTCCAAATTTCGCAATGTTTTTTTTAGAGAAATCTTTATTACAAAAACAAAGATTATATTATCAACATTGCATCGCCATAAGTCCCAAATTTATAGTCCTCTTTCAGCGCCACTTTGTAGGCATTCATCACATACTCATAGCCACCGAAAGCAGCCACCAGCATCAATAGAGTGGAGAGCGGCAGATGGAAATTTGAAATCATGGAGTTGGCCACACTAAACTCGTAAGGAGGGAAGATGAACTTGTTGCTCCATCCCTCCACCGGTTTCACAAAGCCCTCGGTACTGACACTGCTCTCAATGGCACGCATCACAGTAGTGCCAACGGCACAAATATTCTTACGCTTGCGGCGAGCATCATTGATAATCTCCGCATTCGCATTGTTGATGAACATCTGTTCCGAGTCCATCTTGTATTTTGTCAAATCTTCGACATCAATCTTCCTGAAATTGCCCAGACCCGCGTGCATGGTAATATAAGAGAACTTGCAATCGTTGATTTCAAGACGTCTCATCAATTCCCTGCTAAAGTGCATTCCTGCGGTAGGAGCCACAACAGCTCCCTCATTCTTGGCATAGATGCACTGATAATATTCGGCATCCATAGGTTCAACCGGACGGCGGAAAATCTCTTTCGGCAGTGGGGTCTCACCCAGTTTGTACAAGGTATCCTTAAACTCCTCATAAGTGCCGTCGAATAAGAAACGCAATGTGCGGCCGCGTGAGGTGGTATTGTCTATCACTTCCGCCACCAGCGAATCGTCCTCACCAAAATAAAGCTTGTTGCCTATACGGATTTTGCGGGCCGGGTCAACCAGCACGTCCCAAAATTTCATATCGTGATTGAGCTCACGCAGCAAAAACACTTCTATCTTGGCATCTGTCTTTTCCTTGTTGCCATAAAGGCGGGCAGGGAAAACCTTGGTATCGTTGAAGATGAGGACATCTCCATTATCAAAATAATTAATCAGATCCTTGAAAACCTTGTGCTCAATTTTGCCAGTTTTGCGGTCGAGCACCATCAATCGGCACTCATCGCGATTGAGATAAGGGTATTGAGCTATCTGTTCTTCAGGTAACTTGAAATCAAATTTTGACAATTTCATGTCTTTTTCCATAATAAATTCTCCTAAACATTGATTTGTGAAACTTCGGTATGTTGAAGCAGAAAATCAAACTGCTCAACCGTGATGCAATCTTCCAGTTTGACGTCTCCTATACGGGTACGTTCCAACTGTATAAGGTGCGCCCCACTGCCCAGTTCTTGGCCAATGTCACGCGCCAAGGCTCGTATATAAGTACCTTTGCTGCACACCACCCTTATTTTGACAGTCTGCGGCAAATTGCATTCCAATATTTCTATTTCGTCAATGACAAGCGTTTTGGGCTTTATCTCCACGTCTTTTCCCTTGCGGGCATATTCGTAGGCCCGCTTGCCATCAATCTTTACCGCCGAATAGGCTGGCGGTATCTGCTGAATCTCTCCTATGAATTTTTGCAATGTCTGCTCCACCAATTCCCGCGTGATATGCTCCGTTGGATAAGTGGCATCCACCTCCGTTTCCAGGTCAAACGAGGGGGTTGTCTCCCCTAATTTGAGAGTGGCAGTATACTCCTTCGTCTGGAACTGAAACGTGTCAATCAGCTTCGTCTTATGGCCCGTACAAACAATCAGCACACCCGTAGCCAAAGGGTCCAGCGTGCCGGCATGGCCTATCTTCACTTTCTTCTGGGTCCGTTTCGATATAAGCGTCCGCACCTTGTTTACGAGGTCAAACGAAGTCCACCTAAGCGGTTTGTTGAAATACAGTATTTCGCCGTTCTGAAAGTCCATACTTCATCAATCGACTAATGCCATGGAATGGCCCGTAAGCAACCATATAAGAATGAAACCGCCCACGATGATACGATAGACTCCAAATGCCTTGAACCCATATTTGGCCAAGAAATCGATGAACCATTTGATGGCAGCCATGGCCACAACAAACGCCACAACACAGCCCAACAGCAATTGGAATATATTCTCGTTGCTCAGTGCCATAGGGTCCTTGCTGGTCACCAGTTTCAGCACATCCAGACAAGTGGCTGCAGCCATGGTAGGCACAGCCAGAAAGAATGAAAATTCAGCGGCTCTGCGGCGCGTCAACCGTTGTGACATACCGCCCACTATAGTCGCCATTGAACGCGACACTCCAGGTATCATGGCCAAGCACTGGAAAAAGCCTATTTTCAAGGCTCTCTTTTCCGTCAACTCTGTCTCTTCCGTTCCCTTGTTGAACAGTTTGTCGCAGAATAGCATAAATATGCCGCCCAGCACCAACATGACAGCTACCACCTCAACATGGCCTAACAGTTTATCTATAAAATGATTCAGGACTCCTCCTATCACAACTGCAGGAATGAAAGCTATGAGCAATTTCCAATAGAAATCCCATTTGTGCAAAAATTGCTGCATGGGAGTAAACTCAAGAGTTGACTCTTTGGGCATCGGTGTGTTATTGAGACAGAAGAATCGCTTCCAATAAAGCACCACTACCGACAGAATGGCTCCGAACTGAATGATGACAGTAAAAGCCTTTACAAAAGGCGTGCTCTGCACTCCGAGCAGATTTTGAGTGATAATCATGTGTCCCGTTGACGACACAGGAAGAAACTCGGTCAGACCCTCAACTATGGAAATAATGATAGTTTGCAGCGTATCCATTATTCGGCGTTCTTGTTTTTAGGCATCCACAATATGGCAAATATCTCAAAAAAGAAGCCAAATACTGTTACGACTGGACCCAGAGTGATACGGCGGAAACTGAAAATAGAAGGGTCGAAAGCCACTCCCGTTGGCGAACCTATCATGCAAGCCAGCCCTGCAATGATGATGACAAAACCAACGGCTATCAGCATCAGGTTCCGTTTTGGCAACGCGAATCCATTTTCGGCCAACTGTTCTGACGTCATTGTGGAGCCTTGCTCCTCTACTTCAGCAGATTGATTCTGATTCAAATCATTCTTGTTTTCCATTTTTTTATATTTTTTACGTTTTTTCTATTGTTCTGTCAAATCAAATAAAGAGATTCCAAATTACGCCGCAAGTATTTATTCACCGCCAAATAGGTGGAAAGTTCTGTAATGAATACACCAGCGATAAGTATGGTAGAAAACGATGTTACATAGAGCATCGGATTTTTAACATCTACAAATAGGGCCAAATCATCCAGAAAAAAGCAGAGACAGCCCAAACAGAAACAAGCCAATGCCGAAGCCGCCACCCCGATAATCAGACCTTGCCGCAGATAGGGCTTGCGAATGAAACTGCGAGTGGCACCCACCTGCTTCATGGTATGCAACAGAAATCGGTTGGAATAGATAAGCAGGCGTATGGTATTGTTGATAAGGGTGAATGAGATTAGCAGCAACACAGCGGCCACCAACAGAAAGGCAACTGTGATGGCTTTAATGTTATGGGTGAATGTATCGAGCAACTCATGCGAATAGTCTATCTGACTGATTTGGGTGATATGCATCAGGTCGGCTTGTATCAGTTTCAGACTGTCAGGCTGCGTCTGATTCGCTTTCAGACTGATTTCGAAACAGTTGGGAAGCGGATTAACGTCACAAAACTCCATCGGGTCTTCTCCCATCTGCTGTTTCAATTCCTTGACTGCCACATCCTTGCTGACAAAACGCACACTCTTGACATAGGGTTTGGACTGCAATGCCCGCTGAATAGACACTATATCTTTATCAGGGACAACCTCTTTCAGCGTCAGCTTAAATATGAAATTCTCCTTGACTTGGTCCGACAGATTTTTACTCATAAAGAGTACGGCAGCAACAATACCCAGAAGGAACAGCACCATCGACACACTGATAGTTGCGGTCACCTTTGAATTAAACAGCTTATATTGAACTGACTTGTTCTCCATTCCCAAAAGGCAGTGCAAGGTATTCCCTTCTCTGCCATACATAATTAATATGAATTATGGCCACTCGTCCTCTTTGCTTAGGAGCAAAAAGAATGTACGCAACCAAATTGGGGACAAAAATACAAACATTTTTTTGAAAAAGGGCAAAGAAAAACGTATTTTTGTTTCAAATAACACTTTGAGAAAGAAACGAATGCAAATTTACGTTATAATTGTTTCCTACAATTTTATGCATTGGATTGACAACTGCCTGGGAAGTCTCAGATTATCCAGTGTGCCAGTTTGTCCCATCGTGATAGACAACGGATCAACCGATGGAACCCAAGCCTATTTGCAATCCAACTACCCAGAAGCCATATTTATTCAGAACTCAGAAAATGCAGGATTCGGTAAGGCCAACAATATAGGTATCAAGTATGCATTGAAAAAGGAGTTTGATTTCTTATACCTTTTAAATCAAGATGCATGGATATATCCCGATACCATTTCTTTATTAATCAATACACACAAAGAACATCCCGAATATGGGATTCTGAGTCCAATGCAGATGAACAAGGGTGGGTTGATTTTTGATAAGAATTTCTGCCAAAGGTCACTTGGCAGAGACGCCATTTCCGACTTTTTCAAAGGTACGAAAAAAAACATATATGACACGGACTCCGTAATGGCTGCCCATTGGTTGATTGCTTCAGATTGCATAAAAAAAGTAGGAGGATTCTCACCCGCCTTTCCCCATTATGGAGAGGACGACAACTACCAAGACCGTGCCAGATTTTTCGGCTTTAAAGTTGGAATAGTTCCTAATTCTATTGCCATTCATGACCGAGGTGATAGAAAAGACGACATTTTGAAAAGGGCTTACATTGTATACATTCACATCATAGTCAACTACAGCAACATTAATAAGAAACAAAAGTCGTCATTTATAAAAACATTTCTTTATGCAATTCCTACTATAGGGAAATATGTAATATTGGCAAAATCATTCACTCCGATTAAATATCTGGTGATGCTGCTCCGCAAACGAAAATCCATCAAAAATGCAATGATGCGAAGTAAAGACGAGGGAGCCTTTTTATAACCTTTCTGTAGTATTTTATTTTATTCCATTCATCAACGCATAGACAGTAAGTCCTGACACAGTCTTGATTCCCAGTTTGGCAGATATATGCTTGCGATGAGAGACCACCGTAAGTATGCTGATACCAAGTTGGTCAGCAATCTCTTTGTTGATTAAGCCTCTGACCACAAGACGCAAGACTTCTATTTCCCGCTTCGACAATATCGTTTTCCCGTTTTTTGTCAGAATAGTCTGTTGCATGGCTGGATTCAGCACGCCTCCGAGCAAATTACGCAAGAAAGACTCATCAGACTTTTCGGGAACAACGATTGCAGAGACACCTGAAATGGACACAAACGAAAAAATCGATGAATATATTCCAACAGATTGTGACAGCGTTGGAGAATCTGGCAAAATAACGACATCAACCGAGGGCGCCATTTCCAATATTAATGCCCGAAGCCCATACACCGACAAAAAATCAGTATTGGCAACTATCGCCATTTTGTTATTCCTCATGGTTGTACTGCCATTTTTCGGGCACGCTGACGCACCTCTTGTGCCATCTCGTTGGCCAATGGTTTCAGCAACTTCATCTCCACACTACGCAATCCTTGAATATCAAATGCCAAACCTTGCAGAAACTGAATGATACCATAGAACGCATGCCTATCATAATCACCTTGCAGATGTCTGACGAAAAGATTCATCAAATCTGTCATCTTCTTCTCGACCTCGTCATATCGGCTACCGAACAGGGAAAGAGACTCGCTGATTTTGCCCACATCGACCGGACTGTAACCTGGGCTGAAATAGAGCTCGTATAGATGAGACAAAAAGGGTATCAATCTGCTTTCCTCCTCTTCTATCAAGGAAGACACTTCTGACGAGTATTCTTCAAAAAACGAATTTACGGGCTCCATCAATCGGCCCGAATCCCCCGCACTGCTTATCAATATACGTATGTGCCGACCGCATAACTGCAAACAGTTCAGCAGGTCAACATGTACATTTTTCAGATAGTCTATCAACGGCAGCATATCAAATTTAGCCAAAGCATTATCTGGCAGATAGGTGTCATCAGCAAGCACGTTAAGCAGCTGCATCAGCAAATCGGAATGGACTTGCAAGCCGACACAGGCCGACGACACAGTCAAGTCACCCACACCAGGCCGAATGCCCAACCGCATCAATGGCGGTATGAGTTGAGGATGCCGAAGCAACACTTCGGCCAATCTGTCTTTTTCTGATATAGCCATTTACTCTTGCTTACAACAATTATGCTTACGCTGGCGATGGTCACTCCATTTCGTGCAAATGTTGAGAAACAATACCGCGATAGCCGAAGGCCAGCTGGCCAACGGAGCCAATAAATATATCATATTGACATCGTTCACCTTGATGATATAGCGGAGAAATGGATATAAAAGCGCCAATATGCCAATAATAACAAACAACTTGCGCAACGTGGCCTTGTCAAAACATTTATCGGCAAAAATTGCACGAATGAAAATGTAACCTAACCCACAAACCATGGCATACAGCAAAATGACCAGCAGGCACACTATCAACTGAACCAGAAACTTCCAGTCATTTCGGAAAAGGACAAACAGTACGGAGACCAGAGCCAGCATCGAATAGGCACAAACCAAATAATGACAGGCTACGAAATTTTTAATTTTGTGTATCATTTTGTATGCTTGTTTTTCTTTATTTTTCTTTTATCACTTGACCTGTTCTTCCTCAAAATCACGACCAGAAGAGTAGGTTCTCCATTTGTCAATAAGCTGCGCCATATCGGAAGGCAACTCTGATTCGAAACTCATAAACTCACCCGTACGGGGATGTACAAAACCGAGCGTGCGAGCATGTAAAGCCTGTCGGGGACATATATCAAAACAATTTTTCACGAATTGCTTGTATTTCCCCGTATTGGTTCCTCTCAGAATGACATTACCTCCATAACGCTCGTCATTGAAAAGAATATGACCAATATGTTTCATATGCACACGTATCTGGTGCGTGCGGCCAGTCTCCAATCGGCACTCCACCAGCGTCACATGGCCAAGACGCTCTATCACTTTGTAATGGGTAACTGCGTGCTTGGCATTCGGATTCTCACCATTGGGGAATACGGTAAACAGCATTCTGTCGCGCGGGTCGCGACCTATGTCGCCATCCACTGTGCCTTCATCCTCATTCATCACCCCCCATACCAATGCATTATAGCGGCGGGTAGTCGTTTTGTTGAAAAACTGTTTGCCAAGATGCGTCTTTGCATTCTCATTTTTGGCAATAACCAGCAATCCTGAGGTGTCCTTATCTATCCGATGAACCAATCCCAAACGGGGATCCGTAATATTGAATTTAGGATCATCTTGCAAATGAAAAGCCAAAGCATTAAGCAAAGTTCCCTCCCAATTGCCAAAACCAGGATGAACCACCATACCTGGCTGTTTGTTCACCACAATGACATCGTCGTCCTCATACACAATATTCAGCGGGATATCCTGGGGCTCAATATGAAACTCGGTGGGAGGATAAGACAAAACAATCGATACCTCATCCAGCGGTTTGACCCTGTAATTTGATTTTACAGGATTACCATTGACCAATATACAATGGGCATCGGCGGCCAGTTGGATACGGTTACGGGAAATCTGAGAGAGACAATTAACCAGATATTTGTCGATACGGACCAGTCCATGCCCTTTTTCCACTGTGATATGGAAATGTTCGTGCATCTGACCATCTTCGCCAAAAGTGGCTTCCTGCCCATCTGGATTGTCGGTCGACTCCAACAAGTCGTCACCGTCAACCAGCGCATCAGATTTTTCGTCTCGCAGCATCATTCCTCCTTATCTGATGGGACTTCATCAGTTGGTTCGGCATCAGATTGACTGGCCTTTTCCTCTGGAGTATCCAATTTTGTTTTATCAGTAGTCACATAAATTGTAACCGATTCGTTTCCAGACAATTCAGTATCTGTAATAGGAGTCTGCTTATACACAAAGTACTGTGATTTTCCCCATTCGCTCTTGGGTTGCGTATCAAAAATGACCTTTGGCTCAGGCATCATCATATCTTTCAGTTTCTGTGTAGCTTGCGCTATGGTAAGACTACGCAACGAAGGCATTTCCTGTTTTTCGTTGGTGGTGCCCTTCCCTACTTTCAGCGTTACGGCCGTACCTTCTACCAATCGGGTGCCAGGAATCAAGACTCGGTTGCCAACTGAAACGCCAAGCACCAAGTCTTTATATTCCGATGGAACATACACAACATTCTGCACACTCAGTCCCACAGACTCCAGCGTTGACTGGGCCTGCCGCTCGGACAAATCGTGAAGGTCAGGAAGTGGAATTTGGCGAGCCCTTGACGCGCGGATATAAAGATAAATAGTGCGTCCCTTCTTCACTTTGTCGCCAATACCAGGCACTTGATCCACTATGGTACCAGGAGGAACCGTCGGCTTAAACAGAGAATCAACCACTTCGCAAGTCAATCCCTGATCTTCCAATATCTGTTGCGCCTCCGCCACAGTCTTTCCTGTCAGATTCGGCAACGTGATTTCCTCTCCATGATGCGTGTAAACTTTAAGCCCGGCAATGGTAAGGCTCAATAAGACAACAAAAATTCCGATGCCTATATAAACATTGATGGCAAACGGATGTGTCAACCAATATTTGATGGTTTCTTTCCAATTACCTCTTTTAAGTCCTTTCAAGAAATTCAATATTTTGTCTTTCATAAAAATTTGCTAATCAAATATGCAAAGTTATCAAAAAATATTGAGAAGATAAAAATGAAGATATCAGCATTACGTTGTTTGATGGCTATTTGTAAAATACAATCAATGTATTTAAACTTTTTAAACTCTTCATAAGATATAAAAGATTAAACATAGGTAAGATTTTTTTATCTTTGTAAAATTGAACAAAAAACTCTCTCATGTCAAAACAGGAAGATCTGAAACGTCAGATATTGGAGCTGACCAAGAAATATTACGAGGAGGTTCATGCCCCTCAGGCGACATTTGTGCCAGGCGAGACCCGAGTGAATTACGGAGGTCGGTATTTTGATGCGGACGAGATGGTGAATCTGGTGGATGCGTCATTGGACTTCTGGCTGACCGCAGGACCATGGGCGCACAAGTTCGAGACCCGCTTTGCGGAATGGCTGGGAGTCAGATACTGCTCCCTGGTCAATTCAGGCTCTTCCGCCAATCTGGTAGCATTCAGCGCGCTCACGGCCAAGGAATTGGGAGACCGCCGCATCAAACGAGGCGACGAGGTGATAACCGTGTCGGCAGGATTCCCCACGACAGTGGCTCCCATACTGCAATACGGCGCAGTGCCGGTATTTGTCGACATGAGCATTCCGGAATACAATATTGACACCACGAAACTGGAATCAGCCTTCTCGCCAAAGACAAAGGCGGTGATGCTGGCCCACAGTCTCGGCAATCCGTTCGACCTTCAGTCCGTGGTCGATTTCTGCCGCAAGCACAATCTGTGGCTGGTGGAGGACAACTGCGACGCGTTGGGCAGCGAATACCTGATAGACGGGCAGTGGAAAAAGACAGGCACAATCGGCGACCTGGGCACCAGCAGTTTCTATCCCCCCCACCACATGACAATGGGAGAGGGCGGAGCGGTATATACCAACAATCCGGAGCTCCACAAGTATGTGAACTCCTACCGCGACTGGGGACGTGAATGCTGGTGCATGGGAGGCGTGGACAACACCTGCGGGCACCGGTTCACCAAGCAGTTCGGACAGCTACCGCTGGGGTACGACCACAAATATGTGTACAGCCACATGGGCTACAACCTGAAAGCCACGGACTTGCAGGCAGCGATAGGCTGCGCCCAGCTCAACAAGCTGGACGACATAGTGTCCCGCCGCCGTCACAATTTCGACGTTCTTCACAAGGGTCTGGAAGGCACAAAAGGACTGATATTGCCGGAGGCGCAGAAAAATTCCCGGCCGAGCTGGTTCGGATTCCTCCTCACAGTCAAGTCCGATGCCGGATTCACCCGCAACGAGCTGACCCAATATCTGGAGGAGAAAAAGATACAGACCCGCAATCTGTTCGCGGGCAACCTCATCAGGCATCCCGCGTTCGAAGTGTACGAGGAGAACACCGACTACCGCATAGCGGGGGGACTGGAGGTCACCGACCAGATCATGGGCGACACATTCTGGATTGGAGTCTATCCGGGCATGACCGATGAGAAACTCGGATATATGGTCAAGACCATAAAAGAGTTTGTGGACAACAAACAAAGGAGACAGAGATGAAAGCAGTGATATTGGCAGGAGGCTACGGCACGCGCATCAGCGAAGAAAGCCAGTTCAAGCCCAAACCCATGATCGAAATAGGAGGGATGCCCATATTGTGGCATATCATGAAGTGGTATTCCCATTTCGGGCATAACGACTTCATCATCTGCTGCGGCTACAAGCAACAGGTGATAAAAGATTTTTTTGCCAACTATTTTCTGTACAACAGCGACGTCACCTTTGACTTCACCAACGGAGGCCGCATGATCGTCCACAACGAGCATACCGAGGACTGGAGAGTCACTGTGGTGGATACGGGACTGGACACCCTGACGGGCGGCCGCCTGAAAAAGATACGCAGATTCCTCAACGATGGAGAATCCTTCCTGATGACCTATGGCGACGGAGTGGCGGATGTGGACATCAATGCCAGCATAGCATTCCATCAGAAATCGGGAACATTGGCCACCCTTACAGGCGTGTTGCCCGAAGGCCGTTTTGGCGTGATGGACATGGAGGGAGAGCGTATAACCTCCTTCCGAGAGAAAAGCAAAACCGACATGGGCTGGATAAACGGAGGATACATGGTACTGGAACCACAAGTAATAGAATACATCAAGGAGGACATCATGTTTGAGAGCACACCATTGGAGACACTGGCTGCCGAAGGACAACTGTCCTGTTATAAGCACCATGGATTCTGGCAATGCATGGATACCATGAGGGACAAAGAGAAACTGGAAAAATTATTGGCAGAAAACAAAGCGCCATGGAAAGTATGGTAAACGGAACGGACATATTCAACGGTTTTTTTCGTGGCAAACGTGTCCTTGTCACAGGTCATACGGGATTCAAGGGTTCCTGGCTGAGCATTTGGCTCCATGAGCTGGGTGCGGAAGTGACGGGAATCTCCCTTGACCCCTATTCCGACAAGGACAACTATGTGTTGTCCGGTATCGGGAAAAGAATAAAAGCGGACCTGCGTGCCGACATACGGGACCGGGATAAAATAAAGGCACTGTTCAAACAATGCCAGCCGGATCTGGTGTTTCATCTGGCCGCCCAGCCGCTTGTGCGCCTCAGCTACGACATTCCGGCCGAGACCTACGAGGCGAATGTGATGGGAACCATCAACGTGATGGAGGCCATAAGGGCCACCGAGAGCGTGCGTGTAGCCGTGATGATAACCACAGACAAGTGCTACGAGAACAGGGAACAGATATGGGGATACCGGGAAAATGAGCCGATGGGCGGCTATGACCCCTACTCAAGCAGCAAGGGAGCCGCAGAGATAGCCATATCCAGCTGGCGCCGCAGCTTCTTCAACCCGAAGGACCACGGCACCAAGCACCATGTGAGCATAGCCAGCGTGAGGGCCGGCAATGTGATAGGCGGAGGCGACTGGGCCAAGGACCGGATCATTCCCGACTGCATCCGCGCCATAGAGAAGAACGAGACCATCAGCATCCGTTCGCCCAAGGCCATACGGCCATGGCAGCATGTGCTGGAGCCGCTCAGCGGGTATCTGCTGCTGGCTGAGAGAATGTGGAACAATCCTACCGGATATTGCGAGGGGTGGAATTTCGGGCCAAAGGCCGAGTCCATTGCCGATGTGTGGAAGGTGGCAAGTCTGCTGACCAAATATTATGGAGCTGGAGAAATGAGAGATGACTCAGACCCCGGCGCACTGCATGAGGCCAATCTGCTGCTGCTTGACATCAACAAGGCCAAATTCCGTCTGGGATGGGAGCCCCGGATGAATCTGGAAGAGTGCATGCGGATGGTGGCGGACTGGTACAAGAGATACAAAGAGGAGGATGTGTACCGCCTGTGCGTGGAACAAATAAAAAAATTCAGCGACCGATGAAAATCATAGAGACACCGTTTGACGGATTGTATCTGCTGGAGACTGTCAATTTCAAAGACGAACGGGGCGGTTTCCAAAAATTGTTCAATTACGACTTTTTCAAGGAAAATGGACTGGATTCCGATTTCAAGGAATTCTACTATTCCGTTTCTCAAAAAAATGTCATCAGAGGCATGCATTTCCAGCTGCCCCCCCATGATCACACCAAAATAGTGTACGTGAGCAAAGGCCGGATTCACGATGTTGTTTTGGACATACGCAAGGAATCGAAGACCTTTGGAAAGGCATTCGATATCGAGTTGGATGCGGACAAGGCTCTATATCTGTATATTCCCAAAGGATTCGCACACGGATTCGCTTCTCTTGAAGATGGCAGCATAACCAATTACGCGCAGACTTCCTGCTACGACAAGGAGCACGACTGCGGCATTGACCATGACTCTTTCGGATTCGACTGGGGAATAGATCATCCGATATGTTCGGGCAGGGACACCACCTTTGTCCGCCTTTCTGATTTCAAATCGCCATTCTGATGAACATACTGATTACTGGAGCCACAGGATTTGTTGGGACAAATCTCATTAGAGAAATGAATCCGTTGCATACCATACACGCCTTGGTAAGACCGTCCACAGTCCTGAGCAAAGTGAATACCGGTCGCGTTTTTGTATTCGAGGACAACATCGACGCGCTTTCCACGTATATCAAGACGAACGGCATTGAGGGAATCATTCATCTTGCATCCCTTTACATTGCGGAACACAAACCTGACCAAATAAAGGATCTGGTACTTTCAAATGTATATTTGGGGACGGCTGTCCTCGAAGCATCCGTCAAAGCGAATGTCAAATGGTTCATCAACACGGGTACCATCTGGCAGAATTTCAACGTTCCTCCTCTATCGATGGAATATTGTCCGGTCAATCTGTATGCCGCCAGCAAACAGGCATTTGTTGACATGGCGAAATATTATACAGAAACATCAGATTTGAAATTTTGCACGTTGAAACTGTGTGACACCTACGGGCCCGGCGATCCACGAAAGAAACTATATGCCCTTTTGGAGCGTATCGCGCAGACAGGAGAGACACTTCAGATGAGTCCCGGGGAACAGAAGCTGGACATGATTCCTATCAGCCAGGTTGTCAGCGGATTTTGCCTTCTGGCAAAAAAAATGAGCGCTGGCGAACATACAGAAAAGGAGTACGTTCTGACATCAGGGAAACAGCTCACCCTAAAGGAAATTGCGGCAATATACGAAAAGGAACATAATGTGCAGCTGCACATAGAATGGGGAGGACGGCCATACCGAAGCAGGGAGGTCATGAATCCATACATAGGAAATCCGCTTAATCAATAGAACGATTGTCTATGAGTGAAATTAGCATCACAAAAAAAGATGTGGCCTGGAGCTATATTTCCAAAGTTCTACAAATAGGATCCGGACTAATAACGCTGCCACTTATTCTTCATTTACTGTCTCCAGAAGAGATAGGAATGAATTATGTGATGTTGACAATCAGTTCTGTAGTTGCCATGCTTGACTTTGGTTTCTCTCCTCAATTTGGCAAAAATTTTTCTTATGTGAATAGCGGGGCTCAGATTTTATTAAAAGAAGGCATTGACAAAAATCATATCTCTTCTGATATCAACTATCACCTTCTATCTGTTCTTATAAGGACGGCACAATACGTTTATAAAAGACTATCCTTATTATCTTTATTTGTAATGCTAATAGGAGGCAGCCTCTATATTTACCACGTCACTAATGGCTTTTGCAGTGTAAACAATGCGCTTCCTATCTGGATATTATATTCTGTATCCATATACTTCAATATATACTTTTCCTATTATACCGGATTGCTAACCGGTTGTGGCATGATTAATGAGGTTAGCAAATCCATAATATTGTCAAGGATATCATATCTTCTCATTTGCGTTTCATTTCTGTTAATTGGAGGCGGATTGGCATCCATAGTCATTGCCAATTTCATATCTCCATTTGTCCAAAGGTACTACTGCTATAAAAAATATTTCACCAAGGAAATGAAAAACAAACTTGATGAAGAAATCCAACAAGATGAAATTAAAAAGACATTCAATACAATTTGGTATAATGCGAAAAAAATGGGAATCAACTTTCTTGGTATTTATGCCATTAACAAAATCAGTCTTTTCATATTAGGATTTTATTTACCCCTTTCCACATTTGGTTCTTATGGATTGCTGCTTCAATTGTCCACCATTTTAATTGGTATTGCCACAACTTTATTTTTGACTTATAACCCTAAATTTTCCAATTACAGAATCAACAAAGAAACAGAAAAAATAAAAAGACTTTTTTCCTTTACCTCACTGGTATTTTTCTTTTTCATGATAGCAGGGAGTTTCGCCATTATTGAAATTGTACCTTTCCTATTGAATTTAATTCAAGCAAAAACAATACTGCCAAGTAAAACAATCTGTTTATTATATCTTATTGTTATCACATTGGAATATAATCACTCAATGTTCGCAGAATTGATTGCGACAAGTAACGAGATTCCGTTCGTAAAAGCAAATCTTATTTCTGGTTTTATCATCATAATTCTCACTACTTGTTCTTTGCAATTCACCCAATTAGGGTTGATTGGTGTGATTTTGTCAGAAGGTATTGTTGAGCTGTCATACAACAATTGGAAATGGCCCAGTCGAATTTTTAAGGAATTCAATTTTTCCATCAAGGAATTCTTTTTTCTAGGATTCTCTGTTATGATTGAAAAAGTCAAAGAATTATCAAAAAAAAGTCTATGCAAACGAAAAGAAAAATAGCCATAGCAATTTGCTACTATCTCCAAGCAGAAAAATATATCAACAACGATGAGTGTTTTCCTCTTCAGTTGGGATATGACGAAACAGGCTTGGATTTAGGGATTCAAAAAGATAATGAAGGAGAGCAAAGGAGTGATAAACACTTCCTCTACAGTGAATATTCCGGAATTTACTGGTTATGGAAAAATGTAAATGCCGAATATAAGGGGATGCTACATCATCGTAGATTTTTAACAAAAGAGAATCATGGAATTTACTTCAAGATAAAGAAAACAGTTTGGCATATAATTTATAGAATAAAATCCATTGTCAACCCTCACGCTTACGCCTACAAATCTATCATAGAATGTGGGTCCTCACTACAATACTATAAATTAGCAAATTCTTTTTCTTCTCAAATTGAATCCATCTTTAACGATGGATACGATATGATTGTCCCCAAACCGATATTTTACTATCCACATTCGATAAAAAACAGATTCGATGAAGTCATTCATAGATCTTTTTTAATATCTGTCAAAAAAACAATACAGGAAAAACACCCTGAATATATCAGTTCTTTTAACGAGACATTAAACGGCAATATCTTGTATTATGCTAATTTGGAGATAATGAGAAATGAATTGTTTGAAGAATATTGCGATTTCATTTTTACTATATTTGACGGCGTAGAAAAAGACTTAGTCGAATCAAAAGCCTTTTTGAATCTATCAAAAGAACTCTCGTTTTACAGATCTTTTGGATATTTAGGTGAAATATTAACGTCTACATTCATTACAAAAAAGAAGAAGGAAAATAAAAAAATAAAGGAATGTACCGTCCTCTTTAACAAAGATTGTAAAGGAAACGAAAATACTAATTACAGCATAATGAATCTATGAAAACAAAAGCAACAATCATTATCAGTATTTTACTATTATGCATAGTATGCTATAGAGGCATTACTTTGCTTCATGCGAACGACACAAATCAGGACAAAGAAATAGCTGAATTGTATGAGGCCTACACTATACAAAACGAACAAAATATAGACTCCGCTTGTCACCACGTTCTATGTATAGGAAACAGCATAACAAAACACCCCGTCAGAAAAGAAGTCGGATGGTTTTCTCCATGGGGCATGGCAGCCACGCGGCAAGATTCCGATTATTGCCACAGGTTACTACACAAGCTGCAACAATACAATAAAGGAACGACTCTGAAAACAACGGATATAGGTCCGTGGGAGAAAAACATGAATTGCAATATAGATTCTTTGATTGGCAAAGACTGTCAAGGTGTTGACTTGATAATAATTCGTATGGGGGAGAATGTACAAAACGTGAATGATTTCCAAACAAAAATTTTTTCTCTAATTAATTATTGCAAAAAATACACGAATAACATCATTATAACAGGTTGCTTTTGGGAAAACGACGAAAAAGAAAAAGCCATTATAAACGCAGCAAGAGAAGAAAATTTAAAATATGTACCATTGAATTGGATTGGTGATTTATACAAGGACAAAGTTTTTCCAAAAATGGGGGATACCATATATACACCAAAAGGGAAAACATATACTATTTCTAATGTATTTGTAGCCAAACACCCTAATGACGAGGGCATGAGATTGATTGCAAATAGCATTTTCGGAGCAATATCATTCAAAAAATAAGCAATGACCTTTTTTCAAAGATTAATATCGGAACTGGCTTTTTTGTTTGGATATGTATTTACGTATTCCTTTTACAAACGGATAAAAAAGGATAAGGATCTTTTTCTGTTATCTCCTTGGTTGAGACACAGCCTCTCTACCCCCCACAACAAGG
>OCVT010000106.1_pt1 | contig 27763 bp, 23 predicted proteins | sample 1539111 | NCBI WGS metagenome assembly OCVT01 (sample SAMEA3991482, study PRJEB22521) | metagenome | biome: anthropogenic terrestrial biome; feature: sewage plant; material: raw primary sludge | place: Sweden | collected 2012-09-26 | reverse complement strand
TTATCGGCATATCCAGAAATAGTCATAAGACTTAACGCAAAAAGAAGGATCTTCTTCATAATTCATAAATATGTTTACTAAAATAATACGCTGAGCGCTATCAATCATAGCTTGAGTTTATCTCAACATTCTGTCAGGAAGAGCTATTTTTAATCGATTTTCATAGCATGGCGTCATCTATTAGAGTATTTTCTTTAATCCGTAGTAAATTATTAATAACGCTCCGATGAACAACAAGATTACCGGAGCTTGCATGTGTCGAAAATCCACTTACCTTAGTGCTGAGAAACTTATAATATAAAGAATATCGACATGCGCACAAAGTTAGCAATAAAATCCGATAATATCACTTCTTTTAACGGTTTTTTTTACGTCATGGATTTTTTCGGGAGTATCGGCCTGTCCGAACTGGTCTGAAACATAGGAAGACTAGCTACCTCTATCAATAAAAATGCCCCTGTCATCACGACTGAGGCATTTTCAGTAATAAAAAAAATAACTCAATATTTTAATCTACTCTAACATCACCACGTTTAAAAATAAAATTCCCATTATCACAACGCGCATTTTATTATTAAAAACAGTTTAAGTACTATCTTATATAGAAAAAACTTTAAAATACAACCAACGATTTATTATCGCACAGTCTTATTGGATCATTTATATTTTATCAGTTATCTATCAATGATTTTTCATCGAAATAGGATAATGATCTTATCAAATATTCTTGAAATTCCAACAGACAGAAGAAACATCTATAGCATGTCAACTTTATTAGGATGAATTACACACTTCATATTTCTTTTACAAATTTAGTAAAAATCTTCTTTGTTTTTTTAGGCATACAGTAAAAAGGTAGAATGGCAGCAGTCGTTTATAAATGTATTCATCTGACATTCAATAAGATAAAGCGAAAGCATCCTTTTTAAAAAGTAGATTCTCATTGAACCCACAAATAAAGAGAAATATTCATACGATTGAAACAAGCTGGCATTCATCACTCATTTTTTACGGATTATCCTCTAGTACCACACAAAATATCTCTACAGATTTCCCCAAAAAGCAGCGTCTGGCAAGAACCGTTCACAAAAGAAGGAGAGGTTTCTTCATTTATATTTCTTTTTCTTTATGCCAAACCTCAATGGGCAACCCATTCGGCATCGATTGCATTCCACAGTGCCATATCCCCGGAAAGTTGTGCCATAAGCAACGGGGCGGCATAAGGTCTGGTTCACGGTTCCGTCTTCATATATGGCATAGGCCGGACAGTTGTCTATACAGATATGACACTTGGGTGGACAATGATTAACACATAATTCATCCGACGGCAAATCTATACTGAGCAGAATGGCTCCCACTGTCATCAGATTACCAAATTCCTCATTGCACAATATCGTATTTTTGCCCATGAAACCAATACCCGCCTGTACCGCCAGATGTTTCATCGACAATATACCATGGGCCGTTTTCGTCTCTTCGTTCCACGAACCTGGCATATCGCATGGCAGGGGGACAGCAAAACCTCCAAACCCTCTCTCAATCTTTTTGGCCACACGCAAAAGTATATCATCCACCATTGTCACAGTATAGCCATTAAAATAGTTGTATATCAGTTGTGGGGATATCTGCGACAAACCTTTTGGCAGTGCCTGTCCCAAAACAAGTACCGAACGGCAATCTTTGTAAATATCTGTCGGAGCAAAACCTTCCGGCGCATTGTTTAAACGGTCGACACCTGCAAATCCACAGATGTCAGCACCTGCGGATAAGGCAATTTTTCTTATCTCTTCTTTTCTTTCCACAACATTTCTATTTTATCTATTTGACACTAAACAGCTAGATAAGCTCCTATCCAATCGGCATAGTCATTGAGGATAAAAATAATACTTTCTTTCTCATATTTCTTCTTTCAATAACGAAAAACTCTCCACGTCCATCACTTTCCCATCATATCTCATTTCGCCTTGACGCAAACACCCCTCATACTTGAACCCACATTTCTCAATGACTCTGCGTGAACGCTCGTTGAAAGTATAGCAGCAACAGGTAATAATGGTTATTTCAGGATCCTTAAAACCAAAATCAACAACAGCTTTCGAAGCTTCGGTCATCAGCCCGCATCCCCAATAATATTCAGATAGGGCATAACCCAGCATCAGAGCATGGGGATTTTCCCGTTTCGGGTCTTTGATCAGTCCCACGGAGCCTATCATCTTATTGTTTTCCTTGAGAACAATACCGAAGACATTGGATTGATTGATGAATATTTGCTTCATGAGCTCACGAGTCTCTTCGATACTTTCATGGGGTTTCCATCCTGCATTAGGACCTACATTAGGTTCTTTTCCGTATTCGAAGATATCCTGAGCATCATCTTCTATGATACCTCGAAGTATCAGTCTGTCTGTTTCTATCATTGATATTTCGTCTTTATATTTCCCCATTCATGATATTTTCTATATTCTCTTTTACCTTTTCTGCGGACCAGTCCCACCATCGTATATCTTGCAGTTTCTTGATTGTCAGATCATCAAACCGCTTGCGGATTTCTTTTGCCGGTATTCCACCAACAATGGAATAAGAAGCAACATCTTTTGTTACTACAGCGCGTGTTCCGATGATGGCACCATCGCCGATGGTTACTCCCTGCATGATTATCGCCTCATATCCAATCCACACATCATTGCCAATAATAATATCACCATGATTATCCCACGCACGTGCCACATTCCATTCATCAAGTTCCCATTCATCGGGGAAAACCGGGAAAGGATAGGTTGAAAGCGACTTCAACGAATGATTGCCACCCGTAAACATAAACTTTGCCCCACAAGCAATGGAACAGTATTTGCCAATGACAAGTCTCTCCTTGTTGCAAAGCGGATAATGATATAGCACATTATTACATTCAAAATCACGAGGATCTTTCTGAAAATCATTATAAATAGTAAAATCACCGACAACAATATTCGGGTCTTTCACTACAGACTGCAGGTAAACACTCTCAGTCGTATTGTTTCCCTTGCGGGGATAGATTTGTTTCGGATTCATTTGTTATAACCTCACACTTAACTGTTTCTTATTATTTGTTTACTGTTATTCTGAATGTACATTTATCAGCACCACCCAAAACCGTACCAACTGTTTCTACCGCGAAATCTTTATCTGGGAACAATTCGTGCAACACAAACAGGATACTCTGTCTCGAACATTCACAATGTGTCTTTGATTTAGCAAAGCCCATATCGTGCATAAAGCACAAACACCTGGGATATCCCATCTCATAGATACATCCCTTTTCTATCACACTTTGAAACAAATATTCCGAGCTTTCCTGTTCTGAAAAGAATAAATCCAAATTGCCTCCACACTTTTCGCATCTGCTCTTGAGAGCAGGCAATACATACTTAGTGACGCAGTTGACTGCACATCTCTCAAATATCAAGCCCTGCTGATCTTTTGGAAGCAGGCTGATCTGCTGTTCAATATCATTGAAATAATTTCTTGCCAGATCTAAGTCTTGTTCTTTCATCATCATATTATTTCCTTTTATTATTACTCTTTGAGAAAGCTTTTATCCCCCCAAACAAATATAGTAATCCTACCAATGCTGACACCAAGGTCGATGACAGTTCAAGACAGGTAAAGCTGCTGATCATTATCGATATCCCCCATAAGGCACGGAAAAGAAATACCGCAGTGATTGTAAATATGCCTAGTTTCAATAAAGGCAGTCTGCGAATCATTCCGCAAGCCGACAACCCGTATATTCCGCAAGCTAAAAAGCATAAAGCTATAATGATCGTAATGATATACGGAAAGCCGGTACCATAGGTTTCTGTCAATCCGTTCATTGTGTCGGCAACATCATAAATCTGAAATGTCTTTTGAAGGCATCCGAGACATGCCAGATGACCGACAGAAATGATAAAAGTGATGATTGCTCCAATAAACAATGCTTTATTCTTTATCATTTTTCTTCAGCTTACCGTGATGCTGTAGGGCTTTACTTCTGCACTTAAAAATGCAAAAGTAAACAATATTATTCATTTTGCATTATAATAAAGCGACAAAATCAATAACAATCCAACCATATCCGTCTTAATTCATCTATTGAGGCAAGCATTGTAAAACTGCATAATACAAAAATCAAGATATCTACATCTGCAACGTCAAGCAGATAAACAAAACTGAAAAGCAATAAACCCGATAGCTTGTTCATCAGTGTATGCAGAGGTGTAAATCTTCGGCTCTTTCTATATCCTAATAACATGGAGAAAATTCAGATAAGAGCGATTACTGTTATCCACACAATCATCCATAAATGCCAACTAATGGCTGGTATGATAATAACAAACATCACTAACAAGAATACCATGTCGGCCAAACTGTCCAAGATTTCTCCTCTCTTGCTAACACAATTCATCTTCCGTGCCATATATCCATCCATCATATCCGACAATCCGCATAACGTATAGAATATGTAGAAAACGGTCGAAAATGGTGTGACAAGCCATAATATCACAGACATTATAACTCGGCTTATAGTAATCAGATTCGGTATTGACGGCATCACTATATCAATCTTGCTAAATAGCGATGTCCGGCATATAAGAATACCATTAGCACCACAGACATGATCGAAGTATAAATCAAAATATCTACAGATTCAAACGTATTCATTATACCGATGATTCCATATATACAATAAGGCACGCACAGCAGTGAAGTAACTATCGCGGGGATATATCTTTGAAACACTATCCACTGTATGATATGCACAACGATATGGATGGAAAATGCCATGAAAATTCCCATCCAAAACAAATAGAATCCTGTCCACAATGCGGTGAGCGTAACAAGTCCTAATAATAGGAATAATACAGCCACGCAAAGGACGAAACCTTCTACAGACATCTCCCTGAGATGAGAAATCAATCTCTGAGCAATCTTTGGGAAGCGCTGACTGATGTATTTCTCATTCGATTTAGCCCACGACTTCATCATGATTATTTCTTCAAAGTCATGCAACATATACACCATGGGCAGCGATGCTACTAAAAGAGTGCTCATATCCAATGTATTCTTTCATTCATTAATTTATTCCCCTTAAATTATTGCTCAATAACCGTTGGTTAAACATCTTTCTTTTTCAATACGCCCAACATCATAATGTTATCCGAGTGATAATGACATTCCAAGGAATGTTTATCCGTCCAAGACTCCACGAGCAATAATGTATCATCATTCTCCAGAGAAGCAAAGAAACTATAACGGATATTTGCCCCCCTACTTTGCCTTTTTGATCTATTTTTGTGGGTCCCAACTCATTCGGAAAATTGCCTCTTCGACCTTCATTACATCTGTAATAGCAACCGGTGTTATCATCTTTTCGTCTATTTAAACCTCATCAACTCTATTTGTCTATACTCTGGCACAACGGACAATAATATACACTTCCCCCCATATAGGCCTCTTTAATGATACGGGAGCCACAATGGGCACATAATTCATGATATGTATTCTTCGACAATCTACACCGATAGCCGCCATTTTTACCAAATATATCTTTTTCCGTGTCACGTCCTCCGTACGATATCATCTCCGAAAGAGTGTTCTTTATGGAAGAAAACAACTCTTGAATTTCTTGATCAGACAACTTATCCACCTTTGATTTGGGATTTATTCCGGCATTGTACAGTATATCCTGCAACACGCCATTACCCAGTCCGGGTATCCGCTGTTCGGTGGCCAGCAAAGCCTTGACTGAAAGATTCTTACCCGTAACATTAATCATACGATGAAAATATTCCAGATCAAATCTGTCATCCAGCGGCGACAACTTCTCCATGCTTCCTTTATAATAGGAGTTATCGAAATCATTGCTGAATGCATAGATTCCCCCATACATAGCTACCGTAAAGACAAGATAACTTCCATCATCGAAGACAATAAGCAACTGGAACCTTGACGGACATTTTTCTGTCTCGGAATTGTATCGAAGATTTACGCCATCATGAACAACAAGATGTACATTCTCATCCAATAATATATCCAGGAAACTTCCATATCCCTTTACCTCTCTTATGGTTCTTCCAATAAGAATGTCAGGATAACGTCCGGGATCGCCGTTAAACCATGTAAAGCGATGTAGATTTGTGGCATTCATCACATCACTTATCTTTTTCCCACTAAGTGTTTCTGTCATCTGACGGCTCCACACAATGGATTCAGGTATTTCTATCATATCGATTCAGCAATAATATTTCTAAACGATTCCGTTACTCTCTTGGTGTCATTATTAACTTCACCAATTTACTTCCTGATAATATTTCATGTGTAATAAATCTGCCGCCATAAAAAAAGACGGTCTGTAGTAAACGAAGATGGAGTATTCTGTGCATCACCGGCAGTCTCTATACGAACAGAAACTAAAAGGATATCTATTTCCAGAAACCCGCCAACGACTAGAAAGCAAATGCCTCTTTTGGCTCCATATTATGTTCAAAATTCCACAAGATTATTTTTCCCTTTGTCATTCGCAGTACAGCAAACTCACGATAAAATTCCTCTTTAGAGACAGTGGCAAGCCAAGGCTTTAAAAATGCTCTTGTGGGTGCTGCTGCAATCTCATCTTTCAGATCACGATCCTCCACCACTTCCAGTTTTCCACTTATACGGATCTGGTCACTGCCATTATTGAAACATAATTCGGCATTTGGGTTCTTGACAATCTGACGATAAAGATCTTTGCATTTCGCTGTATGAAAGATGATCTCATGTTCAGTTGCTTTATAAAGCAGCATTCCTCTTACACGCGGCATATCACCGTCGATAGTAGCTAAATAGAAAACCGGCTTCTCATTAATAGCTTTTATTACTTCTTGTATTGTCATCTGATTAAATATTATTAGTTTATTTCTTCATGATTTTTTTGCTTATCACATAAAGCATCCAACTTATAAAGAACTCGGATTAATCATCAGGAGTCAAGAGATGGCAATATCTTCCTTGATTCCATATTCTCACTTCACTTTCCTACCTAACAGATAAGCATCTTCCAATACAGGTTTACCCTTTATATCGCCCACTGCCTCAACACCATAAGCCAACACCTCACCGATAGTCTGTAAATGAAAATAATCGAGAATCAAATGATATTGAAGTTTGATTGCATCAAATACCGCCGGTAGCGTGTCGGCAGCAACAAGCAGCAATCCAAGCCTTTTCACGTTCAATTCCGAACGCGCCGGCTGATGCAGACGATCGATAATAGCCTTCAGTCTGGCACTGAGTCCATAGAAATAGACAGGAGAGGCTAGAACGATGATATCCGCCCCTTTCAGTATAGAGAAGACTTGCTGCATATCGTCTTTTATCACACAATCTTTATTCTCACGTTTACGACAGGCATTACATCCTGTACATGGCGCCACATGATAGTCGGCAACAGAAAGAACCGTTACTTCATTCCCGTTTTGTTTCGCCCCTTCTGTAAATGACGAAACAAGACTTTCTGTGTTTCCATGCCTGCGCATGCTTCCTGCGAGTACCACAATCTTACTCATGAGCCATTATCATTATGCAACATACCCTAAAACCAAAGTTATTAACAACGCCACAAAGATACGAAATATTTTCATTTCATCCACCGTTTATCACTATCTTTTCAAAGTATCATATTTCTTTTTAAACCCGTTGGCGGAATGATGTTAACATGAGTTTGACGAATTTCCATTATTCATTATGGCATTCTCTCCTATTCATGTCCATGCGATGTCGGAAACAATACCGGCAGGCGCTATAAAAGCGTCCTGCTTCAGTAGAACACATATTATATAGTTGTGGCACAACTTCGTAGGGATAGTACCGGCCATCCTATTTTGAAAAAACACCTTATTAAAATGAAACGATTTGTTTTTCGGATATTCTTCATCAAAAAAAAATTGCAATAGCCTTATGACCTATAAGAAAGGTTTGCGGAAGGATTCTCCTAGGGCTGGCCCACCTTTAGATGGGATGGAACACCTTTTGTCTTGGATATGGAATAGAGGCAACAAGAGCTTTTGTACACCGTGATACCCCTTATAGATAAATCGTTAAAAAAATGATATGATGAATCAAAATGGTAAAAGAATAATCAAATCAACCAGTGCCACACTGCTGGGATTAGTACTTATAATCCCCTCGTTATATGAAGTTCAAGAGCATACGCCTATTACTTTTACAACAAAGGCAGATGTGGCCAGCTCTTATGTCTGGCGGGGCATGTACGAGTCGGGCCTGTCGGTGCAACCTACTTTGAGTACAACCGTTAACAACTTTTCGCTCACGACGTGAGGAAGAGTGGACAGCTCTGGCAAAGGATACAAAGAGGCTGACTTAGCCCTTGCTTGTACATTTGTGTTCGGCATTACGTTGCAGTAAGTTCTGTCTGAAAACAGACGATAACATCAAAAAAAACAAGGATATGTTAGGAGCCATATTAGGATTTACTTTATACTGCTTTATTGATGCAGTATGTTTGGGATATAGGCCAAAATGGTACTACAAGTTAAAAAGGCGAATATGGAAGACTTAGCCAAATACTTATTAGGAGCCATGGCAACACTGTTGGATTGCCGGATTCTCTCTTTGCAGGTGTGTAAAACACGAAACAACTTATTGGGTGATTTTCTGGTAAACTTTATACGGTATAGATCCATCTGTTAGAAAACAGATGGATAACCATGGGGCACGTGCATAAGTCTGCGGAAAGGCTTATGCACGTGCCGCCACACTATTCCTAAATAAAGTTTGATACCAACAACATCAGAGACAAACCTATCAATACCGCAACTGTAGACCATCCAATGATATTTATAATAGGTTTATTGACATATTTGCCCATGATCTTCGTCTTATTCACTAATAAAATCATGCAAACCAAAACCACGGGAAGCAAGATGGCATTGATGACCTGCGACCATATAGATATGGTTATCAATGGTGCTTTGGGCAAAAGAATAATGCCAACAGACAAGATAATAATAATCGTATAGAGAATATAAAACTCTTGGGCTTCATTCCACTTTTTATCTATTCCGGCATCAAATCCAAAGGCTTCACACACATAGAATGCCGTGGCTAATGGCAAAATCGTAGCCGAAAAGATGGATGCGATAAATAAGCCAAAAGCAAATAGCTGAGAAGCGAAATCACCCGCCAATGGTTTGAGCGCCATCGCGGCATCCTTGGCCTCATTGATAATAATATGATTACCATGAAGAGTTGACGCGCAGGCAACCATAATAAAAAAAGCCACAACTACAGTACCCACACATCCGATAATCATATCTGCCAAGACATAATTGTATTGAGAGATCTTCAACTTCTTCTCTATGACCGAGGACTGCATATAGAATTGCATCCAGGGAGCTATCGTCGTTCCTACCAAGCCTAACACCATTGTGATGGTGGCGCCATTGGCCTTAATTTGGGGCATAACCATAGCATGGCCAATTTCACTCCAATGAGGATGACCCAATATGGCTGATACGACATAGGTTAGCAAAGACACGCTGAAGATAAGAAAGATACGCTCAGCTACAGTATAGGTTCCTTTTACTACCAGAATCCACACGATGAAACCAACCAGCGGAACAGATATATACTTGCTGATTCCGAACACCTCAAGACTGCCAGCCACTCCGGCAAATTCTGTGGTTGTATTGCCTATATCGGCCAACAATAAGCCCAAGAAGATGAAGAATGTAATTTTTACGCCGGCATTCTCACGAATAAGAGTAGCCAATCCTTTTCCTGTTACTATACCCATGCGGGCATTCATCTCCTGCACAACCAATAACACAAAAAAAGAAGGAATTAATGTCCATATAAGATTATATCCATACATGGCTCCCGCCACCGAATAAGTGGTAATGCCACCGGCATCATTATCTACGCTGCCTGTTATTATTCCCGGTCCAAGAATTGCGAGAAACAATCCTATCTTTTTTAGGAATTTATTATTTGTAACCTTTTTGATTGTCATAATTCATAAACAATATTAAGCATCATCATAACAACAACTCAGAGACCTACTTATTACAAGGTTCTCTTTTTATCTATCAATTCATCCACAATATCATCGACGACAACCATACCTTCCAACTCATTATTGTCATTGGTGACAGGAACTGCCAGCAAATTATACTTAGATACTATTTCGGCTATGGAATCAATTCTGTCATAGTCGTTTACACTATTGAGACTGGTATTCATCACCTTATCCAGACGCATTTGAGAATCATTGACCAGCAAATCACGCATTGTAAGAATTCCTTTCAGCACATTATAGCCATCAACCACAAACAAACTATAAAGAGATTCCATCTCGGGACGCTCCTCTTTAACGTATTTAAGAACGTCTGCAATCGTCTGGTCGGGTGAGAAGGCAAGTATGTCTGAGGTCATCAGACTTCCAATTGTTCCATCGGGATACTCCAGCAAATCTCGCACATCCTCTGAAGCTTCCGGCTCCATCTCAAGCAGCAGCTGTTCGGTTTTGTCTTCTTCCAGATGGTCCATCAGATCAGCAGCCTCATTGGCCGGCATTTTTTCCAGCACATCGGCAGCCTTTCCTAAAGGTAAACTCTCAATAATATGCACCTGCTCCTTTACCCTGAGTTCCTCCAGCACATCAGCGGCATGCTCTTCATCCAGCGAGTAAAATACTGAAGCCTGATAATTCTTACTCATATCCTCTATAATGTCAGCCAAATCAGACGGGTGAATCGTATTCAGCTTTGAGCGGGATTGAGAAAGTTGTATATTAAAGGTGGTAGGGTCAATCGTCTGAACATCATCCCAGAGAATAAATTCAGAAGGGATTCTACCTTTGAATGGTCTCAGGATTTTCTTAAAGAAGCCATCTACGCCAAGACGACGCAATAAGCCTTCGATACCCACATCAACAGCTACCACAAATATTCCAGCCGGAACAGCAATCATTCGTATATCATTTACCCTGACCAGTTTACGTCCATTAATATCAACAATCTGCTGATCTAAAATGGTTTCTTTCAATAAAACAGAATCAGAAAGCTGGTCATGACTAACGCTGGTCATGGTTTGACATTGCACCTTGTAATGGATACCAAACTTCACTATTTGCAGATTTTCGAGTACAACGTCTTTGTTTTTTCCGTTTACGCGTATCAAGAACCCGGTTACCTGAGGTCTGCTCTCCTGATTATCATTGAGAGATGTATATATACGAACGTACACATCGTGAATACGCCCCAAGATGTTATCTCGGACATCATAGATGTTACAGCCGAGAAGTCGGCTTAGATAAAATGTAGTTAAAGAAGTCATGAATCACCTCCTTTCTTTTATGCGCCAGAAAGGAGGCTGGCAAAAAACGACCCTCCCGCTATGCGCAGGTTGTTAATATAATTATATTTGCCGGGTCACTGTCCATTTATCGAATTTTAAAAATTTGCGGTGCAAAGGTAGACTTTTTTTCCCTTAACCAACTATCATTCTGAAAAAAAAAATGATTTTTTAATATAAAAAAACTATAGATATTTAATCATACAACATGCGGTCTTTACGGTGTATTAACCTGCTAGTGAAATCAAGCACGCAAAATGAGCAGGAACAGAATACGCATATCATTGATGATTCGTATATTATAGATTACCCTATTTTGGCTTGTTTTAATATGCTATTGTTTTTTATCAACCTCATTCATCCATTCTCCACACCCCACTCGTTTTACAGGTAAGAAAGATAAAAACGTCAAAATAAATTACCAAAAAACACGCTCTGAAAATTTTCAATCTAGCGTGGAATTTGGAAAAAATACAGGCGAAAATCCCATTTTTTAGCTTCGGTTTTGTGAAAGGTAAGCTTTGGCAAGGTCAAAGGAGGCCTCTGAGCCTGCCAAAGGCCACCTCTTGGAAGGCCAGAGGTTACCTTTTAGAGGCCAAAATGAGAAGAAATAGAACAATATTAGGAAGGTTTAGACCAATAATGAGGTGCCCAAAAATTTACAAACCTCGGTTCACATTGATTATCAATACTTTAGTAAATAGCTGATTTTTGGGTGTTTTTCGAACCGAAGAAGGAGTTGCTGACTTACAAGCGATTCTCAGGAGAGTAATTGTAAAGAAAATTCAAAAATATTTTTCGGGAACTTCAGCGGTTCAGCGCCGTCCGAACGGCCTACACGCAGACAGGGCAATGGCACGTCTTAGACCTATGGTCATTGCTTATAGGGGACGCATGCCCTTTGCGGCAGGTCCATTACCGGCGCGGCCGGTTAGCCATAGAGTGCCTGGCCGTCGCGCAGGCCATTACAGAGATGCAAAAGCCACAAAATCGCCGGAATGTTTTCGGCAAGACCACCGATAAAAAAACCTAAAACGACAAATAATTGATAAAAAAAGAGCGGACTTCTATTTTTTTGGGTATCTTTGCAACGACATCACACACATACCGTTAGGAGAAAGTATTATAAATAAGCCAGAAACTACTTTGTTTTTTAACCGACCTAAACGCAATGTCGTTTCTTCCAGCTGCGAAAATACTGCCTGCATAAACTTATCGAAGATGCGATGAGAAAATTGATATTAGGCTTGTTGTGCTTAGTGGGCCAGACGTGTAGAGCCGAAGAGCATACGGTTCCCCAGATAGGGTATCCGCAAGGGCTGTCCAATAGTGCTGTTTTCACCCTATGCCGTGACGACATGGGATTCTTATGGCTGGGCACTTACGACGGGCTCAACGCCTACGACGGCCGTTCCATGAATACCTACCGCACTGACTCGCCTACGGGAAAGCCTCTCCTGAGCAACATCATCTTGAACATAGCCCCCGCCGGCAACCACTGCCTATGGGTTTCCACAGCGTCAGGCCTAAACCGATTCTCGGCCAAGACGCACCAGGTGATTGAGTCATATAACCTTAACTGCGACTACTATAAACTTTTCAGCAACAAGAAAGGCGATACCTGGCTGCTCTACAAAAACGACCTCAGCTACTACAACACTGCCCTGCACAGATTTGTAAAAGTGGAGACCCTGCACAGGCGGTACGACAAGGGCCTCTCCTTTACCGACACGCAAGGGCGCCTCTGGCTCCTCGCAAAGGGCGAGAACGTCATCACGCGGTTTTCCTTGAGCAGCTTTGACCACGTAGCCGCCCATCCACAGGTGCTGCGGATGCGTTTCCACAACCGCCCTATCATATATACCTGCGTACAAGGCGACCGTCTCTGCTTCATCGACAGCAACGACGACCTTTTTGTCTACGGACTGAACGACAACACCAAGATATTCATTCGGAACATCCGGATACTGCGCGCCAAATACGGAGACGTGAAAGGCATCAGCATCTTCTATGACGACATCTTCATCGGATTTCTGCAGAACGGGCTCGTACGCCTCGACTCCAGCCATCATTACAACGACGAGACGGTGAACCGTAACATCCGCATCTATACCCTCTACAAAGACCCCAACCAGGACATCCTGTGGATGGGAACCGACGGACTGGGCGTCATGGCCTACTCGCAACAGCAGGGCATGGCCAGTCAGATGCTATTCTCGGACATCGGTGATAAGATATCCCGCCCCGTGCGCAGCTTCCTCACCGATGCCAGAGGCAACCTGTGGATAGGTACCAAGGGCGACGGACTCGTGCGCGTGGCCAACTTCCATCCGGCAAGCGAGACGCACCCCTTCGCCGGGAAAACCATTACCGTCTACTCTCCGGGGCAGCGCAACGACATCTCCGCTTACAACCGGTCGTTCAAGGAATATCAGATTATGAGTCTTGCGGCCAGCCGACAGTACAACGGTTTCTGGATTGGCGCCGGCAACGGACTGGGCTACTACGACTACGGTCGCGATGCCATCGTCACCGTGAAAGGCGCCGAACGGTTCGGACTTGTACACGGCATTTACGAGGAGAATAGAAACACAGTGTGGATAGCCACCGGCAGCGGCAACGGAGTGGTAAAACTACAGATAGAAAAGCAGGGCAACGAGATGAAGATGAAGAAGTTCTGGCGCTATCGCTTCCCGGTCGGTCACAACTTAATCAGAGACTTCTACCCCATGGTGGTAGAGGGCAATTCCGTCATGTGGCTAGGCAGCCGCGGCAACGGACTCGTAAAGTTCTATTTCCATAAGGGCATCTACCGCATCTATCACTTAGGTGGCAGCCCCACATCGGCCCAGAACGACATTCTCTCGCTCTATCGCGACGGACACACCATCTACGCAGGCACCATTGCCGGTCTCGTCACGCTCACCTTCGGCACCAACGGACAGCCCACCATCACGCAGACAGGCAAGCGGGAGGGTTTCCAGAATGACATGATACACGGCGTACTGAAAGCCCGTGACGGCTATCTGTGGCTCAGCACCAATAAGGGACTGGTAAAATACGACCCGCATTCGCACATCTTCCATACCTATTATTATACACGCGGCCTGCAGATAGGAGAGTTCTGCGACGATGCTTACTATCGCGATCCGCGGTCGGGACTGCTCTACTTCGGAGCCATCAACGGGCTGCTGTGCCTCAATCACGACCATCAGGCGGAGAGCGCGTTCAACCCGAGCCTGTACTTCAACAACCTGACCATCAACGGGGAGCACGCCGACATGAACACACACTTCGACGCCAACAAGGAACTGCTCACCCTAAACGGGCGTGAGGCCACCTTCTCCATATCCTTCTCGGTACCCGACTTCATCGACACCGACGATTACGAATTCTCCTATCGCATGGAGGACTATCAGGATGCATGGACACCTTTCCGCTCCAACGAGACGGCGACCTTTAGCTCGCTACCTCATGGCAATTACATTTTACAAGTGCGTTACAAGAAAGATGTCTTCAACAGCCTCTACGAAACGGCCGAGCTAAACATCTGCATTCTCCCGCCCTGGTATCTCACCTGGTGGGCCAAGATGCTCTATGTACTCCTTACCATGACCCTGGGATATTGCATTTATATTTTTAGCCGACGTTACTACCGCAAGGGAAAAGTGCTGCGCGAATTGATGTTCCATGAGTCACACCGCGCCGATCGAAACACTATAGACCGCCAGCGCCATGAGGCTACAACTCTACTGACAGCCATCTACCACAAGTGCGCCGAACTGACCCGCTACGATTCGATGCCAGATAAATTCTACCGTGACATCAACGACATCAACGACAAGACGCTGGCCATCGCTTTCGAGTTTGGCGAAGGCTGGGAAGACAAGATAGACATCTGGTCGGTACTTCCCCAGCAGGTGACAGTAGAGCACACCATCCGTCTGAAGGAAATCAACGATGAGGTCATCAGCCTCCTCATCGGTCATCACGTGGACAACCTCTCGAATATCAAGACCACTCTCGACGAAGACCAGCAGGTGGCCTTGCCGCGAAATCCACTGCACTACCTGCTTTATTATGTTTACCTGACATGTGCCGTCTCTAAGACGACCACATCCATCAGTTATCACACTGAAGGCCGTAATCTCCTGACGACGGTAACGGCTCCCACCGATACTTTGGCTCAATTAATGACCGATTCATCTGCCAGAAAAGACAAAACCGTTGAGAGGGACTTCAAGGCCTATATTACCAATCAACTCTATGCCTACGCTTTGCACATCATGGGTGGGCAGATGAATCTGCAAAACGGCAGTCTCTGCATCACCCTGCCCATGCAACAGGTGGCAGCGCCTACTCACAACGACAGCGGCGATAGCAACCGCAAGAGCGCCTTACTGCTCGAAGCCGATCAGGAAATGAGCAACCTCATACACGACATTCTACAGAAGGATTATGACCTGACGACGGTGAAGACCACACAGGCGGCCTTCAACTATCTGCGCAGATATACCCCCGACGTATTCATTGCCGACATGCTGGGATACATGAACAACGAGGAGAAACTGCTGGAATATATCCGCACCAATGCAGGTCTGCTCATGAAGACAGCTTTTATGCCACTCACATCGGGCAGCATATTTCTAAAGATGAAGGATGAATACGCCACACTCATCGACAGCTTTGTCATCCTGCCTTACTGCATTCTCTTTCTGAAAGAATATGTGAACATAGCCATCGAGCGCAAAGTTATTAAAGACCAAGCCAGCCTGAACGATTTCACCGATGAGAAAGTCGGCAACGTGATCTGCAAGACCAAGGAACAGGCAACCTTCATAAAACAGCTGCTGCAGATTGTAGACAAGAACCTCGCCATGGATGACATGAACATTCTGTTTATTGCCGACAATATGAACATGAGTACCCGGCAGTTTTATCGCCGTTTCAAGGAGATATCCATCACATCGCCAGCCGTATTTATCAAGAACCACCGCATTGAGAAGGCAGCCGAACTACTGCGCAGCACCGACCTGAGCATACAGGAAATCATCAATGCCGTAGGCATCCAGAGCCGCGCCTACTTCTATAAGGAGTTCACAGCCCGCTATGGTGAAACCCCGAAATCGTACCAGCAGCTCAAATCAGACAGCAACGGCCACACGAATCTCTGATGTAGCCTACGCCTTAGAATGAAGAATCCGTCCTTCCATTTCTCCGTCGTCTCTCAGAAGTTCATCAACGAAAGAATAGAAAAAAGTCTCTTGCCGATGCTTTCTTTCCATTCTTTTTTGTAACTTTGCAGGCATTCAGAAATTCTTATCTGCTACAAACAACAAACTAAATCCTATCTACATGAAACAATTACGCTTTATCGCCCTTTCGTCTCTGCTGATGCTCACCGCGGGCATGCAGGCTCAGCCCAAGGAAAAGGTCACACAGTACGTGAACCCGTTTATCGGCACAGGAGCCGTCAACGAAAACAGTCTTATGGGTAACACCTTCCCCGGTGCCACCACCCCGTTCGGCCTTGTCCAGTTGAGCCCCGACACCAAGGACAACCCCGACGGCAATGAACCGTCGGGCTACGTCTACAGCATGGACCACATCTTCGGCTTCAGTCACACGCACCTCAACGGTACGGGTTGTCCCGACCTGCTCGACGTGTTGGTGATGCCGACTAGCAAAGACCTCGAATCGCTCACCAAGACCAACAACTACAGTCAGGCCTACTCGCACAGCAGCGAGACGGCCGTGCCCGGTTTCTACAGTGTAATGCTGAACGACGACCATGTGAAAGCCGAACTCACCGCCACCACCCATACGGGCATGCACCGTTACACCTTCCAGAAAGGCGGCGCCAATAACCTCGTATTCGACATGGTCCACTACACGAAGGACGGCCGAATCTACGATGCCGAGCTACGGCTGCTCGACGATTATACCCTCGAGGGTTTCCGAATGGTAGAAGGATGGCAGAAGTTCCGCAAGGTGTACTTCTATGCCAAGTTCTCACGCCCGGTGAAATCGAAGATTCTCACCTCCAGCAAGCGCATCTTCCGTGACGGCGACGTGACCAACGGGCGCAGCGTGCGCGCTTTCCTCTCTTTCGGCGAAGGCACCGAGCCGTTGCTCGTGAAGGTGGCCCTCTCAGCCGTCAGCTACGACAATGCCAAGCTGAACATGGACGAGAACAAAGGATGGGACTTTGACGCCGTGCGCCAACAGGCCGACGAAGCCTGGGAGAAAGAACTCGGCAACATCCATATCGATGCCACGAAGGATCAGAAGGCCATCTTCTACACAGGCCTCTACCACGCTTATATCCAGCCGAACCAGATTTCAGACCTCAACGGTGAATACATGAAGACCGACTTCACCACAGGGAAGCTCTCCGACGGCGACTGCCACTACAGTACGTTCTCTCTGTGGGACACCTTCCGTGCCGCCCACCCACTCTACACCCTACTCAAGCAAGACCGCGTGGCAGGCTTCGTCAACTCCATGCTCCGCCAGTACGACACCTACGGCTACCTGCCCATCTGGCAACTATGGGGCACAGAGAACTACTGCATGATTGGAAACCACGCCATTCCCGTGCTCGTAGACGCCGCACTGAAACATATCCCGGGCATAGATATTAATAAGGTGTACGAAGCCGTAAAAGGCTCGTCGATGCGCGAACACCTCAACTCCCCGTTCAAGGTGTGGGAGAAATACGGCTACATGCCCGAAGACTTGCAGACGCAGTCGGTGTCCATCACGCTCGAAATGGCCTACAATGACGCCTGCGTGGCCAGGCTGGCCAAGTATCTGGGCAAGACCGCTGACTATGAGCACTTCGACAAGCGCGCCCACTTCTATCGCAATCTCTTCGACAAGAGCACAGGCTTCTTCCATGCCAGAAACTCCGACGGCAAGTGGCTGGAGCCCTTCGATCCCATGCAGTACGGTGGCAATGGCGGCAACCCGTTCACCGAGGCCAACGCCTGGCAGTACCTTTGGTACGTGCCACAGGATGTGCCCGACTTGATCAGCCTCTTCGGGGGAGCCAAGAACTTCGAGAAGAAACTCGACGCCTTCTTCACCACCCAAGCACCGGCTAACGCGGATAAGAATGGCAACGCCTCCGGATTCATCGGTCAGTATGCTCACGGCAATGAGCCCAGCCATCACATTGCCTATCTATACGACTACATTGGGAAGCCCGAAAAAGGCGCCTTCTATGCCAATAAGGTAATGAACGAGCAATACCTGAACCGCATTGACGGCTATTCAGGCAACGAGGACTGCGGTCAGATGTCGTCATGGTACATCTGGAGCAGCATGGGCTTCTACCCCACCGACCCCGCTTCGGGCCGTTACGATTTTGGCTCACCACAGTTCAAACAAGTCACCATCGACCTACCCAATGGCAGGCAGTTCATCATCAAGACCAACCGACAGGGCCGGGATGACTATAAGGTGAAGCGTATCCAGTGGAACGGAAAAAACATCAAGGAACATTTCATCACTCACGACCAAATCATGGCCGGTGGAACGCTGGTCTTCACCATGACGAAGTAACGGCATCCTTCTACTTGTGTCTTCCATCTTCCCCGGTTTCACGTTTCGAACGTTGTCCCAACCGTAAAGCTGGGGAAGACGGAAGTTGTTTTCATCCTTTGATTGCTTGGAGAACGATCTATGATGTTACAAAGCACAAAAAAAACAGATTAATTCTTACAAATAGAAAAAAAGTAGCATTTATCACAAAAAAAAACAAGAAAAAGTTGGTAGATTCAAAAATAAGTCCTATCTTTGTAACGACTAAATAAAAGGCCACGTATTATTACGTATCCAATTGCTTTACCCTTAAGAAGTAAATATATAACTAAATTTAAAGAACATAAAAGTATGAACAAAAGTTTACTATTCATTGGAGCAGCATTTGTTGCCATGTCTGCAAATGCTCAAGTTTTACAGCAAGTTCCCGTTACTGACGGCTACACAGCTGATGTATTTGCTGAGGCATATCCATTTAGTTCTTTTCTCGTAAATGGTGTGGACAACGGCGATTCCGGCTATCTGGTTGAGAACGCCCCTGCTAGCAATGTTTATGGCCTACCCAAACAAAGCGAAATGCCTGTCGCTTCTGCCACGGGCGTTGTCTACAACCTGCATTATGATGAAAACAATGCTTTGGTATTGAAGAGCAATGTTGACGGATACGATACCGCTGGTCGATTAACATTTGCCGAGCCTGTGACCACACCCCAGCTCTATCTCCAGACCATCAGCGGTAACGGCCCCAGCAACATGTCGGTAACCGTCAATTATTCAGATGGTACTACAACAGAATATCTCACCTCTGCCAACACAGGATTTTCCGTCCTGGACTGGTGGAACACTAGCACAGATCCTACTAAGCACCCAGGTGAAGGATTCTATTGGCTGCAGCGTGTAGCTTTCGACGGAACGATACCTCAGTCTGACCGTGCCGTACGTCTCTTCGACACTATGGTTACCACGGATAACACGAAGGCCATTACCTCTGTCGACATCACACTAGACAATGGCACAGCCTCTGGCCCGTACCTTTCAGTGCTGGGCGTATCTACAGGTACTACTCCTGTTGAAATTTCGGAAGGCTATACCGGCGACGTGATTGCCGAGGGCTATCCAGTTTCCAACTACACTTCTCAGAATCCTCTTGACAAGAACAAATATGTTTTGTTTTCCAACGACGTGGTATATCCAAGTCCTACAGCTGACAACTCAGCCAATGTTTACATGCCTGAGAACGGAAAGCTCACATCGGCATTCACCGGCATAGAGTACAATATTGATTATAAAAATCTGAACTCCACTCGATTGGTAGCTGATGATGGCAATACGCCTGATGTAGACGAGCGCTTAGCTACGCTAACCCTTGGCGGAAAGCCTAAGGCCGCCCATCTATATGTCCTCTATATAGCAGGCAACGCAGGATTCCCGGTAGACGTCACTTACACCTATGCAGGCGGAGCTACCTCCGGAGATCTTGATGATGAATTTACAGCTATGGACTGGTACAATACGGATGCCCCTGTTGTCGACCCCGATGGTTACTATGGTGAAGCTATCTCTCATCTGTACCGTTATGATAAACAAATTGATACCCGTGCTGCCTTCCGCATCATGGAGCAGAAGATTACTGTTACTGACCCCGATACTCCTCTAGAAAGTGTCCGTTTCAATAATAAAAACGGCCAAGGTACATGCTGCATCCTCGGTATCGGCATGGACGGTGTGTTCACTGATCTTACCGGCATTCAGGGCATCACTTCTGGCAAGATTACCAATAACGGTAAGATCTTCAACCTCGCAGGCCAGCAGGTAAGCAAGTCTTACAAGGGTATCGTGATCAAGAACGGTAAGAAGATGATTCAGAAGTAATCTTCTTTAGTTAAACATATATACAGAATGGAGCCTCATTCCCTCACGGGAGTGAGGCTTTTTATAGGTATGAGCACCACCAGCCAAATTCTACCAGAGCTGTTCGTATGCCAGTACAAGAAAAACGGATACCAACCGACAGACTATTTCAAGAGTACCGCTCATCAGCGATCACGCTTAACAACGAATGCACACGGTGATACGTTATCTATGATTGTTCATGCCAAGAAAGTTAAAAAAAGCGTTGCCTCATCACTTTTCGATATAATTTATTGGCTTATACAAAAATATCCATTAACTTTGCAATTGTTAAGCTATAAGCCTCTAATACCCCAGCCGAGGGTATTGCATTCACCACTATATATTAAATACAACTAAATTAAAAGCTTAAAAGGATGAAGAAACTTTTTCTTATTACTGTTATGGCTGCCGCTGCCATGACGATCAGTGCCCAAGAGACAATGACGCCGCTGACCGTCACCAAAGGATGGCAGGCTGATATCTTCTGCAAAGTGAGCCCGTCAATAACTATCTGACTCTAGGCGTCGACAACGGCTCCGTTGGCTTTTTTACGCATACTTTTAGAACGAACGTGACAAGCCGACCTTTATTTCTGGGTGGCATCGAAGGTAACCTCACCAGCAAACTCGGACACGTATTCCACTTCAACGCTGCTATCAATAATGCCCTACAACTAACCACCTATATCAATGGTACTCCTCTGGCCAAGCCCGCTTCTTTCATCAAGAGTAAAGTAGATTACATGTCACAGGTAGACATACCTGCCGACAGCGGACAATATTGGAGCATAGAGTCGCACGTAGTTCCTAAGGCTTACTACTTCTGCCCTATGTCGTGTCCCTCTACCTATACGGGTGACGAGAATGCCCTGCGAAACGGCCAGGCATACACTACCATGTGCGAGTCTCTGGCAGGTCTTGTCAACAGAGCCGTAGAGAACAAGGAAACCGACAATGCCATCTGGCTTCACGACGGCAACAATCGCTCCTCTTATGCTCTTTGCCGACAATATCTCAATTCGATAGGCGTCCGTCCAGTTGAACCACTTAGCGACCTCATCACGCTGCTCAAGGCCGGTACGTTCTCCAATATCGTGAAGGGATATATTCTTACCGACATCACCAACAATCCTGAAAGTTCCTCTTATGCTACCGTTGCCTCACATGTGTACAGTGGCATCATCGTGGACATACGCGACAAGGCTACTTACGACAAGATGGGCTTGACGATGCTCGTAGATGCCCGGCAGAAGACAACGGCCGACTCTTGGAAAGATTTCAAGGACAAATGCAACAACAAGTCGCTCATCCTGATGCCGACCAACACATCCGACTTACGCGACTTCGCCATTGCAAACAACCTGTTCTACATCAACATCAAGAACAGCAACGGCAACAACTGGGATCTGTACAAAGAGGTACTGGCCTGGCTAAAGCCCTGTTCTCCCGTCTACGGATGGGGTGATGCCGACGAGCACGCCTTCGTGGAACCCGTCACCGAATCGGGAAACCTGATGGTTCCCTGCAACTATTTCATGAACATGAACCTGACGTCGCTGAACTACTCCAAACGGCAGGCCAACATGCTGGCACACGTCATCAACCCCGACACCATCAGTTACATCGACAATGACCCGAACAAATACGTCAGTTATTATCTTTCGGATGGCGACAACGTGCAATGGATCTTCCATATCTGGTACGACGGATGGTTCAAAAACCCTCAGTCGGTTCCTATGAAGATGGCCTTTGGCATTCCTTCCACGAACCTCAGCATGATCGCACCGCCTGTCTACAAGCATATCTTTGACAATCAGAATCCACAGAACACGCTCGTGGAGAACTGCGGAGGCGGCTATATCTACTCAGATGCCTTCCCCAGCGAAAGGGTCGACAGTCTGGCAAAGAAAGTGACAGCCAACATGCGACAGCACCGCATGAAAATACTGGGACTGTTCAACAACGACTTCGCCTCGGATAAGGCCAAAGCTGCCTATCAGAAGTTCATCAAAGCTAACAACCAACTGGAAGCGATCATCGTGGTATGCTACGTGCCTTACAACGGCGGACATGGCAACGTCTTCTGGTTTAAAAACAGCGATGGCGTGGACATCCCGGTTATCGGCGTTAGATATACGCTGTGGAACATGGGTAAAAACAACTCCGGCGGACAGGGTACACCTGCCTATGTGGCCAGTCTGATGAAGAACGACCAGCCCGACTTCAGCCTGATAGACATCCATGCCTGGAGCAACTTCACCGACATCGGCACCTCTAATGATTTAACTGCTGAGGCTACGGGCACAGGCAGCGTCTCCGGAGCGGGGGCAGCGGCATTATGCCAGAAGCATCTCCCAAGCAATTTCAAATATGTCAGCCTGCAGGAAATGGTATGGAGAATGAGAAAGAAACATGAGTCAGAACCTAAACCAGGCATCTTTACCCTAAAGACTCCACAGGCTTTCAGCAACCTGTACGCACTGGGCACTGCCGGCAATGGACCTGCCAACATCAACGTAGGCTATACATACAGTGACGGGAGCACCTCTCAGGAAAACATTTCCGTGCTCGACTGGTGGAACACCAGCAGCAATCATACTATGGACGGATTCTATGGCCTTGACCGCGTCACCCGCACGGGCAGCCTCACCGAAGATGGCAACGGCGCCGTTCGCCTACAGGAAATCAAGCTGAACCCCACCGCCGGAAAAGAGGTGAAAACCATCAACTTCTCCGTGAACAGCCTAAATGCAACGAGCACGGTCTGCAACATTTTCGGGTTGTCGTCAGGTAGCTCTACCGTAGAACTCGAAGATGGCGCTTATAATGCTGACGTCATTGCCGAGGCACTGGACAGCAAAGGCATGGTGACCGGCACGACGACCTCCGGCATCGACATCGAGGGACATGTCATCTACACCGATGGGCTCCAGTTTCCCGAAATAGTCAAGACCAACACCTATGGTGTTCCTGACGATGGTGCCGTAACTTCCAATTCAGGTACGACCTTCCAGCTGGCCGACTATACTCACCTCAATGCGACCCGTCTGGCAAAGGATTTATCCAATTCCAGCATCGGTGACATGAGCACCACCACCATTAACTTCCAGCAGAAAGTGAAGGCCAGCGAACTTCACGTTTTGGCTGCTGCCGGCAATGGACCCGCAGACGTTGACATGGTCTACCTCTATTCTGATGGCACGGAACAGAATGCCAAAGAAAAAGGCATACTGAATAATATCGGGGGATTTGGCGGCAAAGTCGGCACGACTGGCAACACCATGAACATTCTGGACTGGTGCAACAATAATGACTATCAAGTCATCACCACCGGCCGCTACTATGACAGTTGCGCTGACACCAACATCGCCGGCTTCTACGAATATGTTGGCTATCCTAATGCTGACAAAGAACTTGTTGGCGTGCGCCTGACCAACCAACTTTCCAAAGATGTCAGCAAGGCGCTCATCGTGGCCTTCTCTGCCAAAGGCACCGTAACCGACGGCATCAACGCCATCGATGCCGGTAGAACCTTTGAAGGTAAGCTCTTCAACCTTGCCGGCCAGCAGGTAAGCAAGTCTTACAAAGGTATCGTGATCAAAAACGGACAGAAGATAATTCAGAAATAATTTTTTATCCGAACACATACGCAGCAGAGCCTCATTCCTCTAGGAATGGGGCTTTTTGTCGTAAAATCCTTAACTGACGATAGCCATGATGCCATTGGGTGTATTCAGTTCTGTGGAGACGCGAAAGTTTCCATTCTGACATATTTATTAAAAGAAAGTGACATATCGCATGGTTTTACACAAAATTATTTGCAATAATTAAAAATATCCATTACCTTTGCAAAGAACCGAATAAAAACAGCTAAAAGAACAAGATTGGATATCTGTTTGTTCAGATGTCTACATATCGTTTATTTAAAATCAAATAAATTAAAACTTATGAAGAAAAATTTTACTCCTGATGAGCATGGCTGTAGCAGCTATGACAGCAAATGCCCAAGACACGATGAATCCTCTGACAGTCATCAGTGGTTGGCAGGCAGACGTATTCTGCGAGACCGGTCCTGTTGCTAATTATCTGAAACTGGGTGTCGACAACGGTTCTGTGGGATTTTTCACTCACACCTTTAAAGATTATCCGATAACACATCCTTTTACTTCTGAGACCAATCCTACCAGTAACTTCGGACACGTCTATCATATTGATGCTACAACCAACAACGCTCTGCAGTTGACCAATTTAACAGGTGATGCCTTCCCTGCAACACCTGTTTCTGATGGTATTTTCACTTTGAAGACCGCTCAGTCTTTCAGTGACCTTTATCTCCTGGCTACCTGCGGTAATGGCCCTGCAACAGTTGATGTGATCTATACTTATAGCGACGCCTCTAACAGCGAGGAAAAGATTACAGTTCTCGACTGGTATAACACTACTACCGACCACTCTCAGGACGGATTCTACGGTCTTGACCGCATCAAGCGTCTGGATGCCAGCAGCCGTTCGAACATCACGTATGTTAGTCTGCATGAAATCAAATTAAAACCTACCGCCGGCAAGGAAGTGACTTCCATTGAATTTGCCTCAGAGACACTGAACGGAAAATGCATTTGCAACCTCTTCGGTCTTTCCACAGGTGCTGCCGGTGTTGAGCTGGAGGATGGCAGCTACAATGTAGACCTTATTGCTGAAGCATGGGATGCCAACAAACAGGTTACCGGCACCACAACGTCAGGTATCGACAGAAATGGTTATGTACTCTATACCGACAAGGTGGACTTCTCTAATGAGAAGACTTACACTTATGGCGTTCCTAATGATGGCGCTATTACCGCAAACTCAGGTACGCCCTTCCAGTTGGCAAACTATGCCGGCCTGAACGCTACCCGCTTGGCTAAAGACATGAACGACGCCAACATTCAGGACATGAGTGAAACAACCATTCTATTCAAGGAAAAAGTAATGGCTAGTGAACTCCACATGTTGGCTGCAGCCGGTAACGGTACTGCTAATGTTAATGTTACCTATATCTATGCCGACGGAGATGAAGTTAGTGCAGCTAATGGTGATGGCATAAACAATAATACAGGTGGCTATGTGGGTGGCGCCTCGAGCACTTATAACACCACCATGGACATCATGGACTGGTGCAATAACCACGACTATCAGACTTACACCACAGGTCGTTACTTTAATAGTCCTACCGATACTAACATAGCAGGTTTCTACGAATATGTAGGCACTCCGGATGCAACGAAGGAACTTGTTGGTGTGCGCCTGACCAACCAATTTACTACCAAAGCCGAAAGCAAGGGTATTGTTGTAGCCTTCACCGCTAAGGGTACCGTTACAGGCACTACCACAGGCATCAATACCATCGGCACAGCAAAGACTGCTGCCGACGGCAAGATATTCAACCTCGCAGGCCAGCAGGTGAGCAAGTCTTATAAGGGTATCGTGATTAAAAACGGACAGAAGATGATCCAGAAGTAATCTTCTCCTTATTTATAGGAAGAAGCCTCATTCCCCACAGGAGTGAGGCTTCTTCTTGCAGAAGACACATTTATCGGAGCTGCCGGAAAGCTCGGACTCACGCGCGGCCGTCAGAGGAAGGGTAGCTTGAAGCCGATGTGCCCACACCGCCACCGGGCTCGGACTCACGCGCGGCCGTCAGAGGAAGGTTATGCTTAAACATTCAGATATGCAGGTTAGTCGGATGCGGCTGGGTACCCCCCTCGTTGTGTATGGCGGCATAAGGAACGTTATTGCCGATCTTTACCGCAGCATCTTCCAGTACATAATAGATAGAAGACTTGAGATGGTTGCGGCTGCTACACACCCCTGTCGAATCTGGACTTACGGAACGAGTCAGTGAAGAAATTCTTTGCTAGCGCCCCGATGAGTATTAGCAGTCAGCGATGTGTCAAATCATACAGTTGAGTACTATGCGAGAGGAGCAGAGAGTTGAATTCCTATTGATTCATGACCTGTATTTTATTATTATAAGGACTACAACTATGACAATATATAAAACCGGTATGGCATAGAAGGATAAGATTACCAACCACCATGACCATGTAATTACATGGGTAAGCTTCAGGGCCAAAACAGCAGCCCAAAACAAGAGGAAACGAGATTCCTCTTTGATTTTTAAAATTTTTCATATTTTTTTGTTTAAAATGTTTGTCGTATCGAATTATTTTGTACACTTGCAGCGACGAGATAAGAGAATGGGGGCATGTTTGTAGTACATGCGAAGTTTTCAAGTCTCGTTATTTGTTTTTTGGAGGTTTTAACACATTATCGTTATCTGAAATTCCATGGAATGCGCATCTTCCGTTATTTTTGAATTTGTCAATTATAAAATAAGACTTATCCCCAGCAATAAGAATTTCATAGAAGAATTGCCGACATTTGACGCCGAAGGCGGAGCAAAGGCGGTATGAAGCAGCAAAAAAAATACGGGATAGATTAGGCCATCCTACTTGGGTGCTCCGGGGTTGCGCGTGGTAATGACAACCAGAATAAAGAAGATGCCGGCCACGAGGGCAGCCAGCAGAATTAGCGCCATGAAGAGTGAAGTATAATCGTCGCGCATGAATGGAAAGTTGCTGAACGTGAGCCAAGCCTCACACAGATGAGTCTGACGATGAGCATGCAGATTATCGACCATGTGAACAAGCTGACGGAGTGCTGGGAAAGACAAGAAGATGGCGACCTAAAACTGGTTGTGCTTTGCTTTCAATTTAGTATTTTTCCTCTAAAGAGGAAAACTTTCCTTTATCTAACTGGCATATAAATCAAAGATTTTTTATGTAAGTTTGCAGAGGAATATGTTTGTATTTCATATCTATATTTTTATATATTCCAATCGATTTAGATAATCATGTCTTCATGATAAGCAAAAAAATGGGTGACTCTCGCCACCCTAAATGTTTTCACAA
>OCVT010000104.1_pt1 | contig 27926 bp, 21 predicted proteins | sample 1539111 | NCBI WGS metagenome assembly OCVT01 (sample SAMEA3991482, study PRJEB22521) | metagenome | biome: anthropogenic terrestrial biome; feature: sewage plant; material: raw primary sludge | place: Sweden | collected 2012-09-26 | reverse complement strand
ATACAAATCAACGGTTCGCGGCTTAGTCTGCTTGCGTACGCTTTCCAGCAAGGGATGTCTTCATGTAAAACGTCCTCGGGCTTCTTGGGAGAAAATTCTACTTTTAACCGCCACTAATTTCCTAGGGGATTACCACCCACCCCCGCCAGCCCCTCTTCAGGGGGTAGCGGCTTTTTCTTGCGCCGCACGGCATTGGCTTGTTTTTGCGCAGCCAGCTGGTTGGGCAGATGCGCCAGCCGTCGGCGGATTTCATCCGAATCCATCCAAATATCTTCGCCTCGCCGAATACTGGCAATTTCCTCGACCGACAAAAACGGGCGGCAAATATGCTGCATAGCCTTATCAAACCATTTGCTGATAGCTTTGACTTGGGCTTGCTGCTCGTTACCCTTGCCCATTAACGCGCCAGAGTAGTTGTGAAACATCAGTTGGCAGTTATCGTGAACGACCAGCTCATCTCCGGCTAAAAACAACAACGCCCCCATCGAATACGCACGGGCTTCTAGGATAGTCACCACCCGCGCCGGTGAGTTATTCATGTGGTTGATGATTTGCAGTCCCGTGTCAAAGTTGCCACCGTGGGTGTTGAGGTGCAGCAAAATTACGTCGTTTTCGGTGGCGGTGCGCAGGGTGTTCATCAGCTCGGTGTACGCCAGCGCGGGGCCAATTTCATCCGACAAATAGAAAGAAATTTGCCGCAGGGTGACGGTGCTTTCGTAACGCCGAAAATACTGTGGGGTTGCCGGTGGGGCATCGTCGTCGAATTCTTCGTCGGCATTGCGGGGCGAGAGAGAGGTATTCATAGCCAACTCCTTGTCGGGTTGTTTACACCATCGTGGCGGCGTGGCATTGCCGCACACGCTCAAACAAGCATACGGCCACGGCAGCGGCGACATTCAGCGATTCGGCCACCCCAGGCATGGGGATGATAATCGGGTCGCTGGCCAAGGCTTGCAGCGTAGCAGACACTCCCGCCCCTTCATTGCCAAAGACAAAGGCACAGTCCCCCGTCAGGTCGGTAGCGTAGAGGCTGTGCGTTGCGGCCAAGCTGGTGACGAGGGTGCGACCCCTAAAATGGCGCAGCACCTCGGCGAGGTCGGCATCGGGGTAGAGGCGCAGGGCAAAATGTGCTCCCATCCCTGCCCGTAACACTTTGGGCGACCAGACATCGGCACATTTTGCCGACAAAAACACCTGTTGGATACCGGCGGCGGCGGCGGTACGCAGGATGCTGCCCACGTTGCCAGGGTCTTGCAGGTCTTCTAACAGCACACAGCTTTGGGTGGTATAGACCAGTGGGCGGGGGGGATCCACGAGGGCGATAATTTCAGCGGGTGAGGTGAGCTGGGTCAGCTTGGCAAACGCGGCTTCGGCCACGGCAAAAACGGCACATTCAGCCGGTAGCTGTGCCAGTAAGGCGGGTAAGTCTGGATGCGCTAAAGCACGGTCATGGACAAAGACTTGCCGCACGCTGGCTTGCTGCTGGAGATAGCTGGTCAGAAGGTGAAAGCCCTCTAGCACCATCAGCCCTTGTGCTTGGCGGGCGGCCGGTTTGGTCGCCAGTTGGATGGCGGCTTTAAGCTGGGTATTTTGGAGGGAATCAATCCGCTTCATTAGCTGCACAGCCGCGAAACCGCCATTTTAAATTGCTGGTAAATCGCTTCTTCGATGCCTTTTTCTGCACTGGCGTTATCTAGGTAAAACACGCCGATGAGTTTGTCACCCCGTATCACTGACATGGTGGCAAAGCCGTGGTCGCCAATGCGGTCAAAGAAGGGGTCAGCAAACACGCCTTTGAGCTTGTCGAGCTGGCCTGGTTGGCAGCGGAAGGCTTGGGCTTTTTGCACCAAATTGCCAAAGAAGGGGTGTTGTACCAAGGCGATGGGGCGGGCGATTAAGTCGTCGCTATCGTTAAGGCCGACAAACTGGGTGGCATTCAGCTGTTTGTGAGCAGCATCGTTGCGGAAAAAAATCACCCGCTCTTGCCCCAAATCACGCGCCAAATACCCCACCACCCACCGCAGCGCGTCATCTAGCGCGGAGGTTTGATTGCTGGCGGCGGCTTTGTCCCAGTTGAGGCTGAGGAAGTCTTGCCCTGCGGGCTGCTCTGGCTCGGGCATATAGGCCAATTGACGCGCCAAAAGCTGATAGCCGGGCACATCGGGGTTACGCGCCACAGACAACACCAGCTGCACCATGTCTTGCCAGAGGGTTTCAAAGGGCTGGGCGAGTAAGTGCGATACGCCGGTTATCTTTTCAACCATCTCATTGCGCCACCAACCTTGCTCTAGCAAGTTGGCGACTTCGATGGCACTTTTCAGCAGCAAGCGGCGGCGGTCAAAGCCAGGGGGCGCGGTTAGAAGGTCAAGCAAGAGGTCGGGTAGCTTTTGGCTCTCAATAAACCGCTCAACCATTTGTTTGTAATCTAGAAAGCCTGCATGACGACCCAGCGCATCCAAAGACAAAAAGGGCTTATCGACCCCTGATTCGACACGGTAAGCACAGGCGGCGACGTTGTGTAAAAGCGCAGCAACAAAGCAATCTTCTACCCGATGCTCTTCCATGAGAGATAGCCAATCTTTTATGAGCAGGGCGGCCACCCGCGCCCGCGACATCATGCCAATAATTTGGTCAATACCGGTTTGGGACAGGGAGGGGGAGTTCTCTAGCGGGGAAAGCCGTTTAAATTCAGCAAAAAATGAATCAGCACCCAAAATCATCAAGGCATGGTCGATATTCAGCGATTCGCTAAAGGTACGGGTGCGTTCAATTCTGCCGATGCTACGCAGCACCTGAAACGCCATCAATGGGTCGCCCAGCGCGACGTTGGCCAGATCCGCAAGGTTAAATTGCGTATTGGCTGCCGCCATATTGCGGAAGGTATCCATTTTGGAGCAGGTCGCTTGTAGTACAGGCAAGCGGTGATTGGCGAGGGTATCGAGCCAGATATTCATCAAAATACCTTACGGGGGTTGAAGCCTTTCCCTTTGAGGGGGAAAGCGTTAAATATGACGACGATACGCAGGTATCGTTACCCTTTTTGCTGCGCCGTGAGGGGCTGCATGGCTGCGGTCGCTTCGTCGGGCAGGGTCTGCCGCCATATCATTAAACGGGATGCCGTGACATCGTCAATCTGCACCGTTTCTTCTGGCGCAACCCCCTCAATTTCAAAAGAATTGCTGACCAGCCACGCACCCGCCACGGCTTGTTGCCTAAATTTAGACCACACTTGCGGCATCGGCTCGGGTGATAAGTAAACGTAAACCACCTGATAAGGTGTCAGCGCGTGCTGCCATAAATCACCAAAAACAATCTGTGTGCGTGCCAGCCGCCGGAGGCGTACTTGGCAGCGGGCTATCCAGTAAGGTAGCCAAGCATTTTCTACGCCATCAATCTGTAAATCGGGTCGCGCCACGGCTAAAGCACACACCATACGTCCTGTGCCACAGCCCAAATCCACGACCCTCACCCCCTGCGGCAAGCGGTCAGCCAGCACGGCAATGACGGCACGAGAGCTTAAGAAGAGCGGGACACGTTCGCGGAGCGCGTTGCTGGACGAGGCAAAGACCAGCAAAAAAGCCAGCAAATACCAGTAGGGGGCAATGGGATAGGCCAAGGTTAACAGCAAAGCGGGCACAAAGGCCGCGTGCAAGCCCCACCACCAGCGTGGTGCGTGCTTGAGTACGGCAAAGCTCACGGCCAGCAGGGGTTGGAGCACAGCAAACAGCGCAGGTAAGGCTAAGCCCCACACTACGCCCGCCGCCAGCCCTGTTGCGGCCAGTTGAATCCCTAACTGGCGCACATAAAGGGGGTTCATTATTCGGTAGTGTGAGGGGCGTAAACGGTTTCGGTTGTGCCGCTTTCGCGCAGAATGGCTGCTTCGGTTTCTTTGTTCAAAATCACAATACTGATGCGGCGGTTAATCGGGTTGTTGGGGAAAACACGGTCTAGCAATGTTGCCGACCCCTGCCCAACAACACGCAGCAAGCGGCTGTCTTGCATCCCGCCGACTACCAGTTCGCGGCGTGCGGCATTGGCGCGGTCAGAGGACAGTTCCCAGTTGCTAAAGCCTTTGTCCCCGGCTGAATACGGTGCAGCATCGGTGTGCCCTGAAATGGAAAGCCGGTTTTGTACTTCGTTGAGTTGCCGCCCAAGCTCTTGCAGCAGGTCTTTGGTGTGGGGCAGTAGGCGCGAGCTACCGGAGTCAAACATCGGGCGGTTTTTCTCGTCGATGATTTGGATACGCAGCCCTTCGGGGGTCATTTCTAACAGAAGCTGGTTTTTGTATTGGTTGAGAATTTTGTTTTTCTCAATCGCCTCTTTGATGCGAGCTTGGAGCTTGGCTAGCAAAACTTTTTCTTTTTGCCGCTCATCCATCTCTTCGGTTTTTTTGCGCTGCCCGTCTTGGCGGGTCAGGTCTTGCCCCCCGCCCTTAATCGGGCTGCTGGCATCGGCCGCGCTTTTACCGCCCATCAAGGCCACCCGTAGCGGGGTTTTGAAGTATTCGGATACGCCATTGAGCGTCCCTTGTGACACCGAGGACAACAGCCACAGCAGCAAGAAAAAAGCCATCATCGCGGTAATAAAGTCGGCATAGGCGATTTTCCACGCACCGCCATGATGGCCATGCGAGGCTTTTTTGATTTTCTTAATGTGTATGGGGCGTTGTGATTCGTCTGCCATGGTGTTTCCTGTGCATCTTGCTGGCTACCGGCACAAGCGCACGGTAAACAAGGGGGAGGGTTCGGGCTAAGCCGCCCCATTAGTGTGTGCCAAGCGGTTTTTGCGGTACGAAAGAAAACCACCGCCAATACAAGCTGCTTGGCGGTGGGGGTGGGGGCTTAACGGCCGCGTGATTTCTTGAGATGTTCTTCCAGCTCCAAGAAGCCTGGGCGATCTTCGCTGACCAGTGCTTTACGCCCAAACTCAACTGCCGTGGGGGGCGCGTAGCCATTTAAGCTGGCCAGCAAGGTGACTTTGATACACAGCAGCACCCGCATTTGGTCGCTGACTTGGTGCTCCAGACGTGCGGCCACAGGAGCGACAAAGCCGTAGGAAATCAAAATCCCCAAGAATGTCCCAATCAGCGCGGCGGCAATCAAGCGACCCAGCTCGGCAGGGGAAACGTTACCCACGGATTCCATGGTGTGCACCACCCCCATCACCGCCGCCACAATCCCGTAAGCCGGTAGTGCGTCAGCCATTTTGGCCAAAGCATTCACGGGCAGGCTGACTTCGTGGTGGTGGGTTTCGATTTCGAGGTCCATCAGGTTCTCGATTTCAAAGGGGTTGAGGTTGCCGCCCACCATCAAGCGCAGGTAATCGCACAAGAATTCGATAGACACATGGTCGGCAATCAAAACGGGGTATTTGGAAAAAATCGGGCTATTGGAAGGGTCGTCCACGTCGGCTTCAATCGACATCAGACCTTCTTTCCGCACCTTGGTCAGCAGCTCAAACAGCAGCGCGAACAGTTCCATATACAAAGCTTTGTTGTAGCTGGAAGAGCGGAAGGCTTGTGGGATGGCGTGAAGAATAGCCTTGAGTGGTGCGCCACCGTTGGCGGTAATAAACGCCCCAAGTGCCGCCCCAACAATAATCACAAATTCAGCAGGTTGCAGCAGCGCGGCCAAGTGACCCCCCGCCATAACAAAACCGCCCAGCACGCTGGCAAAAACGATGGTGTAACCAATGAGGACAAACATGTACTGAGTTCCCTAGTTCTGTGTTAGCTATCACCTGCGCTCGGCTCGAATGTGAGACCGTGACCAGAGGAAAGAAAGCGGGTCGATTCTATCAAACCCGCTCTTATTCGGAGAACTTTTTATTCTGCTTGAATCGACGGAGCTTAGTTTTTAGAATGGATTAGCCTTTTTTCCCCTATGTAATGCGAACACAACGGGGTGTTGAGTGGCGTGGGAGGCGTTACCATGCCTTGAATGCACTCCTTTGCGGTGTCGGCCACAATCTGCACATGATCTTCAGAGCCATCCGGCTTTTTTACATCTGGATACTACGCTTCCTCATGGCCGAAAATAGCACTCAGCAACCAATCCATCTGTAACTGAGTCTCCCCACCGTGATTTATGCACATCCTCAATTGAGGCAAAGAGGTTGTGGCTCAGCCAGTCGTAGTAGATATTCTGGTTGTATATAGGCTTCTGTCTACCGCCGATCGCCTTAGCCTGCCACAACAAGCCCACCCTCCCTGCCCAACCACGTCTTCTGCACACACACAAATCGCCCGCCGATAAAGTCCCACTGCTCCAGCTTGGCTTGGCGTTTGTCGGTCGGGTGGCAGAGTAGCCGGTTCACCGAATTGGGCATACCCGCCCGCACCCGCGACGACAACGCCGTACCGGCTTGCATGACCCATAAAGCGTGCCCTGTTTCGGCGGGCTGTGTCACACAGCGCATAAATGGGTAATGCACATGCCCCCCCAGCACCACGTCCACCCCCGCTGCCGCCAAGCGTGACAACGCCGCTGGGGCATCGGGCAGTTGGCTGGGATAGTCGTGCAGACGATGAACGGCAAACGGATGGTGCGCCACCAGCACCCGCGTGGCATGGGCAGGCAGCTGCGCCAGCCATGCCAGCTCGGCTTCGAGGGCGTGGGGGCGAATCCGGCCATGCCGATGCAGCCAAGGGGTCGCGGTATTGAGCGTGGTAATCGCCACACTGCCATTGTAGAAGCGCGGGGTGTGAAGGGTGTCAAAGGCACGCGAAAACTCGGCAAAGGGGGCTAAAAAGCGGGCGAGCAGATTGTGCAGTGGGATATCGTGGTTGCCTGGGGTGGCCACCAGTGTATGCGGCGGCAAGCTGGCTAAAAATGCCCGTGCGGCATCAAACTCACGGCGGCGGGCACGCTGGGTAATATCGCCAGACAGCACCAACACATCCGGTGGTTCCACCGTTAGCCAGTCCTGCAGCGCGGTCAATACTTCGGGACGCTCTGTGCCAAAGTGCGGGTCAGAAAGCTGAACAATCACCGTCATGCAACGAGGCTTTCTGCGGGCATAGCGGGGGGCAAAATAATCTGCAAGGCGGCTTTTTGCACGCAGAAATGCAGCGGGGCGGTACAGGTGATGATTTCGCCATCCAGCACCAGCTTTATCCGGCGGAAGCGGCCGCTAATTACCACCTCGTCCGCCACAAAGCGCGTCAAATCGGCATCTGCGGCCAATTTCCCCAATACGCCGCGCATCATCAGGCGCAGCATGGCCAGCTTAGATACCGGCTTGAGGATCAGCCCTGCCAGCCTTCCGGCGGCCGCCGAATCGGCTTCGGGCAAGCCCAGTGCGCGGAGCTGCAGGGCGTTATTGCCAAAAAAGACCAGCGGCGTGCGTACGTCGTGCGGCACACCATCACTCAGCAAATTGAGCTTGAGGGTGTTGTGCGCCCCCAACAGAGAGACTAGCCCTGCCAGCGCAGCCACGCCTCGGTTGCGCCCCAAGTGTCGTTTGGCGTGCTCACGCTCTTCAATCAGACGGGCATACAGCCCTAAGCTGGCGTTGTTGAGGTAGACATGGCCGTTCACGCTGCCAACATTGACCGGCTGGGCGATACCGGTGAGCACCAATGCGGCGGCTTCGGCGGGGTCGGCAGGAATCGCATATTGGCGGGCAAAGTAATTGAACGTACCCAGCGGGATAATGCCCAGCGGCACGTCAGTATTGAGCAGGCGTTGCGCCACCGTGTTCAGCGTGCCATCGCCCCCTGCCGCCACCAATGTTGCCCCTTGGCTGCGTACGTCCAGCAGGGTGCGGTCGGTGAGCGCGGCGAGTTGGCTGGGCTTGGCGGCCACCCGTTCATGCACCACACAGCCCGCTTCGTGCCAAACGTGGCGGAGCGTGGCGCGGATGGCCTCGGCATCGCCGCTGCCAGCGGCGGCATTCATCAGCAGGTAGAGGATGGGGGGATTCATGCTCAGGCGCAGGGGTCGATAAAATCAATAATGATTGTCCCTGAAAAATGCAACTCGCGCTTGGTGCTGTGTGCCCTGTGGCTTTGCTTTAGGGCGTGGCAACCCACCCCCCGCCCAAGGCTTTAAACAAATCAACGCTGGCACCAAGCCGTGCCCTGCGACTCGCCACCTGCTGCAACTGCGCAGTATGGAAAGTGCGCTGAGTATCTAGCACATCCATATACCCCACATAGCCCGCTGCATAGCGGGTTTGTGCCAAGCGGAGGGCTTGTTGTGCTGCTGTGGCTTGTGCTGAGAGTGCGGTGTCCTCCGCCGTGTATTCACGCAAGTTGACGAGTGCATCGCTCACTTCGCGAAAGGCGAGTTGAACCGTCTTGCGGTAGTGGGCAAGGCTTTCCGCTTGCAGTGCCGTAGTCTGTGCCACCCTTGCGCCGGTTTTGCCTGCATCAAAAATAGGCATCGTCAAGCCAATCGCCGCTGACCATAGGCCCGCACCACCGGTAAATAACTGGGCAAGGGCGGCACTTTCGCTCCCGTACAGCCCTGTTAGCCCTATCGTTGGAAAATAAGCCGCTTTGGCCACGCCGATACGGGCTTGGGCGGCAATCAGTTTTTCTTCCGCTTGGCGTACGTCGGGGCGTGCTTCTAGTAACGCAGAAGGCAGACCGACCGGCGGCATCGGCGGCTGAGGCCACTGTTTAAAGACGGCCATAGGCAGGGTGAGGGCGGGCTGTCCTGTGAGTAAGCCAAGCTGGTTTTGAGACAGGGCACGCACGCGCTGCAGTTGGCTTAATTGGGCTTCTGCTGCATGAAAGGCACTCTCGGCACGGTGCAAATCTAACGCAGAAGCCGCCCCAGCCGTCACCCGTGCTTGCACAATCTGGATCGATTTTTGGTGCGTGGCCAGGAGGTTCCGCGTAATGGTGAGTTGTTCGTCGTCGCTGCGTAAGGTGAGATAAGTTTGAATCAGCTCCCCGACCAGCGCGAGCTGAAGGCTGTCTCGTCCAAACTGGCTTGCGAGTAGCTCAGCACGCGCGGCTTCATTACTGCGCTGAACACGTCCCCAAAAATCAAACTCATAGCCCAAAGACAGGGCGGCACGGCGGTTAGGATAAAGTGCCGACCCGCTGATTTGACCGAGTGCGGTTTCGCCGCTGGTACGGGTGCGGCTCTGGTTTGCGCTTAGGCCGATAGCAGGATACCGCTCCGCCCCCGCTTCACGCGCAGCGGCTTCACTGGCGGCAAGACGCGCAAGGGCGGCGTGCAAATCTTGGTTATCTGCCAGCATCTGTGTCACTAGGTGATTGAGGGTGGCATCCTTAAAGAGCTGCCACCATTCCGCCTGAATGATCGTTTCTGAGGTCTCGGCTACGGGTGCGGGGTGATGCTGGGCGGGGAGTGCCGTGGCGGGGCGAACGTAGTCCGTCCCCATGGCACACCCTGCCAGCGCACTGGTGAACATCACACTCAGCAAGAGGCGGGCTTTGAAAGAATGGGGGGGGCATGGGGGCATGTTAAGTGTTCTCCGTGGGAGGGGTGTGCACATCACCGGCGGGCGGAAGCTGTTTGCCACGTTCCAGCCATACAAAGAAAATCGGGATAAAGAGGGTGGCAATAAAGGTGGCGGCAATCATCCCCGCAAAAACCCCTGTGCCCATCGATTGACGCGCCGCCGCCCCTGCGCCACTGGCTTTTACCAGCGGAAAGACCCCCAGCACAAAGGCCAGTGACGTCATCACAATAGGACGGAAACGCAGACGGGCGGCTTCCATCGCAGCTTCTTTTGCCCCCATCCCTTCGGCGTATTTTTGCGCGGCAAACTCCACAATCAAAATGGCGTTTTTGGCGGCCAAGCCAATGAGCACGACCAGCCCAATCTGAAAGTAAATATCGTTGGGCATGGCGCGTAGCCAAATCGCAGTCAGTGCCCCCATAAGGGCAAAGGGCACCGCCATCACCACGGCCAGCGGCAAGGACCATTTTTCGTACTGTGCGGCCAAAATCAAGAAAACCATAATGATGGCAAGACCAAAGGCCTGCATAGATGCGCCGGCATTCCGCTTTTCTTGCAAGGCTTGCCCTGTCCACGCGATTTCGTAGCCTGCGGGCAAGGTGGCTGCTGCGACTTCTTCTACCAGCCGAATCGCCTCGCCCGAGCTAACACCGGGTTTGCTATCGCCCATCAATTTAGCGGCGACAAAGCCATTAAAACGCTCCACTTGTTCCGGGCCAATGGTCGGCTTAATGGTGCTAATGGCGGAAAGGGGAATCATGGCATTGCGTGTGGCACTGCGCACATACACCTTGCCAAGGTCATCTGGCTTCATACGGTACTGGGCTTCGGCCTGTAATTGCACACGGTAAACCCGTCCCGCTTTGTTAAAGTCATTGACGTAGAGTGCGCCCATGGTGCTCTGCAGGGTTTCGTAGACACTGGCGAGGGGAATGCCCAGTGCCAGTGCCTTGGGCTCATCGACCTCGACAAAAAGCTGGGGGACGGTGGGGCGAAAAAAGGTATTAATCCGCGTAAATTCAGGTTTCTTTTGCAAGGCTGCGATAAAGGTTTGCGTCACCTCATGCAGCTTTTTGGTATCGCCATCTACCCGATTTTGCAGATAGACCTCAAACCCGCCGGCACTCCCCAAACCCATAATCGGGGGGGGATTAAACACCAATGCCAAGCCATCTGGCTGCATCATGCCCATACCCATAAATTTCCCCGCGAGGTCTTGCGCCTTAGCTTCACGCGCGCCCCAGTCTTTCAGGGGGATAAACATCGTGCCGGCATTGGGTTTATTTCCCCCGCCAATCAAGTCAAAACCAGAGACAACAAAGGTATGTTTAACCGCAGGGTCACTGCTGACCATTTGACGAATGCCTTCACCTGTTTTTGCGGTGCGTTTGAGCGTGGCACCGTCGGGCAGCATCAATGCTGAAATCAAATAGCCTTGGTCTTCGGCTGGCACAAAGCCACTGGGAAGGATACGAAATAAAGTCACAGTCACGCCTATCACTAAGGTGAAAATCACCCCAGCCATCAGGCTGTGCTTGAGGATAAACCCCACTGTGCGGGTATAAGACTGCGTTAGGCGGTTAAACAACCGGTTAAATGGCCTAAACAGCACAGGCTCGGTATGTTGGTTTTTGAGAAGCAAGGCGCAGAGGGCGGGGGTCAAGGTCAGGGCTACCACGCCAGACAGCACAACAGACACCGCGACCGTTACCGCAAATTGTTTGTAGAGCTGACCGGCAATCCCTCCCAAGAACGCGACGGGGATAAACACGGCACACAGCACCAATACAATGGCCACTAAGGCACCTTGGACTTCTTGCATGGCTTTGATGGCGGCGGCACGCGGTGGGAGCTTTTCTTCTGCCATCAGGCGTTCGACGTTTTCTAGCACCACGATGGCATCATCGACCACGATACCAATCGCCAAAACCATGGCAAAGAGCGTGAGCGTGTTGATAGAAAAGCCAAATAACCAGAGTCCTGCAAAAGTGCCTATCAGTGAAATAGGTACGGCCACCATCGGAATCAGCGTGGCACGCCAGTTTTGCAGAAACAAATAGACAACCGCCAGCACGAGCACCATGGCTTCTAGCAGGGTTTTGACCACTTCATGGATAGAGGCTGAGACAAACTGGGTGGTATCAAAGGGAATGACGTAGCCCATACCTTCGGGGAATTTTTGCTTGAGCGCGTCCATTTTTTCGCGCACCCGTGCCGCCACATCTAGGGCATTGCCGCCGGTTTGGAGAAAGACCCCCATGGCAATGGTTGGCTGACCATCGAGTGTCACACTTTGGTCATAGCTATAAGCGCCGAGCTCAATACGGGCAATGTCTTTGAGGCGCAGCACGCCCCCTGTGCCACTGGCACGGATAACAATGTCGCCAAATTGTTCTGGGGTCAGCAATCGCCCCTTGGCCGTGACGGTATAGACCAGTACTTGGTCGGAAGGCGTGGGTTCTTGTCCGATTTTTCCGGCTGCATTTTGGGCGTTTTGTGCTTTGATGGCATTGGCCACATCGCTGGTGGTGAGCCCTAATTGCGCCATTCGGTCAGGTCTGAGCCAAATCCGCATGGCGTAGTCCTGTGCGCCAAAAATGGTCACATCCCCGACACCAGGAATACGTTTAAGCTCATCGGCAATATTCAGGCTGGCGTAATTGGACAGCAGCAGGGTGGTGTAGCGACCCTTGTCTGACGTTAAGGCGACCACCTGCAAAATATCGTTAGACCGCTTTTGGACAATTACCCCGTTGCGGCGCACTTCTTCGGGCAAACGCGATTCGGCTGCTTTGACGCGGTTATTGACGTTGACCGCAGCCATATCCACATTGCTGCCCACCTCAAAGGTAGCGGTAATGGTAATCGTGCCATTGGCCGTTGAGGACGAGGTGAAATAAACCAGCCCTTCCACCCCGTTAAGTTGTTCTTCGATAGGGGCGGCAACCGTTTTAGCCAGTGTTTCCGCAGACGCGCCTGGGTAGCTGGCGGTAATCAGCACCGTCGGTGGCGCGATTTGTGGATACTGGGCAATCGGCAGCACCCGTGAAGCCACCAGCCCCGCAAGGATGATCACGATCGAAATCACCGAAGCAAAAATGGGGCGATTGATAAAAAACTTAGACATGGAGATTCCTTAGAGCCTGTTCAAGGTCTAGCGAACGAAGGGTCAGCCAAGGCGAAATTCGGAAAAAAAGCACCGTTGGGACTGAATCCACATGCAGTTTTTTCCAAATTTCAACGCAGGATCACCCGAGTCTCGCAGACTTTGAACAGGTTTTTAGCTCTGCTTGGCGGAAGGGGCGGCGGCGGGTGTCGCACGCGGCTTTTCGTTGGGGGCATGAGGCAAGACGGGTGCCCCAGGGCGAAGCTTCATCAGGTTATCAATAATCACCCTATCCCCCGCTTTGAGCCCATCGAGGACGACCCAATCCTGCCCGAGCCAGTCTCCTGTTTTGATTGGCCGAGGGGCAACCGTGTTTTTGGCATCTACGGTCATCACCACATTACCCTGCTCCGTTTGAACGACCGCGCTTTGAGGGACGAGAAATGCACCGGTGGTTTCCCCTGCCAGCAAACGTGCCCGTACAAATTGCCCAGGGCGCAGCCGTCCTTCGGGGTTGGGGAATTCTGCACGGAGTTGCTGTGTGCCTAGCGTGGGGTCAACCGTACTGGCCAAAAAATTAAGCTTGCCTGCGGCGGCGTAGGTCGAACCATCTGCTAGCACCAAAGCGACACCGGTCAAGATTTTGGGGGTGAGCAAGCCACCAGGAAGCTTGGCGACTTCGCTTTCTGACAAGCTAAAGCGCACCCACATCGGGTCTTGCTGGTAAACCGTGGTCAGGATGCTGTCTGTGCCGGTCGTCATTAGATTGCCCACCGACTTACTGGCACGTCCGGCAATACCCGCCACCGGCGCAGTTACTGTGGTCCACGAGAGGTTGAGCTTGGCTTGGCGCAAGGTGGCCTGTGCCAGTTCGTTCGCGCTGACGGCATCATCAAACTCTTTGCGGCTCACCCCTTCGGAGGCCAGCAGCAGCTTCATGCGCTGGGCTTCGCGGGCGGTTCGGTTGGCAATGGATTGCGCTTCGGCATGGGCAATATCGTAAGTGGCACGGTCAATTTGAAATAGGGCTTGCCCTGCTTTCACGGCTTCGCCTTCTTGGTAAAGCTGCTTGAGCAAAACCCCGCTGACTCGCGCCCGTACTTCTGCTTCTTTTGCGCCTTCTGTTTGTGCGACCGCCTCAATGGCATTGGGAATCGCGTGCGGCTGCATCGTCAGTACGGTAACGGGCATGGCTTTGATCGCAGGCGGAGAGGAGGGCGCTGGTTCGGAGCACGCCGCCAAGGTACAGGCAGCCGCAAAGAGTAGGGTCAGGCGGGGTCGCAAGGCGGTGGAAGTCATGGAGGTAACACCAGCTTTTAAAGAAGAGGGTGATATTATATACAATCAAGCATGTATGTAATCTTAAATCCGCCATCCGGTTACCCGTCAAAACCAACTATCACCCTGCATAGGAGTAAAAATGGCCAGAAAAACCAAGGAAGACGCAGAAAAAACCCGCCAAGATTTAATTGAGGCTGCACGTACGGTTTTTCACCAGCATGGGGTGAGCCATTCCACACTAGAAAAAATTGCCCAGACCGCAGGGGTGACGCGCGGCGCGGTTTATTGGCACTTTAAAGACAAAGCCGCGCTGTTTTTTGCCATGCGCGAAGATGTGTTTGCCCCGATGATTGCGCGCACCGATGCGGTGCTGTTTTCCGAGCACTACGATAACCCGCTGGATGCGATTGAGGCTTCGCTAAAAATGTTTTTCTGCGTACTGGAGGAAAGTAAGGTGGTGCGTCAAGTGTTTGAAATACTGACCGCCCGCTGCGAATACGTCGATGAATTCGCCAGTGTGCAGGCAGAGGCCGCCCGTCCCGCCCGCGAGTTTCTGAGCAAAATTGAGCGGGTCTATCAGTTGGCCGCTGACAGTGGGCTTTTGCGGACAGGCTTACATCCCATTGCCTGTGCTCAAGATACATGGGCATTTACCAGTGGTGTGCTCCACCTATTTTTGGCGCAACAAATGGACAATGGATTGGCGCAGCAGATTCCGCAGATGATTAGCACGCACATGGGATTGCGGCGGCAATAAATCAGCCATCACCCACAAAAAAACCACCCTTTTGATGTGCAGGATGGTTTTTGGGGTAGGCAGTGACAGGTTATGACTGCGGCGGTAACGAGGCTTCCATCGTTGGGGCTAGATTGGAAGGGATCGTGGCTTGGAGTTTACGGGTGGTGGACAACTCTGCCAGCGTCAGCTCCGTTCCGACGGGAGCAGTCATCAGCGTTTTGAGCATAGCATCCGAGGTGATGGGCTCGGGAGCGGGTGCTTGTTCGGTTTCTGCAACGGGGGCGGGCGGTTGCATGGCGGGGTCTACGGCAGCAGGTGCGGCAGCGTCCCCTTCGACCGGCGTTTCAACCACCGGCGGTGCGATGCCTTCGCCGGTAGCTGCAGCGTGCGCGGCGACCGTCGCCAAGGCAGCCGCCATCACGGCAGGGTCAGTTTGTCCTTCTACGCCACCTTCACCTTGGTTGGCGGGGGGCGCGTGGCGAATCATTTCGGCATGGGCGGCACGGGCGGCAAAGTAAGGGCGGGCGGCCTCGACCGCCTCATGCACTAAACGCGGCCCACGGAACACCAAGCCGCTATACAGTTGGACGAGCGAAGCTCCTGCGTTGAATTTTTCCCACGCATCGCCCCCGTGGGTAATCCCCCCCACGCCAATAATTGGCAAAGCACCATCCAGCTGCATGGCAAGTTCACGAATCACCAAGGTCGATTTGGAATGCAGCGGCGCACCGGATAGCCCACCATCTTGCGAGGCTTCAGGGATGTGCAGCACACCATCGCGAGAGAGCGTGGTATTGGTGGCAATCACCCCGTCAATCGCTTTGGTGACCAAGACTTGGGCAATTTCAGCAATGGCCGTCAGGTCGAGGTCAGGGGCGATTTTGACCACCAGCGGCACATAGCGGCCATGCTGCTGGGCGAGTTCGATTTGCCGCATTTTAAGCCGCCCAAGGAGCTGGGCGAGGGCTTCGGCAGATTGGAGGTCACGCAGGTTTTTGGTGTTGGGTGACGAGATATTGACCGTCACATAACTGGCGTAGGGGTAGACCTTATTAAGGCAAGTCAGATAATCATCGACGGCACGTTCGATAGGGGTAATGGCATTTTTGCCAATATTAATCCCCAGCACGCCTTGAAAGCGCGAGCGTTTGATGTTCTCAACCAAGGCATCAACACCCTCATTATTAAAGCCCATGCGGTTGATGATGGCTTCGGCATCGGGAAAGCGGAACATGCGCGGCTTGGGATTCCCAGGCTGAGGCAAGGGGGTAATCGTGCCGATTTCGACAAACCCAAAGCCCAATGCGGCGAGCGCGTCCAGATAGTCCCCGTTTTTATCCACCCCCGCCGCCAGCCCGATGGGATTGGGAAACATCAGCCCCATCACCTCGACCGGCAGGTTGGCGCGTGGTTTCAGGAGCAGCGTATCCAAGCCGTATTCGTTCAGCAGCCGAATAAAGTCCAATGTGGCGTGGTGCGCGGTTTCTGGATCCATGCGGAACAGCAGAGGGCGAATCAGGGAATAGAGCATAATGGCTTCTGTCTAGGTATTTTTATGTGATTATATCGGGGAGGGACGAGAGGACTGGAATTTTCCGCCCGAACCCTTGTCCACCAAGGTTGAGGTGCATCATTGCTGCGACACTTTGCGGCAATCAGCCTCCCCACAAAGGCGATGCCGCCTAATTTTGAGCTATTTCTAACCCGTTTTAAGTAAGGAGTCTCTTATGCGTATCATGACAACGTTAGCCGCCGCCGCACTGATTTTGGGTTTGGGGGCGTGTGCCGACATGAGCCGCAGCCAGCGCAATACAGCAGTAGGTGCAGCGGTGGGGGGTGTAGCGGGATCGGTACTGACTAATGGTAGTGTGTTGGGTACGGTGGGGGGCGCGGCGGTAGGGGGGGTGATTGGCAACGAAACCAGCAAGCGGCGTTAAACCCCTTCGACCTATCTAAAAACCAGCCCGATGGACATCTAATGTGCGTCGAGCCGGTTTTTAGAAACGGTTAGAGCCTGTTCAAAGTCTCGCGAACGACGGGTCAGCCAAGGCGAAATTCGGAAAAAAACGCCGTTGGACTTGAATCTACACGCCTATTTTTGTGAATTTTAACGCAGGATCGCCCGAGTCTCGCAGATCGTAAACAGGCTCTTAGCGCGTGTCAAACCTGCGTCACCAGCCCATACACCGCACCTGCCGCCACCAGCAAAGCCAACAGGGCGATGCTGCCGCGCACAAACGCCAGCCGTTGAACAGGGGCATCAAAAATCTGCTGACCAGTCAGCATCGCTTTGACTAGATTACGTTTTTTAAACAGTAGGTAAAACACGATAGCGGTGACGTGGGTAATAACCGCCATCAGCAACACATCAAACGCCGCTTTGTGCCAGCCGGTTATGGTTTCAGACAAGTCAGCACCAATCCGCTTGGCCAGCGGGCCATCCCACAGATAAGAATCAATGTCTGACGCGCACAGCCCTGTGCCGACCTGAAATGCCAACAAGGCCAACATCGCCAGCACCATCAGCCCCCCCATGGGGTTGTGGCCTGGGGCTTCATGCTCGGGCAGCGTGCCGCGCAAATACGCCATCACCGCACTAGGACCACGCACAAACTGGCTAAAGCGTGCGGTGTCGCTGCCCAATACCCCCCAAATCAGCCGAAAAATCACCAGCGTCGCGATGGCATACCCAGCGAGGAAGTGTTGTTGTAGAGCCTCGCCGCCTTGTTCGCCGGTGTACCACATCACGCCAAATAGCCCAACCAGCGTCCAGTGAAATAAACGGGTGGGTACGTCCCAGATTTTGACTTGCACAGTCATGTCTTGCTCCTAAAAAAGAAAACCGCCCCCTAGGCTTAGGTGGGCGGTTGAACGCAGAACCTGTTCACGCATCGGCGATGCTCGGGTGAGCCTACATTGAAATCAACCTCAAGCGGCTGATTTGGCCTTGGCTGACCCTTTGCTTGCGCGTGCGTAAACAGCTTCTCAGGCAAAAGCCATTCCATGCAGTGCCCCACTTTTCTGCGTGTAAAGGCGGAGCACAGCACGTCGTGCATTAAGCAGCCAATGCCTTTTCAATGCGGTCGAGGGCTTTTTCCAGATTTTGCATACTGGTGGCAAATGAGATGCGGAAATAGCCTTCTGCACCAAATGCCGAACCAGGCACGACCGCCACGTCTTGGGTTTCAAGCAAGAATGAGCCCAGTGCCATATCGGTTGCAGCAGAAATTTTGCCTTCTGCCGCCAGCAAGGCAATCGCTTCGCGGGCATCGACAAAGGCGTAGAACGCTCCGCCGGCACGCAAGCACTTCAGGCCACGCATGGCGTTAAAGCGGTCAACCACATAAACATGGCGGGTATTAAAGGCTTCCAGCATGGGGGTGATGCAGCCTTGGTCGCCATTCAGCGCGGCTTCGGCGGCGACTTGCGAAATAGAGGTCGGGTTAGAAGTCGATTGCGATTGGATGTTTTCCATCGCCTTAATCAGCTTCTGTGGCCCTGCGGCATAGCCAATTCGCCAGCCGGTCATGGAGTAGGCCTTAGAGACACCATTCAGCACAATGACTTGGTCTTTCAGCTCTGGGCAGGCATTCAGCAAGGTGTAGAACGTGGTGTCGCCCAGCATGACGTGTTCGTACATGTCATCGGAGGCCACCAAAACATGCGGGTTCTTTTTGACCACGGCACCCAAGGCGGCGAGTTCTTCGAGGGTGTAGACCGCGCCGGTGGGGTTGGACGGGCTGTTAATCACCACCAGTTTGGTCTTGGGGGTGATGGCTGCTTCAAGCTGAGCAGGGGAGAGCTTGTAGCCTTGCTCAATCCCACACTCAATCACCACCGGCACGCCGCCTGCCAAGATGGCCATATCGGGGTAGCTGACCCAGTAAGGCGCGGGGATGATGACCTCGTCGCCATCGTTAATATAGGCTTGGCACAGGTTGTAGAAGCTTTGCTTGCCGCCGACAGACACCAGCACTTGGCTGACTTCGTAATCCAGCCCATTGTCGCGTTTGAATTTTTCGACAATGGCTTTTTTCAGGCTAGGTGTGCCAGAAACAGGGGTGTATTTGGTAAAGCCTTTGTTGATGGCTTCAATCGCTGCTGCTTTGATGTGGTCAGGGGTATCAAAGTCAGGCTCGCCCGCAGCCAGCGCGACCACGTCACGCCCTTCGGCTTTGAGTTTTTGCGCTTTGGCAGTAATCGCAAGGGTCGGGGATTCTTTGATGGCTTGAACGCGATGAGAGAGTTCCACGGAGGTTTCCTAATATAAGCGTGGTTGACAAAAACAAACCCCTTATTCTATCCCCGAATGGGGTGATTTCCCAAGTGGGGCGGCGGTGCGATGCGGGGTGGGACAAGGGGGCGGGGTATGAGGGCGTGCTTGGCTCTATTTCGGTGCGTGGCGCACTATTTTGGCTCTCTGTGGGCGGCTTGTCTCTGGAGTGGATGCGCTAAAATCAGGCTCGTTCGCCTCTTGTTGTGGCATGACTTTTATTTATACATAAAAAACAATATGTTGCAAAAAAAGGCACCATGTTTGCTTTGGGTGCATCCGAGTTTATTTTGGGTCATCTGCTAAAGGATTTTGTATGGAAAAACTGCCCACTTCAAGCGACGTATTATTCGTCCTTCTAGGTGCAATCATGATTTTGGCGATGCACGCCGGCTTTGCTTTTTTAGAGCTGGGAACCGTGCGGCGTAAAAATCAGGTAAACGCGCTGGCTAAAATCTTGAGTGATTTTGCCGTGTCCACTGTGGCGTATTTTGGCATTGGCTACACTGTGGCCTACGGGGTGCATTTCTTCGTCCCCGCCACCCAAATGGCCGCCAACAATGGCTACGAGCTGGTTAAGTTTTTCTTTTTACTGACGTTTGCCGCCGCGATTCCTGCGATTGTGTCGGGCGGGATTGCTGAACGCGCCAAATTTACCCCGCAATCCATTGCCACCCTTTTCTTGGTCGGCTTTATCTATCCGTTTTTCGAAGGCATTGCGTGGAACAACCACTTTGGCTTCCAAGACTGGCTGAAAGCCGCTTACGGGGCGAATTTCCATGACTTTGCCGGTTCGGTGGTGGTACACGCCGTCGGGGGGTGGATCGGCTTGGCTGCCGTACTGCACTTGGGTCCGCGTCACGGGCGTTATCGCAAAGAAGGCGGCATCGCAGCACACCCCCCTTCCAGCATCCCGTTCTTGGCTTTGGGTGCGTGGATTTTGATTGTGGGCTGGTTCGGCTTTAACGTGATGAGTGCGCAGCGGCTGGATGCGATGTCCGGTTTAGTGGCGATGAATTCCTTGATGGCCATGGTCGGCGGCACCTTGGTCGCCAGTGCGCTGGGCAAAAATGACCCTGGCTTTTTGTACAACGGCCCCTTGGCAGGTTTGGTAGCGGTATGTGCAGGCTCAGATGTGATGCATCCACTGGGTGCATTTGTGGTGGGGGGAGTAGCTGGCGGCTTGTTTGTCGGCATGTTTACCGTGACCCAAAATCGCTGGAAGATTGACGATGTGTTGGGTGTGTGGCCGCTGCACGGCTTGTGCGGCGTGTGGGGAGGCATTGCGTGCGGCATCTTTGGGCAAACTGCACTAGGCGGCTTGGGCGGTGTAAGTTTTATGGCACAGCTCATTGGTACGGTCTTGGGCGTGGCCATTGCCTTTTCTGGGGGCTGGGTGGTGTATGGCGTACTCAAGCGCACTATGGGCTTGCGCCTTGACCAAGAAGAAGAGTACCAAGGTGCCGATTTGACCTTGCACAAAATTACCGCCACACCAGAGCGCGAATCGAGCTGGTAAGCGGCTGGGCGGGATGGTAGGTATGCCATCCTGCTGGCGGATTAAAAAGCAGGACAAGGGAAAATCCGCTGTCCTGCTTTTTTGTATATTGGGGGAGGAGAGGGCTGCGGGGTGGAGGCGGTCTTGAACGCTCCCCGCCGCTTCCCACCATATGCTCTATGCCTTGGTAGTGCAGTTCATTGGCTTGACGCATTTTCAACAAAACACCCCGCCCTTAGGTGCAAGGGGATGGCCACGACTTAATCGCAGATTTCGCGGCGAATATCGGTGGCGTGAAGCCCCCTTTTCCATTTCAAAAGAGACGCTGCCTTTAGATAGGCTCAGCCATCTGCTGTGTACAAGAAAAATAGGGGGTGTGGCTATTTTTTGGGGCGACGCATTACCAGTCCAGCGGATCTACATCCACCGACCAGCGCAAGTCCTTGCCAAAGGGCTTGGCGAGCGTGGGCGCAGCAGTGGTCAGTGCCGCCAAACAGCCATGCAGCGGCGGGCGTTGGTCGGCTTGCAGCAGTATTTGGGCACGGCTGCGGCCAGCCAGCCGCGCCAGCATCGCCGGTGCAGGCCCTAACACCATCACCTCGGGGTTGGCGTGGTGGGTGCCCAGCCACGCGACCACTTGGCGCAAAAAGACCATCGCCGCTTCGTCGTCTGGCGCGTCGGCACGTACCAAGGCTTGGAAGACGGCAGGCGGATAGCCTTCTGCGGTGCGGGTTTCCAGCAAACGCGCCATAAAGCCGCTGGTATCGTGTTGGCTCAGGGCAAGGTAAAGCGGATGGTCGGGGAACTGGGTTTGCAGCCACACTTGCCCTGCGATGCCCGCCCGCCCTGCCCGCCCTGCCACTTGCGACAACAAGGCAAACAGGCGTTCCTCGGCTCGAAAATCAGGGCTATATAAGGCGCCATCACTGTTCAGTGCCACGACCCGCGAAAGCGAGGGGAAATCATGCCCCTTGGCCATCATTTGCGTGCCAATCAAAATATCCACTTCCCCTGCCATGACCTGCTGGTACACCGTTTCCCACGTACTGCGGCGGCTGACGCTGTCGCGGTCAATGCGGACAATGCGTGCGGTGGGGAACTGGCGTTTGAGGGTGGATTCAATCCGCTGTGTGCCTTCGCCCAGCGGTTTAAGGTCGGGATTGCCGCAGCTCGGGCAGGCATGGGGAATGGCCGCCTGGTGGCCGCAATGGTGGCACTGCAAACGGCGACGGGCTTGGTGCAGCACCAGCCGCGCCGCACAGTGGGGACAGGCCGCCATCCAGCCGCAGTCGGTACAAGCCACGACGGGCGACCAGCCGCGCCGGTTGATGAATACCAAGCTGGTTTCTTGGGCGGCCAGCCCTTCGCTGAGGGCAGCAAGGGCGGCGGGCGAGAGGCCATCGCGTAGCACTTGACGGCGAATATCCACCAGATGAATCGTCGGCATGGGTGCGGCGGTGGCACGGGTGGTGAGCTGGACTTTGCGGTAACGCCCTGTGACCGCCGCCGCAAGGCTTTCCAGTGATGGGGTGGCCGAGCCCAGCACCACGGGTACACCCATTTCGCGTCCTCGCCACACAGCCAAATCACGCGCCGAATAGCGCAGCCCCTCTTGCTGCTTAAACGAGCTGTCGTGCTCCTCGTCCACCACAATCAGCCCCAAATTGGGGAGCGGGGTAAACACCGCCAGCCGTGTGCCAATCACCAACTGCGTCTGCCCCTGCCACGCGGCGACCCATGCTTTGGCGCGTTGCCCCTCGGCGATTTGGCTGTGCAGGCAGCACAGCGCCGTGGCCGGAAACCGCGCCCGAAAACGGGCTTCGAGCTGAGGGGTCAGGTTGATTTCCGGCACCAGCACCAAGGCCTGCTGCCCTGCAGCCAAGCAGCGTTCAATCAAGCGCAAATAGACCTCGGTTTTGCCGCTGCCGGTGACCCCATCCAACAAGGTGGCACCAAAGCCTGCCTCGGGCACAGCGGCCACCGCGATGGCTTGTTCCTCGGTCAGGGTGGGGCGTTCACCGACCTGCAACACGGGGCGCGGCGCGGCGGCATGGGTTTCGGCCACGATGCCTTCTGCCAGCCAAGTGCCAAGCTGTTTACGCGCCCCGCTCCACAGCGTTTTGGCCTCAGACAAGGGCAGCACCCCCTGTGCCAGCCGGTCGTAAAGCTGGCATTGGCGCACAGCACGGGCAGCGGGGCGTTGGGTCAAGCCGGCCTCGGTCAGTTGGTAGCCGAGGTCTTGCGGCAAGGCAAAGGGCTTGGCACCACGTAATCCGGCGGGCAGGGCAGTAAACACCGTTTGCCCCAGCGGATAGTGGTAATAGCGGCTGGCAAAATGCACCAAGGCCAACCAATCGGCTGGTAGTGGCGGCAGGTCATCCACTGTACCGTCGAGCGGGCGCACCACATAGGGCGAACTGTCCGCCATCCCCACCACCAAGCCGGTCAATTGCCGCCCCGCAAAGCCCGCCCGCACCCGCTGCCCTACCGCCAAGGGTACGGTGGTTTGGTAGTCGAAATGCCGGTCTAGCGGCACATCAAATACAACTTGGGCAATCAGCGACGTAGCGGCTGGGGTCGTGGATTCAGAGGGGGCGGCGGCAGGCTGTGGCGCGGCAGAAAGGCGGGCTGGAAGCATGGGATTTATTCACCAAGCGGGTAGATAACGGTGTGGATAACTTTTGGATAAACAGCACCAAGCCAGTGATGATCTGGCTTTCTCGGTGATGCTTATTTTTTGGGCAGTGCCGCAGAGGGTGGGCAACATCCCCTTGTTTTGTCTTTGGAGGGTATTTTACCGGATTTGCACAACAAGCCTTTATGTGCCACTTGGCTTGACATATCACATCTTCTATTTGTCCAACATTTATCCAGCTAAATAAGCCTCTGGCCTTCAGCCTTAATATTTTAGCCCTTGGTTGTAACCTAGCCTGATTGGAGGCTTTGAGTGGCCAGCTGCTTGATTTGGGTCTGGGTGGGCTTAGCTGGGGAGCCGCTACACGCTACTTGGATGGGGGTGTAACAAAGCTTAGAAGCAATATAAAGTATTTTTATATTACTACAACACTATGATTCTTATGTGAATTTCAAAGATCGCCTCACTGTGAAATAAGAAACAAAAGGTTACATTATTTTCATGGGGGCTTGGGGAGGTGCGGGGTTACAATCGCCGCAGCCAAATAAAGGGATTGCAGCATGGTCAATACACAAAAAAAAGAAGCCCTCAGCAAAGAGCAAAAAAGCCTTGGCCAAATTAGTGCCCTCTTAACCAAGCACAAGTTGGTGGAAGGGCTGGTACATCGGCAAACCATGCAACGGCACGAGCTAGTCGAAAATTTAGTCCACAAACAAAATTTAGTTGAGCTGCAGCGCATTCTGGATCCCTTGGCGCATGAGCAAGTGGCCCGCATTCTTGAAAACCTCTCGCCAGAAGAGCGACAAGTAGTTTGGCAGCATGTCCGCGATGAGCGCAAAGAAGAGGTGTTGCTCAAAATATCGGATGATGTGCGGGTTGAGCTGGTCTCTGAAATCAAGCCCAAAGACCGCAGCATGATGATTCGGGTGTTTGATCTGCACGAAGGGCGTTTGCGTCAAATCCCCGTAGAAACCCGCGAAGACTTGGCCAAGGCCAAGCCGATTTGGATTGACCTCGTTACCCCAGAGGATGAGCAACTGGCTTGGGCACGAGAAGTCTTTGCTGTCGATTTACCCAACCCCCGTGAACTAACCGACTTGGAAACCAGTGCGCGGTTTTACGTGGAAGACAACGGCGAAATCCATTTGCACTCTAACTTTTTGCTGGATAGAAAAGACGAGTCCCGCAACGTGGCGGTGGCATTTATTCTGCAAAAAGGCACGCTATTCTCAGTCCGTAACGAAGAGCTGCCAGTGTTTCGCTTGCAGCGGCTGCGGGCACGGGCGGAATCGGGCTATGTGTCGGAAGCCAAAGATGTGCTGCTCGACTTGTATGCCGCCGATGTGGAGTATTCCGCCAACGCACTAGAAAGCGTCTACGCCGAGCTCGACAAGGTGAGTCGGCAAGTGTTTCGCGCCCATATGGGGGATGAGGATGCCGAGAAAAACTTGGCCGCTATTGCCGAAGAAGAAGCCCTGAATGGGCGGATTCGGCTCAATGTCTTGGATACCCGCAACGCCCTGTCCTTCTTAACGCGCCGAAAGTTTTTGTCTGAAGCATTACACGAAGAGGTGCGCGAAATTCTGCGCGACATTGAGTCGCTCGATGGGCATACGGCTTTTTTGTTTAATAAAATCAACTTCTTGATGGGGGCAATTGATAGCTCGATCAACATTAATCAGAACAAAGACATTAAGCGGCTGACGATTTTGAGCGTCATTTTTATGCCGCTGAATCTGTTGGCAGGGATGGGGGGGATGTCTGAATATTCCTCTTGGACGCAAGAGGTATCGTGGCCGGTGGCCTATGCTGGATTTTCGTTGGGGCTGGCGGGGATTGCGGCACTGACCTTCTGGGGGCTGCGCTTCTTTGAAGGCCGACGTGTACGGAACGCCAAAAGCCGTAAGGCCATGATGGTATAATGCTCATGACTTATAAGCTAAAGATGGCGGGTCTTCTGGATATTCAGGCTGGTTATCTTTGACGTCCTCCCCGCCCTAAAGCGCGTGGATGCCTTCTTCAAGACGGCGAAGTCCCGCGGAAATCCCCCCATTTTTAGCGGTGGTCAGAAGTAGAGTGGATTAAAAAGTACTGACTTCTGTTTCGAGGTTATGCCGCCGAGTGCCATGTTGGGGCGTTCGTGATTGTAGGTCCACATCCAGTCGGTCGCATCGTTCTGTACATCCTCAATTGACTCAAACAGATAATAACTGAGCCAGTCGTAGCGAACCGTTCGGTTGTAACGTTCGATATAGGCATTCTGCTGTGGGTTGCTTGGCTGGATATGTTCAAGACGGAACCTTGCCGCGCTGCCCAATGTATTCAGGGTCGTTATCGCTGTGAATGACCTGCGGCTTTCCGCGCCACTCGATGATCTGTTCTCGCGAGTGGATGACCCGCTCAGATGGCAGCGATAGATCAATATCAATATCAATAGCTAAGAGCCTGTTTACGATCTGCGAAACTCGGGTGATCCTGCGTTGAAATTTGCAAAAATAGGCGTGTGGATTCAAGTCCAACGGCGTTTTTTTCCGAATTTCGCCTTAGCAACCCCTGTGCCATTGAGACCGTAAACAGGTTCTTAAACTCGGGCTAAACCCCGAGGCTTCCCGTGCAAGGGGTGAACGGGCACTTAATACCGCTCAATCGCCACCGCCGTGGCTTCGCCGCCGCCAATACACAGGCTGGCCACCCCGCGCTTCAGCCCATACTGGGTCAGGGCATTCAGCAGCGTAACTAAAATCCGTGCCCCAGAAGCCCCAATCGGATGCCCCAAAGCACACGCGCCGCCATGCAGGTTGACCCGTTCAGCGGGGAGCTGCATTTGCTGCATGGCAATCAGCGTGACTACGGCAAAAGCCTCGTTAATTTCAAACAAATCCACGTCTTGTGCCGTCCAGCCGACCCGTGCCAGCAGCTTTTGCATGGCATCGACTGGCGCGGTCGAGAACCATTCCGGCGCGTGGGCGTGGGTGGCGTGGCCGACAATCCGTGCCAAGGGGGTCAAGCCACGGCGTTCGGCTTCGGACAAGCGCATCAGCACCAAGGCCGCCGCCCCATCCGAAATCGAGCTGGAATTGGCAGGGGTGACGGTGCCACCGGCTTTGAACGCCGGCTTGAGCTGGGGGATTTTGTCGGGGTTGGCGGTCAGAGGCTGTTCATCGTCGGCAATCGTTTTGACCCCTTGGCGACCGGCCACCACATCAACCGGCACAATTTCAGCGGCAAAACGCCCATCCAAAATCGCCGCTTTGGCGCGTGACAGCGAGCGCAGGGCAAATTCGTCTTGGGTTTCGCGGCTAAAGCCAAAGTGCTCGGCGGCTTGCTCGGCAAACACGCCCATCAGCTTGCCCTTTTGGTAGGCATCTTCTAGCCCATCCAAAAACATGTGGTCTTTGACCTCGCCGTGCCCCAGCCGGAAGCCGCCACGGGCTTTAGGCAGCAGATAGGGGGCGTTGCTCATGCTTTCCATGCCGCCGGCCACCATGACGCGGTTGGTGTCGGCCAGCAACAAATCATGCGCCAACATCACGGCCTTCATGCCGGAGCCGCACATTTTGTTAATGGTGGTGCTGCCTACGCTCTCGGCCAAGCCTGCGCCGAGCGCGGCTTGGCGGGCGGGGGCTTGACCCTGACCGGCAGGCAAGACGCATCCCATAATGGCTTCGTCCACGTCGCTGGCACCTAGCTTGGCTTGGTTGACGGCTGCACGAATCGCGGCTGCGCCCAATTGGCTAGCGGTCAAGCTGGCGAGGCTGCCTTGAAAGCCCCCCATAGGGGTACGGGCAGCGGCAACAATCACGATGGGGTCTGACATGGCGGTCTCTTTCGTGGAGATAAAATGGGTGGAAGTCGAAAATATAAACTTACGTTTACGTTAACGTCAACTTGTCTACAAAAAAATTAGTCCGGCACGTTGTCAGGAATCCCACCGGTGCGCTTTTCCATGAGGTATTCGCACTGGGTTTTGAGAGCGCGGACTTCTTTAATCACGGCTTCGAGGTCTAGGCGTTGCTGGGCAAGGCTGGCTTCGCGGCGGGACAGCAGCTTGATAAATTCGTAGAGCTGGGATTCGTCGTCGTTGGCGGTGTCGTAGAGGTGATACAGCTCGCGGATTTCGGTCAGCGTCAGCCCGATACGTTTGCCGCGTAGGGTGAGCATGAGCCGAACACGGTCACGCCGCGAATAGATGCGGTGCTGCCCACGCCGCTCAGGAGCCAATAAGCCAAGGTCTTCGTAGTGCCGAATAGCACGTGGCGTAACATCAAAATCACGCGCCAGCTCGCTGATGGTAAAGGTGCGGCTATCGGAAAAGGAGGTAAAAGCGGTCACGGTCAGCCAGCAGCAGAGAAATTAAGCGCGGATTGTAGCAGATTGTTGCGGTGCTCCCCGCCCGCTTGGCAGCGGTCGCCGGATTGTGCCCGACGGCTTGCCCCCTCGCCGCACAGCCATCATTTTTTGAGCAGCGGTTCACGATTGGCGACCGGCGACATTTAAAGGTGAAAGGTTTTATCAGTTGCGCGTAAAACCACGCCCTTCAGGGCGTGGATGGACAGCACGGACGGCGTAGCCGTCCGGTTTTGACTTTAATGCGGTGTTTGCTGCTGCTCAATGGTTTGCCGAATCACCGCAATCGGCGTACCGCCACAAAGGCATAATGGGTGTTATGGAACGTCTTCAAGCCTTCAAATTCGAACTACAGCCCAACGGCGAGCAAGCGCAGCAAATGCGCCGCTTTGCGGGGTCGTGCCGGTTCGTCTTTAACAAGGCACTGGCGTTGCAAAAAGAGAATCACGAGGCAGGAAACAAGTTCATCGGCTATGTGGCGATGGCGGCCAATCTGCCCGTTTGGAAGCGTGAAACGGGCTTTGAATGGCTGAAAGACTCACCTTCTCAAGCCTTGCAACATGCGCTGAAGGATTTGGAAAAAGCCTACAAAAACTTCTTCGAGAAACG
>OCVT010000103.1_pt1 | contig 28035 bp, 27 predicted proteins | sample 1539111 | NCBI WGS metagenome assembly OCVT01 (sample SAMEA3991482, study PRJEB22521) | metagenome | biome: anthropogenic terrestrial biome; feature: sewage plant; material: raw primary sludge | place: Sweden | collected 2012-09-26 | reverse complement strand
TCTGGAGACCATCAGTGCTGCACGTGCCCGCGAAATTATCGAGTTGAACAAGGCTGGAGAGAAGCCGCTGTCACTACAGGAAGACCTGAACTCCAAGGAACCGGAGAAGCCTATCGACTTGCTGGACGGCGCCGACCTGAGCCGTTTCGACAAGAGCAAGCACAAGAGAAACGGCAACCGCAACGGGGGAAGCAAACCGCAACGGGACGACAGGCCAAACAACAAGCCTCGCAACGAGGGGGCGAACGCCGCCCCGGGTGCAAAGCCACAAGACAATCCACAAAGGGAAAAGCCGAGAGGTCAACGGCCCGACTACCAGCGCCAGGACAACAGAGGCGGACAGCCCGGGAATGACAACCGACGCCGCAGCAATAACTTCCGACGTCCTAACAAAAACGGTGGCGCAAAGCCCGCGGAGAGACCGGCGGCTCCTAAGAGACCGGCCGGCAATAACGCTGGAAGAACAGGCGAAAAGCCCACAGAATAAGATTATCATGCGAACGTTCAGTTACATTGCACTCTTCATAACAAGTATGCTTACGGTGGCGTGCACGGGAAACAAAGTGTACGACAACTATAACCATACGCCTGTGGCTGGATGGGAGAAAAATGACGCGCTCTCGTTTGAGATTTCTCGCGTAAAGACGAACGGGCTATACAATGCCGAGTTGGGACTGCGCATCAATAACAGTTACCCCTTCATGGGACTGACGCTGATTGTCACGCGCACCATCTACCCCAAGATGAGAGTTTACACCGACACCCTGAACTGCCATCTGATTGACAAGAACGGCAATACCAACGGTCAAGGCATCAGCTATTACCAGTATGACTTTCAGGTAGGCTACATGAAACTGGAGAAAGGCGATTCACTCCACGTCACGGTCAGGCACGACATGAAGCGCGAGATACTGCCCGGCATCTCAGACATAGGCATACAGCTCAGCAAGAAATAACCAACAAAAAAGGCAAAAGAATCAGCTTGAAGCATGATTTCTTTTGCCTTTTTTCCTTTCCCTTGCTTTCTTCTTTTAATTTCTGATCAGATTTCGGCCGGCATCAATACGGAGGAAGATGAACAGCAGAAGCGTGAATCCCCACAAGGAAGAGCCGCCATAACTGAAGAACGGCAACGGAATGCCGATGACGGGGGTTAATCCCAACACCATTCCCACATTGATAAACACATGGAAAAGGAAGATACTCAGCACACAATAGCCGTAAACGCGGCCGAACTTAAACGGTTGTCGCTCGGACAAACGAATCAGCCGTAATATCAAAGCCAGGAAAAGCAACAGCACGGCGGCCGACCCCAAGAAGCCTTCCTCTTCGCCCACGGTACAGAAGATGAAGTCGGTATCCTGCTCCGGAACAAACTTCAACTTGGTCTGTGTTCCATTCAGGAATCCTTTGCCCTGTAGTCCTCCTGAGCCGATGGCTATTTCGCTTTGGTGTACATTATAGCCTGCTCCTGCCAAGTCTTCATCCAGACCTAGCAACACGTTGATTCGCACACGCTGATGGGGTTCCATGACATCATTCAGCACATAGTCGGCCGAATAGAAAAAGAGAACGGAGCCTAGGGTGAACAGTGTGATATAGAAGTAACTAGATATGCGCGAGCGAAGTCCTTGGTACACTAGATATCCGACAAGGGCGGCACACAGAATGAGCTGAACCCATACCACATCGAACGGGATGACAAATTCGGAGAACAGTAAAAAGAGAACCGTGATGCCCACGCAGTAGCCTAAGATGATTAAGGCCTGCTTTTTATCGCGGCAATAGTTGTAAACCATGCTGGCCGTAAAGATTTGGACAAGGGACAGCACGACAAACTTCCCGACAGAAGTGTGCATGTCCCATAACATCGCATCTTCGTATTTAATTCCCACAACGAAATACAATACCATGGCAACACCTGTAAAGAGAATGCTGCCCGGCATACCCTCCCGATAGAACATGAGGAAGAACGACAGATAGACCAGAGCAGAGCCCGTCTCACGCTGGCCGACAATGAAAAGCAACGGCAGGAGTACGATGGCCGTGGCGGTAAAGAAATGCTTCCACCGATGAATGTTGAATCCGTAGGTGTTCATCAGTTTAGAAATGGCCAGGGCCGTGGCGAACTTGCCGAACTCGGCCGGTTGCAGACGCAAAGGGCCTAGCACGATCCACGAACGGGAACCTTTGATATCATGAGGGTTAAAAATGGTGACAAAGAGCAACACCAAAAGAACCGCATAGATGACGTAGGCAAAAGTGTCGAAGAATCGGTCATCCATCATCAGGATGACGAAGCCGAGACAGATGGACGTACCTATCCACACAATCTGCATGCCCGACCGACTGCTAAGACTGAAGATATCGGTGTCGCCATAATTGTAACTGGCTCCGCAGACACTCAACCATCCGAAGATGAGTAAGGCCACATAGATACCAATCGTCCACCAGTCGAGTGAGCGAAAGACGCCAGGTTGTTTACCTGTTTCTCGAACCATATCCTATATGTTTGTGTTGGAAGAGAGCCGCCTCTTTCTGTGAAGCCGGCGACAACTTTCCTTTTATATACTGTTCCATCATTAATCCTCCGATAGGAACGCCATAGTCAGCACCGAAGCCGCCATTCTCCACATACACGGCAATGGCTATCTTCGGACTGTTCATGGGCGCGAAGCCCATAAAGACGGAGTGATCCTGACCGCGGTTCTGCGCTGTTCCCGTCTTGCCACAGAACACGATATCGGAATGTCCCAGGTGTTTGCAGGTTCCACCCAATACGGAAGCGCGCATGCCAGCTACCACATAGTTATAAGCGCGACGGGTTGCCTTGGTATAATGGCGACGGGCGAAAAGCGTGTTCAGAGGCTCGCCTTCTACTTTCCGCACCACGTGAGGCACGTAATAATAGCCTCGGTTGGCAATGGTTGCGCCAAGGTTTGCTATCTGGAGCGGCGTGACGTTGACCTCGCCCTGTCCGATGGCTATACTGATAACGGTCAGTCCGTTCCAGGAGCCATGATAGGCATTATCGTAGAACTCCGCATTAGGTATCAATCCGCGCTTCTCACCGGGCAGGTCGATGCCAAGCCGGTAGCCGAAGCCCATGCTCACCATGTAATCACGCCACGTGTTCATGGCATCCTGAACGTGAGGATACTTATGACGATTGCTCATCATATAATACAGTCCCCAACAGAAATAGCCATTGCAGGAGGTAGAGATGGCTGGCACAAGACTTAGAGGAGACGCATGACCATGACAGCCCACGTGAAGTCCCTTATAATAGAAGCCATGATGACAAGGAAACTGAGTAGCAGGCGTGATAATGCCTTCGCTCAGATAAGTCAGGGCCTGAGTGGTCTTGAAGGTGGAACCCGGTGGATACTGTCCCATGATGCTTCGGTTAAGAAGTGGCTTCCACGCATTCTTCATCAGCGCGTTATGATTCTTTCCGCGTAAGCGACCCACCACGGTACGGGGATCGTAAGTAGGCGACGAGACCATACACAGCACCTCTCCCGTGGCAGGGTCAATGGCGACAATGCTTCCTATTTTACCTTCCATCAATCGCTCGCCGAGGGCTTGCAGTTTGATGTCAAGGCTCAGGGTAAGGTCTTTTCCCGCCACTGGTCTTTTATCCAATTTTCCGTTCTGATACTTTCCTTGAATACGACCATGGGCATCACGGAGAAGAATCTCCACGCCTTTATCGCCACGCAGTTGCTTCTCATACGACCGTTCCACTCCTAGCTTTCCGATATAGTCACCAGGTTGATAGTAGTCATCTTTCTCTATATCGCTAGGAGACACTTCTGCCACATCGCCTAAGACATGGGCGGCATAAGGATAACGGTACTGCCGGATGCTGCGCTTCTGCACATAAAAGCCGGGGAAACGGAATATCTTTTCCTGAAAGACACTAAACTCCCGATCAGACAGCTGGCCCATGAACAACTGCTGGGTGTATCGCGAATAACCGGGATTCTTACTATAGTCCTTGATATCCTTCATGCGTTGAGCAAAGAATTCCTTTGTGATGCCCAGCGCCTCGCAAAATTCCGTGGTGTCAATGCGGCCGCTCTCTTCATTCATCACCACCATAATGTCGTACGCCGGCTCATTATAAACGAGTAAATCCCCGTTTCGGTCATTGATAACGCCACGCGAAGGATATTCAATCTTCTTTAAGAAGGCATTACTGTCGGCATTCTTCTTGTAATCGTCGCTGAGCAATTGCAACGTGAACAGGCGGATAATATAGATAGCCACTATCACGATGGCCACTCCACCTATCACTAATCGACGATTCTCAAGATTGTAATCCTTCATGCTTTTATAAGTTCATCACTTGGTCTTGAAATTCTCTATCACCCATATCAATATCAAAGTGAGCACAGAACTTCCACATACACACTCCAACCATTGCAGCCAGTTGAAGAAATTGAACGACTCTAGCGTAAAGAACACGAGGCAATAGACTGTCACGATAATGAGAGAATAACTGGCAAACCGGAATATGCCCAGCGTCCGCATAGAAGGTTTCAAATCATCGGGACTGTCGCGCTGGATGAACATACCTAATATATAAGGCTGTAAAAAACCTATCAGCGTCATCGTCCCGGCTGCCACGCCTGGCGTATTGGAAAACACGTCTACGGCCAGTCCCATTACAAAGCACCATAGCAGAATGGCCCAGCGTGCATAATCACGCTGGAAGGACAACACCATATACAGATAAAGCAATGGTGTTGCACAGCCGAAGAGATGAATATGATTCAGCACCAGGGCCTGCACCAGCAGCAACACTAAGAATGCCAGAATGTTCTTGAGTAATTCTATATTCATAATCGTTCAACATAGGGATGGCACGACCGTAAGCAACAGTCTACTCACCCTTTGGTTTGATGGAATCCTGAGCGGAATGGAGTAGTTCCAGCCGTTCGTTCATCACTGAATTATCGATGACGCATACATCGCGCAAATTGCCGAAATCGGTGCCCAGTTTTACATTCAACCTGTATGCCAAGCCGTCGGCCGAGTTATACACGTGCATGATCTTACCCACCATCACACCCGGGGGAAACACCGACGAATAGCCGCTCGTAACGACATCCTCATAGAGTTTAAAGTGCGCATGACGCGGGACATCATCAACGAAGGCTTCGTTTGACTTACCTCCCGACCAATGCAAATAGCCGAAATAGCCACGTCCCTTTATCATACAACTGATATTCGAGTGTGAGTTTAATACGGGAATGACAATAGCATAATGTGCCGAGGCAAGGTATACGATACCGACGACACCCGTTCCACAGGCAACACCCATATCTTTTTTCACACCATCGGCACTCCCTTTATCTATGGTAATGAAGTTATCCCGCTTATTGAGCGTGTTGCTCACCACCTTAGCCTGAATCAGCCTGTACTGCTTAAGTATCTCCATCTGACTGCTTTTCAGGAAAGTGGAATCCTTTGTGATATCTACCAAGCGCTTGTTGGTGGCAGTCAGCTGAGACTCCAGATAAAGATTACGCTGGGTAAGTTCCTTGTTCACTTTGACGAGCGAGAAGAAGCTCTCCATTTCGGAATCCCAATCGTAAATCTTTCCTGCCACGACGTTGGCCGACGAGAACCATGTGCTTCCCTGATAACTATTGTACTCGAAGAGCAGCACGAAGCTGAAGACCTCGAGCAAGATAAAGACAAACCAATGATTATACCGTTGTAAAAACTCTAAAAGATTACGCATGAAAGCTGATTCTTTATCGGCAGAATAGCCGAAAGGGGCATCGGCTCATCTGAACCGACGCCCACAATAAGACGATTCATTTATACATTACTATCTCATCAGAAATGAGAAGTTGTCTAAATTCTTCAGCGCGACGCCTGCACCCTTGGCCACACTGTGCAACGGATCCTCTGCGATATGGAACTGAATGTTTATCTTATCCTGCAGACGACGGTCAAGGCCACGCAGCAAAGCGCCGCCACCAGACAGATAGATACCATTCTTCACAATATCCGCATACAACTCCGGTGGCGTATTCTCCAGAGCGGAGAGCACGGCATTCTCTATTTTAGCCACCGTCTTGTCCAGACAATGGGCTACCTCCTGATAGCAAACGGGCACTTCCATAGGCAGAGCCGTGATGCGGTTAGGTCCATGAACGACGTAGTCCTGAGGGGCTTCCTCGCCCAAATCGGTCAGTGCCGAGCCCACGTGAATCTTGATGCGCTCAGCCATACGCTCGCTCACCTTCACATTATGCTGGCGGCTCATGTACTCCTGAATATCGGCAGTAAGGTCATCGCCGGCTATACGAATGGAGTTGTTGCTCACGATGCCACCCAGTGAAATAACGGCAATCTCTGTAGAACCACCGCCAATGTCGACAATCATGTTGCCCTCCGGAGCTTCCACGTCAATACCGATACCGATGGCAGCAGCCATTGGCTCAAATATCAGATACACATCGCGGCCATCGGCATGCTCGGCAGAATCGCGTACGGCACGCAACTCCACCTCCGTAGAACCCGACGGAACACCAATCACCATACGGAGAGAAGGCGAGAAAAGACGACTTCCCGTGTGTACCATCTTGATTAATCCGCGCATCATTTGCTCACAGGCAGTGAAGTCGGCAATCACGCCGTCACGAAGCGGACGAATAGTACGAATGTTGTCATGCGTCTTCTCGTACATCATCTTGGCCTTTTCACCCACAGCGATCATCTTATCCGTGCGGCGGTCAAGGGCCACGACTGAAGGTTCGTCCACCACGATCTTGTCATCACTGATGATGATGGTGTTGGCAGTACCCAAGTCCATTGCAATTTCCTGAATGAATGAAAAAAATCCCATAATAATAGGCCTCTTCCCCGTCCTCAATTAAGAGAGGATGCTGCCAACGCCCTTTAGGCCATCAGCGGTCTCGAAGTATCCGAGGACTTGATTTTAAAATTTATTGTTGTTGCTTATTTTACCTACTCTCGTAACCACTTCCGCTCCCGGTGCAGTCAATGGCTGCATCCCCAAAGGAATCAACAGGAGCGTGGCCCTCTGTTTTTACTTCACAAACCATGCATGGATGGCCGTGTCATAATGGCTGCTAACGCCGAAAGCCCGTGCTGCGAACACCTTACGGTCTTCGATATCCGTCTGGGCACCCTTTTTGTTCAGGATATCCAAGAGTACAGGGTACTCGGCCTTACTTGGCACGATGACGACATCTTTGAAGTTCTTTGCTCCGGCGCGGATAAGCGAAATGCCGCCAATATCAATCTTCTCGATGATTTCCGCATCAGAAGCGCCACTGACTACCGTCTGTTCAAAGGGATAGAGGTCTACGATCACCAAGTCAATAGCAGGTATCTCGTACTGCTTCATCTGTTTCTGGTCGCCCTCGTTAGCACGCCTCGCCAGGATGCCTCCGAATATTTTAGGGTGAAGCGTCTTCACGCGACCACCCAAAATCGACGGATAAGAGGTAACACTCTCTACGGCCTGGCATTCATAGCCTAGCGACTCAATAAACTTCTGGGTACCTCCCGTGCTCAGGAACTTCACTCCCTCAGCATTCAGCTTGGCAAGCAACGCGTCCAAACCATCTTTGTGGAAGACCGATATCAACGCGGTCTTCATTTGTTTTGTTTCAGCCATATCTGTTATAAAATTGATGCTATATGAATATTGTTCTACACAAAGGAAACTACTCCTTTGTACCTATAATCTGCAGCTGCAGACTTCTACGGCGCAAAGTTACGAAAAAACCTGTGAACAATCCATACTTTTAGACTTAAATTTTGTGTTCACACCTTATAAATTAACCAAAATCAACTACCGCCCGTTCTGTTCGGCAATCTTTTCAAGATTATTTTATCCTTCCATGTACTCTCCTTGTTTTTCCATAAGCTCATCTCCGTAACCGCGAAAAGAGGACACGACGCTTTCCGTTCGCTTCGCCGAACATCTGTACCGGTAAGGGGGCTGGTCATAAACTTTACGGAAAGTTCGAGAGGAACGGGCCGCATCGTCAAATCCACACTTCGTAGCGGTATCCATCGTCGTCCGATTTCAAATCATAAAGGCGGCACTCCAATAACCATCATTTTGTCAAATTATATTACCAGAAAACGCCTTCTGGAAATTTTCATTCTAGCGTTGACTTTGGATAAGTTACAGGTAAAAACGGCCGTTTTTTACCTCCGGTTTTGCGAAAGATGGCCTTTGAGAAGGCTAAAGCTTACCTCCAAGAGACCAAAACAGGGAAAAACAGGGCATTTTCGGGAAGGTTCAGGCCAATAAATGAGGTGCCTAAAAACAAGCAAACGACGGAAGTATATGATTATCAAAGCGTTACTAAATAGCCCAAAAATTGGCGTATTTCGAGCTGAGAGAGGACTTCATGGATTTCAAGCGGATTATGAGAGACCTTTTGTAAAATATTTTCCGAATAACAGAATACCAGAAAACACGTTTCAAAAGCCGCTATTTTGCCGAAATCGAAATCATATTCGCGTCCGACAAAAAATAATTCCTTAAAAATTTGCAGGATTCCATTATTCTGAGTACTTTTGGGTTCTTTAAGAAATATTTGCAGCCGTCTGTGGTCCGAGAGGATAACAGCGGTTTTTTTTTGACATCGCTGAAGAGCGAGGTACAACCCTATAAAACGGAAAAAGCCAAGTAGTCTGTTACGAACTACTTGGCTTCTGTAGCGGGGGTGGGCCACGATCCCACGACCTCCGGATTATGAATCCGACGCTCTAACCAGCTGAGCTATCCCGCCATCACTTCCTGAGCGAAAGCGAGTGCAAAGGTAACATATTCTTTTTAATTTTCCAAAAAATTCACAAGAATTTCTTTCCCGTTGAAGAAAAAAACATTATTTTTGTCGCTGCAAAGAAAACTATATAATAATGTATGACAAAGAAGAAACTAAGCTTAGAATACGAACTATTGTCAAGCTCCGAAAACATCATCTGGAGTCTTATCAGCACGCCTGAAGGACTAGCCCGCTGGCTGGCAGACGAGGTGACACAGGAGGGAGACGAACTGACTTTCACATGGGGAGAACTGTGGCAGCACCATCAAATCAAGAAGGCAACGCTCCTGGAGAAAGACAAACCCTACCGAATCCGTTTCCGCTGGAACGACGACACAGATGAAGATGTCTTCGTGGAACTGCGTATCGAGAAAAGCGACCTCACCAACGACTGCATTCTGATGATTACCGATTTCGCCGTAGAATATGATGCCGACGACATGAAAGATCTCTGGGACTACGATATAGAACGCCTACACAGAGAAACCGGGGTGTAGGGAGAAAGAGAAAACGATGAGGGATGAGAGACAGGAACTCGCCCCCCGTCCTCCCCGAAAAGACAAGAAAAAGGCTACTGACTCAGCAGATGGGGAATGAGGGACGAGAGGAACAGGAAAGCAAGAGACGGAAAACACGACTCTATATAATAAATGTGACGAAATTTCTCAAAGAGATAGCGTAAGCAACGGAGTTGTTTTATCATAAAAAAGACAAAAATGTAGGGTTTCTAATATTTTTGTACTAATTTTGCAGGTCAATAGCCATAGCAGTCCACTTTTAAAAGAAGAAAGGAACTATCGTTGGCTGCTGCAAAGGTTTGCCAGCTAATGGGCACATCATGATTCGAGTCAAGAAATTAGATATATTCATCGCCAAACAATTTATCCTGTTGTTTGCGGCAACTTTCTTCATCTGCCTCTTTGTGCTGATGATGCAGTTCCTGTGGCGTTATATCGACGACCTCATCGGAAAAGGTCTCTCAATGGATGTGCTGGCCCAGTTCTTCTGGTACATGAGTCTCATGCTCATCCCACAAGCCTTTCCTCTGGCCATTCTACTGTCCTCGCTCATCACGTTCGGAAATCTGGGTGAGAGCAGTGAGCTCACGGCTATCAAGTCGGCAGGCATCTCGCTGATGCAGGCCTTCCGCTCGCCCATCGTGATTACCCTGCTCATCTGCATGGGGTCTTTCTATTTTCAGAACAATATCGGTCCAATCTCGAACATCAAGCTGACTCAGCTGATGATTTCCATGAGGCAGAAGAGCCCGGAACTGGAAATACCGGAAGGCATCTTCTACGACGGAATTCCCAACTGCAACATCTATGTGCAGAAGAAAAACATGAAGACCGGTAAGCTCTACGGCATCATGATTTACCGCATGACCGGCAGTTACGAAGACCAGGCCATCATTCTGGCCGATTCCGGAATGCTACAGTCTACGGCAGAGAAGAAACATCTGGTGCTGACGCTCCAAAGCGGTGAATGGTTCGAGAACATGCAGTCGCAGGAGCTGGTCAACAGCGCCTCGGTTCCCTACCGCCGCGAGACGTTTACCAACAAGCGCATCGTGCTCGACTTTGACGCCGACTTCAATATGACCGACGCCACTTCCCTCTCCAACAATGCCCACGGAAAGAGCCTTTCGCAGATACGACACGACATAGACTCCATGAACGTTGTCTACGATAGCATTGGCCGCGTATACTACAACGACGCCCAACGGGCCTACTTCAGCATTTACTTCGGTAGCCGCCACGACTCTATAGCAGCACTGAAGACCGCTCGGGAAAAAACCTACAACATTGATAGCGTCTACGTTCATCTGTCACCCGACAAGAAGCAGCTAGCCGTCAACCACGCCCTGCAACAGGTACAGTCGGAGACCAGCGACCTAGAATTCAAGAGCATGGTCACCAGCGACGGCGACGAGCTCATCCGCCAGCATCAGATAGAAGTACTCAGCAAGTTCTCGTTGGCCTTATCGTGCCTGATATTCTTCTTTATCGGCGCTCCGCTGGGAGCCATCATCCGAAAGGGAGGACTGGGCATACCGGTCATCATCTCCATACTGGTATTCATCATCTACTACATTCTCGACAACTCCGGTTACCGTATGGCGCGTGGCGGCATGTGGACCGTGTGGTCCGGAAAGAGCCTGCCGACAGTCGTTCTGGCCCCTATCGCCATCTTTGTCACGTACAAAGCCAACAACGACTCTGTGGTATTCAACCTAGATATGTACCGCAACATGATGATGCGACTGCTAGGGCTGCGCATTCACCGCCACGTATTCGGAAAAGAAGTCATCATCAACGACCCAGACTATGAAAGCGACCAGAAACGCCTGCGCCATGTCAGCGACGACGTAGCAACATACTCGCGCGAGCACCGCCTTATCACGGCACCCAACGTCATCAATGCATTCTTCCGCTACCAGCCTGATCACGAGATCGAACGTATCAACGAAGAGATGGAAAACGCGATTGACGACCTGTCGAACACCAAGGATAAGGTCATCATGAACGAGCTGAACAACTATCCTGTTCTGGCCGTCAAAGCCCACACGCGCCCATTTGAACGTCAGTGGCTCAACATCGCGGCCGCAGTCTTCGTCCCGGTCGGATTGTTCTTATATTTTCGCATGTGGCGATACCGGCTGCGCCTGTTGCATGATCTGAACGCCATCCGGCAGACGAGCGAGAGAATCATTGAACGCATCGAAGAACAGAAGACAGAAGAAAACCCGCACGCCTGAACGTGCACACATAAAAAAGTAACATATATAATAAGGTATACAGTAGAGATGGGAGACTTTAAGTTAAGCAGCATTGAGGATGCTGTAAAAGATTTCAAAGAAGGTAAGTTCGTCATCGTTGTCGACGATGAAGACCGCGAAAACGAGGGTGACCTCATCATCGCAGCCGAAAAAATCACACCCAAGAAAGTCAACTTCATGTTGAAAAACGCCCGGGGCGTGCTCTGCGCGCCTATTACCCTGTCGCGCTGCGAGGAACTGGAGCTTCCTCATCAGGTATCAGACAACACGTCAATGCTGGGAACACCGTTCACCATCACCGTCGACAAACTGGAAGGCTGCACCACGGGCGTCTCTGCTCACGACCGCGCCGAAACCATCCTAGCTCTCGCCGACCCGAAGTCGACACCACAGACATTCGGCCGTCCGGGGCATATCAATCCCTTATACGCACAGGACAACGGCGTGCTACGCCGCAGCGGACACACCGAAGCGGCGGTGGACCTCTGCAAGCTGGCCGACCTCTACCCTGCCGGCGCGCTCATGGAAATCATGAACGAAGACGGCTCCATGGCCCGCATGCCTCAATTGCAGGAGATGGCCGAGAAATGGGGACTGCGCATCATTACCATCAAGGACATGATTGCCTACCGCCTGAAGAGGGAATCCATCATCGAGGTGGGCGACGAAGTAGACATGCCGACCGAATATGGTCACTTCCGGCTCATCCCCTTCCGCCAGCAGAGCAACGGCTTGGAGCACATGGCCCTCGTGAAAGGCGAATGGAGCGAGGACGAGCCCATTCTGGTTCGTGTACACTCCTCATGTGCCACAGGCGACATCCTGGGCAGCAGACGCTGCGACTGCGGCGAACAACTGCATAAGGCCATGCAGATGATAGAGAAAGAAGGCAAGGGCGTGCTCGTCTACATGCAGCAGGAGGGCCGCGGAATAGGCCTGATGAACAAGATAGCAGCCTATAAGCTGCAGGAAGAAGGCTACGACACGGTAGATGCCAACTTACATCTAGGTTTCAAACCCGATGAGCGCGACTATGGCTGCGGTGCCCACATGCTGCGCCATCTGGGCGTACACAAGATGCGGCTCATGACCAATAACCCCGTGAAACGTGTAGGACTGGAAGCCTACGGCCTCGAAATCGTTGAAAACGTATCTATCGAGGTCACACCTAACAAATACAACGAGCGCTATCTCAAGACCAAACGCGACCGTATGGGTCACATGCTGCATCTGAGTTAATGGCTGATGAAGTACTGCCCATTCGCGTGTGGCGTGTCAAAGTGCAACACCTGCGGCAACCGCAAGTCTGCGTCAATCAGCACATTACCTTCGCCGGTCTGTGTCAATGGCGCAAACCCTATTGACAATCACAAATAAAACGACTATCTTTGCCGTCGCAACAGTCAGGAATCATTCATGGGTCAATGAGGTGACAAAACTGTTAAAATGGAAGAAAAAGAAAAGAAGAGTTGAAATATTGCCCGTTTTCTTTCGCTAAAAAGAGAAAATTGCGTAATTTTGCAAACAACAAGAAACATAACTGAATAAAATCATGGCACAATTATCAAATCGATTGAACCGTCTCGCACCGTCAGCAACACTTGCGATGTCGCAAAAAAGTAATGAGATGAAGGCACAGGGCGTTGACGTCATCAACATGAGTGTGGGTGAACCCGACTTCAATACTCCCGACCACATCAAGGACGCTGCTAAGAAGGCCATCGACGAGAATTATTCCAGATACTCGCCTGTTCCAGGCTATGCAGATCTGAGAAAAGCGATTGTAGCCAAACTGAAAAAAGAAAACAATCTCAACTACACCATCAACGAAGTGCTGGTAAGCAACGGCGCCAAGCAAAGTGTCTGCAATACCGTCATGGCACTGATCAACGACGGCGACGAGGTCATCATCCCGGCACCTTACTGGGTGAGCTATCCACAGATGGTCAAGTTGGCCGGCGGCATACCCGTCATCGTGAATGCCGGCTTTGAGCAGAACTTCAAAATGACGGCGGAGCAGTTGGAAGCAGCCATCACACCGAAGACCCGTTTGCTGATTCTCTGCTCACCAAGCAACCCTACAGGAAGCGTCTATACCAAGGACGAGCTGGAAGCTCTGGCAGACGTCATCAAGCATCACGACGACCTGTTCGTACTGGCCGATGAAATCTACGAGCATATCAACTATGTGGGAAAACACGAAAGTATTGCCCGCTTCGCGGGTATGAAAGAGCGCAGCATCGTGGTGAACGGTGTATCAAAAGCCTACGCCATGACCGGTTGGCGCATCGGATATATCGCTGCACCCGAATGGATTGTAAAAGGGTGCAACAAACTTCAGGGCCAATATACCAGCGGTCCCTGCTCGGTAAGTCAGAAAGCAGCCGAGGCTGCTTACACGCTCGACCAAGGCTGCGTGGAGACGATGCGTCTGGCCTTTGAGCGCCGCCGCAACCTCATCGTAGCCCTCGCCAAGAACATTCCGGGCCTCGAGGTAAATGAACCAAAAGGCGCATTTTACTTGTTTCCGAAGTGCAGCAGCTTCTTCGGCAAGAGCGATGGCAACCGCGTGATCAACAACTCAACCGACTTCGCCATGTACCTACTCGAAGTGGGGCACGTGGCCACTGTAGGCGGCGATGCCTTCGGTGACCCAGAGTGTTTCCGCATGAGTTATGCCACCAGCGATGACAACATCCGGGAAGCCATGCGACGGATAAAAGAGACTCTTGCAAAACTGAAATAAAAACAATATACGACAAAGGAAGCTCGCGAATATTAACAAAATATTCAAAAATATCCCGTTAAAACTTCTTAATTATCGTCGTAGTTATTCATAAATTGCTATCTTTGCGAGATAAAAAAGATGAGGGACATACCCTCGCGCAGCAGCATGTGGTGGATAAGTATTCTATCAATCAGATTATTAACAACTTAAATTTATTAATAACTAAAATTTAAAATTTTAAATTATGGCAACTACACAAAAATTAGCCAGCCCAAAGAAATCGGGCTTTCAAGGAATCAGAGCAGCTTTCTGGATCATCGTAGCATGTTTCATTATTGCTATCTTAATCTTCAATTTCATGCTCGGCAACCCAAAGAACTTCGTCAACGACGATCCTACAGGCGCTGTTCTGCATGGTAACCTCCTAGGTACTATCTACAAAGGTGGTATGGTCGTTCCTCTTATCCACACCCTGTTGCTCACCGTGCTCTGCCTGTCTATCGAGCGTTGGCTTGCTCTGAAGACCGCTTTCGGCAAGAGTTCTCTGACCAAATTCGTTGCGAACATCAAGGAAGCCCTGAAGGCTAATGACTTCAACAAGGTTCAGGATCTTTGCGGAAAGATGAAAGGTTCTGTTGCTAACGTTGTGCTGGCTTCACTGAACGAGTACAAGGCAATGGAATCAGCACCGGGCCTGAAGAACAGCCAGAAGATCGCTAAGATCCAGCAGGCTCACGAGGAAGCTACTCAGCTTGAGATGCCTACTCTGCAGATGAACCTCCCGATTATCGCAACAATCGTTACACTGGGTACACTGACCGGACTTCTCGGTACTGTAACCGGTATGATCAAATCATTCGCCGCTCTGGCAGCAGGTGGTGGCGGCGACTCTCTCGCACTGTCTACTGGTATTTCTGAGGCCTTGATTAACACCGCATTCGGTATTTTGACATCTTGGTGCGCCGTAGTGTCTTACAACTACTTCACAAATAAGATTGACAAGTTAACATACGCCCTCGATGAGGTTGGTTATTCTATTGCTCAGACATACGAAGCCAATCACGCAGAAGAAGCTTAATTTTTGCTAACCCTTTAATAATTTATCACTATGGGTAAAGTAAAAATTAAAAAGCAATCTGTCTGGATCGACATGACACCAATGTCGGACGTGATGGTCCTTTTGCTGACTTTCTTCATGTTAACGTCTACGTTCGTGAAGAATGAGCCGGTGAAAGTGATTACACCAGGTACGGTATCGGAAATCAAGGTTCCAGAGAAGAACGTGCTGAACATCTTGGTCGACAAAAGCGGAAAGGTCTTTATGAGTATGGACAACCAATCACAGATGATGGATGTGCTTTCGGGCATGACCGGACAGTTTGGTGTCTCTCTGACAGCCGCTCAAGAGAAGAAGTTCCAGAAAGACCCGATGTGGGGTGTACCTATGGACAAGTTAGCCGCCTATCTATCCCTCGATGATAGCCAGATGGCCAACGAAATCAAGAACCAGGGCATCCCTACTGACAGCATCAACAAGAAGGAAAGTGAATTCCAGCTATGGGTGAAGCAAGCTCATGAGGTCAACAGTAATATGCTTATTGCTATCAAGGCCGATGAGAACACTCCTTACAGCGTTATCAAGAAAGTGATGTCAGAACTTCAGGACTTATCTGAGAACCGCTATGATCTGATTCTATCATATAAGAAACAGGAGAACTAAAGAATGAAGAAAAAAGAAAGCAAACAAAAGAAGATGGATGTCCGCGTAGACTTTACGCCTATGGTGGATATGATGATGCTGCTTATCACCTTCTTCATGCTCTGTACCTCGTTGGCAAAGCCACAAGCCATGGAATTGAGTATGCCAAGTAACGATAAGAATCAGAGTGATGACCAGAAATCTGTTACGAAGGCTTCGTATACCATCACGATATACTGCGCCGCAAATAATAAGATATACTACACCGAAGGTCTGCCGAAATACGACGATCCCAAATCTATGAAACAGACCACATGGGGCAAGGACGGCATCCGCAAGGTGCTTATCACTCACGTGACAGAAGATGGAACAACACCTGTTCAGCAGGTAATGGCAGCCAAGGCAGCTCTTGATAAGAAGAAACTTGCCGATCCAAAGAGATACAGCGACTCGATCTACAACAAGGAATTGGCGAAGATCAAGGCCGGTGAAATCAATGGGCAAAAGATTTCTACGATGACCGTCATCATCAAGGCTACCGACAAGTCTACCTACAAGAACTTGATAGATGCTCTCGACGAAATGCAGATTTGCAGTATTGGTAAGTACGTGATCGACAAAATCAATCCTGACGACGTGAAGCTTTTAAAGAAAGCAGGGGTTGAATAATCGATGACTAGTAACTAACAATTAAGAACGAAAAGAAATGTCAAAAATTGATTTGGTTTCAAACGACTGGGTTGACCTGGTTTTCGAGGGGAAGAACCAAGCTTACGGTGCCTATAAGCTCCGTAAGGGTACTTCCAAGCGAAACATCATCGCCATCATCACAGTCCTCGTTGCTGCAGTCCTCGCATTCGCTGCTATAGCCATCAAGAATATTGTTGATGCTAACACAAAAGTTGCTTCTACACAGGTTACTGAGATTTCTGCCCTGAACCAGCCGAAGAAAAAGGCTGAGATAAAGAAGCAGGAGATTCAGAAAGAGCCCGAAAAGGTTGTTGAACGTGTAAAAAGCTCCATCAAGTTTACTGCCCCTGTTATCAAGAAGGATAACGAGGTGAAACCCGAAGACGAGTTAAAAACACAGGATCAGCTGAAAGACACCAAAGCCGCCATCGGTACTTTCGATGTCAAAGGTAACGACGACGCCAACGGTGAGGTGCTCAAGGCCAAGGAAGCCATTGCGCAACCCGAACCTCCAAAGCATGAAGAAGAGAACCACATATTCGATGTTGTAGAGCAACCACCACTCTTCCCGGGTGGCAACGGAGCCCTGATGGATTTCCTCCATACCAACACGAAGTACCCTGTAGTAGCTCAGGAAAACGGTGTCCAAGGCCGTGTAGTTGTGGCTTTCGTTGTTGAGAAGGATGGTTCTATTTCCGACGTACATGTTCTGAAGTCTGTAGACCCGTCACTCGACCGTGAGGCTGCACGCGTTGTCAAGAGCATGCCACGCTGGCAACCCGGCAAACAGAACGGTACCACCGTACGTGTAAAGTTCAACGTACCTGTATCATTCAAGTTAATGAACTGAAATGAATAGAAACCTATCTTACATCATTGTAGGATTCACACTGTCTGCCTGTCTTTTTGCCTCCTGCACCAGCAAGAAGCATAAAGATGGCAGAACAGACACATATTCGTCAGGGGTGATCGGTATCGCCTCTGACGAAAGTTTTAGTCCTATCATCGAACAAGAACGCGAAATATTCGAGTTAGACTATCCACAAGCAAAAATAAAGCCCGTTTATACCAATGAATCAGACGGCATGAACATGCTGCTGAAAAACAAGACGTGGCTTCTCATTGCTTCCCGAAACTTCAAGCCCAGTGAGCTGAAGAACCTTGAAACTCGTCGCTTCATGCCACGTGCCATCAAACTGGCTTACGACGGGCTGGCTCTCATCGTAAACAAGAACAATCCCGACACATGCATCTCCGTCAAGGACATTGCACGCATCCTGAACGGGAAAGCCAAGAAGTGGAGTGACATCTATCCCGCCTCACATCGTGGATACATCACCATTGTATTCGATAACGCCAAGTCGTCGGCCGTACATTTTGCCGAGGACAGCATTCTCGGCGGCAAGCCTATCACCAATAAAAACGTGGTAGCCACCAAGAAGACAGCAGATGTCATCGAATATGTAGAGAACACGCCGAATGCCATCGGCATCATCGGCAGCAACTGGTTGAACGACAAAAACGACTCAACCAATCTCACCTTTAACAAGAAAATTCGAATCATGTCGGTAAGCAAGCTCGACAAAGCCACTCCAGCCAACAGCTGGAAACCTTACCAGTATTATATATTTAACGGCAACTACCCTCTCGTGCGTACGATCTACGCCCTGCTCAATGACCCTGTCAACGGACTGCCATGGGGATTTGCCAACTTCATAGCTTCTCCCAAAGGACAAATGATTATTCTCAAGTCCGGATTACTACCTGTACAAGGTGAAATTACAATAAGAAGTGTTAACGTTAATCAATAATTAAAACATTCCACACGCACAAACGTCATTAAATAAAGCGGGAAAAGCAATTCTTCTGAAAAGAGAAACTATAAAATACAGACGATTATGAAAGCAATTAAATATCTTATGATTGGAGCATTGATGATAGGATTCAATGCATCCGCTATGGCTCAAGATGATCACAAGGCCGTCATCGACCAGGTGACTAAAATCATTAAGTCCAAATCAGCAACCACAGAGAGCGCCGTGAAGGACGTGGTAAAAGCTAACAAGAAGAATGCCGACGTGCTGACAGCTATCGGTCGCGCCTATCTTGACGTTAAAGATACGGCCAACGCCAACAAATACTGCCAGATGGCTATACAGCGCGATAAGAAGTTCGGCAACGCTTACGTGCTCGCCGGCGACATAGAAGTAGCCAAGGACAACGGCGGCGCAGCTTCCGCATGGTTCGATCAGGCCACTTACTTCGATCCGAGGAATCCAGAAGGCTATCGCCGCTATGCTCAGGTCAACAGTAAAGTGAACCCCGAAGCATCAGCTGCCAAGCTCGAGGAACTTCGCAAAAACATTCCCGACTACCCTGTAGACATCATCTCTGCCGAGATTTATGACAGGGCACAGAAGATTGACAAGGCCCTGGAATACTATGAGAAGGTGGACAAAGCCAAGATGGAAGACTATCAGCTTGTAAGTTTTTCCACAGACTACTATCTCAAGGGCAAATACGACAAGAGCCTTGAAGTAGCACAATATGGTATTCAGAAATTCCCGCGCAACGCTGCCCTCAATCGTCTGAACCTGTTCAATCAAACAGAGTTGAATAACTTTGACGAAGCTGTCAAATATGGTGATGCGCTCTTCAATAAATCCGACAGTGCTAAGATTTCAGAGGTAGACTACCAGTACTATGGTCACGCCCTGATGGGTACCAAGCAATATGACAACGCTATTGCCGAGTTCAAGTTGGCTGCCAGCACCAATCCTGACAATGAAACCTGCAAGGCAGATGCTTTCAAAAGCATCGCCGAAGCCTACAAAGCAAAAGGCGACTTCAACGCTGCCGTTTCTGCTTACAACGATTACATCAATGGACTTTCTAAGATAACAGCTTATGACCTTGGCAACTTGGCCGGTATGTATATGGATCAAGCCGACAAAGCTTCCGCAGCAGATAAGAAGGGCTATTACAACAAGGCTGACAGCATCTATGCAGAGATTGCCGAAAAGTTCCCTAGTGTAGCTGACTTCGCAACCCTACAGCGTGCTCACATCGGCTATGCCCTCGACCCCGACACCAAGACCGCTTTAGCTAAGCCTTATTACGAGAAACTCATTGAGATTATCACGAACAAGACCGAAAAAGGCGAACATGACAATGAACGCCTGGTTGAAGCCTATCGTTATCTCGGCTACTACTATCTGCTGAAGAACGACAAGGCAACAGCCAACGGCTACTGGAACAAGGTTCTCCAAATCGATCCTAACAACGAGAGCGCTAAAAAGGCACTCGGTAAGTAACCACTTTACTCTATATAATATTGAGAGGCGAATCTCCCCACCATAGGAATTCGCCTCTTTTTTATGATATTACCATCCGTCATGTAGCAAAGCTGGCAGCCGTCGACCTGTCTTCGGTACAAGAAACGCCGACGGGATACAACACAGAAGCAATAAAAAAGCGATTCCCATAAGAGAATCGCCTACTAATGATACTTTTAATATCAATCTTTATTCTGCGAGACTGATTGCCTCATTCGGACAAACAGAAGCGCAAGTACCGCACTCTGTACAGAGGTCTGGATTAATAGAATACTTTTCTCCTTCAGAGATAGCTCCAGAAGGACATTCATCAATACAAGTACCGCATGCGATACAATCGTCACCAATTACGTAAGCCATAATAATTATTCGTTTTATTAGTTAATATAAGCTGTTGAACTTTGTACGATAGAGAGGCAGATACCCTCTTTTGTACTTTGCAAAGATACATCTTTTCATTGAGATACCTATCATTAGATATTTTTTTTTATTATATTTAAACATCTTCTTAATAAATATCAATACAATAAGTAGCAAGAAATAGCGTTAATAAAAAAGTATGAGAAGAATTTCATCTGTTATCATCGTGCTTCTTGCGTACCTGCAGACCGTGCAGGCTCAAGACCGCACGGTGCAGAACCGGCCCTATACCGACCTGCGCCCGTTCCACTTTGGCGTCCTCGTGGGTACGCATTTTCAAGATATTGAGCTTGTAAACGCCGGGCCACAGGTCATCACCATGGACGACGGCAGTCAGGTGCACTCCATTGTCACTGCCGACCAGGACCGCTGGGATGCTGGCCTTAACGTCGGCGTACTAGGCGAATTCCGACTAAGCACCTATTTTCAGTTCCGCCTGGCACCAGCCATGTACTTCGGCACCCGTCACATCACATTTCATAATTTTACGCCTTCAGAAACATCGCCCAAGCAGATAGAAGAAACGCAGGGCATGCGCACGGCCTACATCTCCACCGCTATGGACTTGATATTCGCCGCGCCACGCTTCAATAACTATCGCCCCTATCTGATGGCCGGGTTAAACCCTATGATTAACTTGTCGGGCAGCGACAACGACTACCTAAAGCTGAACCGCTACGACGCCTATCTGGAGCTGGGCGTAGGCTGTGACCTCTATCTCCCGTTCTTTAAGCTACGGCCCGAACTCAAATTCATGTACGGTCTGACCAATGCCCTCGACACCAATCATGCCAACGATATACGCGACAAGAACATGCTGCGCTTCACCAACAGCGTGAAGGAGGCACATACCAAGATGATAGCCCTCACCTTTTATTTTGAATAGGAACAAGGCTAGTAAAGTCATACGTCAACAACAGTCAAACAATCAAAAAAAGGACATCGTCGAAGGTTTTCACAAAAGGAAATCATCGACGATGTTTTATGATGGAAAGCTATAAAAAGCCTTCGCGAATGACAGGAAGCCTTTACAGGAAGATTACTTCTTGGCAAACTCTAGTTTTATCTTGCCCACATAAACGGCAGACTTGCCATTCTGGTCGTCAGGAACAGGCCTGCCATCCAGATTCTTTTTATATTCCAACTGCATGAAGTAGGTATGAGAATGACCACCCAGCACAAGGTCAATGTTCCGCGTGGCAGGAATCAACTCCAAATCGTCGGTGCCAATGATGTCCCATCCCAAATGCGAAAGGCAGATCACGATGTCACATTTCGCTGTGTTCTTCAGATAATCGGCCACCTTATTGGCCGTCGCAATAGGGTCGAGGTATTTCACACCCACACATTTATTCTCGTCCACCAAGCCCTTCATCTCCGGACTAAGGCCAAAGACGCCAATCTTCAAGCCCTTGCGTTTGATAATGACATAGGGTTTCACGGTTCCCTCAACGGGCGTACCGGTAAAGTCGTAGTTGGCACAGACGATGGGGAACTGCGCCTTCCGGAAGAGACGTGCCATGTTGTCAAGGCCAAAATCAAACTCATGATTGCCGATGGTCGCCGCGTCGTAATGCATCTGGTTCATCAGTCCTATCTCCACGTCGCCCTTGTAGAGCGTATAATAAGGCGAACCCTGCGAGAAGTCGCCGCTATCGAATAGTAGCAGCTGAGCATCCTTGACCCTTTCCTGCTTAATCATCTCCAGCCGACGCAGGAAGCCTCCCCGACCTGCAACCACCGTGTCGGCCAGATTAGGATTGAGCGGATAAATGCAACTATGTGTGTCGTTGGTATGCAGAATCACTAACTCTTTCTTTGCCATTCCTGCCAGAGCAAGAAAGCAAAGTACTGAAATAAGGAAATATCTTTTCTTCATCTTGAATGCTTATGATAAGGAATTGTCCATTAATAAGGTATGAGCCTCATTCCACTACGATGCGGCCTTCCACCTGACTGTCGACGACCTTCCCCTGGGCAGTCTGCTCGCGGAAATAGTTGATGATAAGAAAACGCACATTGTTCTCCGGGTTCTGCGGCGACACCACATTCGTCTTAGCCTTGAAGGCCTCCATCTTGTCGTTGCCCTGTGCCAGATAGTCGAGCGTAGCGATGCGATAATCGGCCTGCGGGTCGATAGGTTTGCCGTTGAGCAAAGCCGACTTTAACTTGTAGTCCTTGGTAATGACGAGGTTCACGCCGTGGCTGACCGCCTCCCCTCCCACCGAAGCCATCTCACGAAAAAGTTGCAGCACCATGTCACCCTTCAACGTGAGAAAGCATATCTTGTTCTCGAACGGAGCCACATCGATCACGTCGCCATACGTGACGGCACCCTTGGAGAAGGCCGCACGCAAGCCCCCCATATTGTAAACCGCAAAGTTGGGCTGTTCATGGTAGGTCTTTCCTGTCCACAACAGGATGTCGGCCATCAGATTTGAGAGAGGACTCTCTGGGCGCTGCGCCGCCATATACCGAGCCACATTACCCACCACAGGACTCATCATACTGTCCACTCTATGCTTGAAGGGCGCCATGAAAGCGGCGACCTGTTCATCAGGGTGGGCATCATAAGTGCTGTCGATCCGTATGCGGCTGCGCTCTACGCCTATCAGCCGATAGTGCGAAGCACACGCAGTGGTCAGCAACATTGTTCCGAGAAGCGCCATGATTACATTTCTACGCATATTTATTGATGTTATATTTTCGTCCTACAAAGATACTCTTTTTAGCGGCATGCCACAAGTGAAGCCCGTTATTTTTTCTTATCACTCTGAGGATGCAGCACTTAGCTTAAAATAATCAGTCCAAAATTTGGCCGAAGAGGAAAAAAGCCGTACCTTTGCACCGCTTTTCGGCGTAACCGCTGGCAGTGGAAGAGTCATTGACCATGTTGCGTTGGAACGACAAACAAATTTAATGTTCAAGCAAAAATGGATTTAATTAAAGTTGCTGAAGAAGCATTTGCAACCGGCAAGCAATTTCCAGATTTCAAGGCTGGAGACACCATCACTGTCGCTTACAAAATTGTCGAGGGCGCAAAGGAGCGCATCCAGCTCTATCGTGGTGTAGTCATCAAGATCTCCGGCGACGGAACCAAGAAGCGTTTCACCGTTCGCAAGATGTCCGGAACCGTTGGTGTAGAGCGTATCTTCCCTCTCGAGTCACCGAGCATCGATTCTATTGAGGTAAATAAGCGCGGTAAGGTACGTCGTGCCAAACTGTACTATTTGCGCAAGTTGACAGGTAAGAAGGCCCGCATCCGGGAGAAAAGGACACCTATCGATACAGCTAAGTAAATGACTTCAGAAGCTTACAGCTAAAGAAATAAAAACAGGTTCGAGACGGTCAATGACCATTCGAACCTGTTTTTGTTTTTTTACAAAAAGACCGCAACATCGTTCAGCGCCCTCATTTCGGACTGACCTTCTGTTCACTTTCGTCTTCGTAATTGCTCTCCGCGTCTGTTTCACCATGAAGGGCAGCCTTAAAATCGGCCCAACTCTGGAATCCCACAAAGAGCGATATTTTATCAAGCGTCTCCTGCTTCGGATTCTCAACACCTTTCAAATAGGCCTTCACCTTGTCCGACGCAAACGGCTTCAGGGGCTTCCAACTGAATTCCTTCTCTACCGCCTCCAAGAGTTTCTTCAACTCCCAATGTTTCTTCTCCATACTAACCAACTTAAAAAACGATGCAAATATAACAATCTCATCGTTCTTAACCAAATAAAAAACACAATATTTTTTTCTTTTTTCGGTTTTATTGATATGGATAAAATCTGCATCACAGGAAGCTCCGCCGACGGTGACGACGGATGGTGCACGACGACACCCCACATAATCGGCAACCGTTCGGCAGTTTCCATATCTGCCAGTGCGACGATTCACCGCTCTCCTTTTGGCTCAATGGCGAGCCGGTATAACAGAACCGCAAGGTAACCGTGCGTCACAAGGACCACACCGTTTCCAAGGGCAGTATCCAGCGCATGCCAGAAAACAGAGCCTCAGTGAGCAGGGTGACGCAGATCACATCTTTCGTACCCGCACAACGATTCGCCTGTAGAATTTGCGTATTACACAGAAAATCATTACCTTTGCAACAGAAATCCAACGGCAGGATTTCAGTCCATCCACAGAGGTACGGCAGCCCTCTTCACCTCAACCGTCCGGCTGCATTTTACCCCTCGTTCTAAACTGTCATCTTAAATGAAAGAATTAGCATTAAAGTACGGATGCAATCCGAATCAGAAGCCTTCACGCATCTTCATGACTGAAGGCGAATTACCCATCGAAGTCATCAACGGCCGACCAGGATACATCAACTTCCTCGACGCCCTCAACAGTTGGCAGCTCGTCAAAGAGCTAAAAGCCGCCACAGGTCTGCCCGCAGCAGCCTCCTTCAAGCATGTATCCCCCGCCGGAGCCGCCGTAGGTCTGCCCCTGAGCGACACGCTGAAGAAAATATACTTCGTGGACGACGTGAAAACAGAGCTCTCTCCGCTGGCTTGCGCTTATGCCCGCGCCCGCGGCGCCGACCGCATGAGTTCTTACGGCGACTTCATTGCCCTGAGCGACACCTGCGACGCAGCCACGGCAACCCTCATCAAGCGTGAGGTTTCCGACGGCGTCATCGCTCCCGACTATACTGCCGAGGCCATCGAAATACTGAAAGACAAGCGCAAAGGCACTTATAACGTCATCAAGATAGACCCCGCCTACAAGCCTGAGCCCATCGAGCGCAAGCAGGTCTTCGGCATCACCTTCGAGCAGGGACGCAACGAAGTGAAACTCGACGCTCCTACACTCTTCACCAACATTCCCACCCAGAACAAGACTTTCACGCCCGAAGCCAAGCGCGACCTCATCATCTCGCTCATTACGCTGAAGTACACGCAGAGCAACTCTGTATGCTACGTCAAGGACGGACAAGCCATCGGCATCGGTGCCGGACAGCAGAGCCGCATCCACTGTACCCGTCTGGCGGGTAACAAAGCCGATATCTGGTGGCTGCGCCAGAACCCGAAGGTGATGGCATTGCCCTTCAAGCCCGGCATACGCCGTGCCGACCGCGACAATACCATCGACATCTACATCAGTGAAGACCATGACGACGTGCTGCGCGAGGGCACCTGGCAGCAATTCTTCACTGAGAAGCCAGAGGTACTCACCATGGCAGAGAAAAAGGCCTGGATAGCACAGAACACCAAGGTGGCACTGGGCAGCGATGCCTTCTTCCCCTTCGGCGACAACATCGAACGCGCCCACAAAAGCGGTGTGGAGTATATCGCACAGGCCGGCGGCTCCGTTCGCGACGACAATGCGATCGAGACCTGCGACAAGTATGGCATCGCCATGTCGTTCACAGGCGTGAGACTTTTCCACCATTAATCCATAAAACAAATGAGCGACATCGACAACATCATTGAAAAAGGTATGGTATTTCACGGCTCACCGAAAGACAACGAAAACGAAGGAAAGGTGAAGACCAAAGCCAAGAAAAAGAAATACATCACTGGTGCCCATGGTAGCGGTTCAGCCAAGCAAAAGGCCAAGTATCGTGAGCAACGTGCCAACCGCCACAAATGACATAACATTTACTTCTTCCAATAAAGGAGATAGCATCTGCATTTTGATGCCATCTCCTTTTTTATGCCGTCATCCCAGACCTATCATCTCTCAGGAAGCATCCTTTTCCAATCCGAAAGGTATCCCCCTGAACAGCTAAGTAGTCTACCTTGCTAATAAAAGTAGACTACTTAGCTGTTCAGGAGTTATGTATTTACTTTCTGAAAGGCCTACTGCACGCGGATAAAAACCCATTTTGACCACCCGCGAAAGTGAGACCTACTGCAACACATGCACCCTATGGAATAGGAAAAGCTGAGTGGAAGGCACTCCTTCAGCAAGCCTAACCGTCAAAAAAAAGTTAAATCATGATTTTTCCGCTCTCGGCGGAAGCAATCCTTTCATGGTTTTGCATTTGTTATAGAGAAGGCTGTTCATAAGAACAATGAAAACATCCACTTTATCACACTGTCCTTCAATAAAATTCAATCTAACACTTATCATGATGGAAAAGAAAAGTTTCTATTTGTTTGTTCCGTTTCTGCTCTTCTCGTGCAGCAATGACGGCTCAAGCGACCACACCACCTGTCCCAACCCTAATCCCGTCAACTGGACTAGTAGCGAAATGAAGTTGATAACCAAGCATACCGACTTCGGAGTAAAGATGTTCACCCAGCTCTGTTCCGGCAAAGCCTACAAAAGCGACAATGTCACCTTCTCGCCGGTCAGCATGGAATATCTGCTGGGCATGATAGCCAATGGTGCCAACGACGGAGCCCGCAGGGAAATGCTCTCAGCAATGGGATACGGCGACGAGAGTTTATCCAACATGAACAGCCTGTACATGAAGATGACAACCCTGCTGAAGTACTCCGATACCCACATTAAACTGGAACTGGCCAATGCCGCCTGGGTAGGGAGCAACTTCACTATCCGTCAGGCCTACCGAGACTCCATTGGAAAAGTCTTCAACGCCTCTGCCAACAACATCGACTTCGAGAACACCGGCAAGGCACAATACATCATCAACCATTGGTGTGAAGAAAATACAAACGGGATAATAAAGGAAGCGCCCCTGACCATCGATCCTTCATTGAGAATGGTATTAGCTAACGCCACATATTTCAAAGGTTCCTGGGCCCGGAAATTTGACAAGGATAATACGGCCAAGGCTGATTTCACCTGCGCCAACGGTAACACGGAAAAGGTAGACATGATGCACCAGAGTGGAGAGATTGCCTATTCGTCCACTGAAGACTATCAGATGGTGGTGCTACCTTATGGCAACGGCGCTTTCGCCATGACGCTCATCCTGCCGAAAGAGGGAAAGGACATCAACCAGATTGCGAACACTATTGACTGGACGAGAACGGACACCGTGTCCACTTACCTATCATTATATGTCCCTAAGTTTAAAGCTGAAAACCGTTGGAGCGAGTTCGGCGCTACCCTGCGAGATCTGGGCATCAACAAGATTTTCACCGATGAGGATGCCTTGCCCAACATCGCAAGCCAGCTATTTGTTTCCGCTATCGCCCAGAGCGTCTGCATAGACGTGAATGAAGAAGGCACAGAGGCAGCTGCCGTGAGCGTGGGAGGCCTTGTTGGATCGGCCGGCCCGGGAACGGAACCAGAGGTAAAGTTCAACCGTCCATTCCTCTTCGCCATCAAAGAGCATTCCACAGGGACACCTCTCTTTATCGGAAGAATCTCGAAATTATAGAAAAAGCAGTTCTATATCTATCATTCACATCAGCGGCATTCTATCTCATCACAAGACGATAAAATGCCGTCTTTTTCTGCCAACACTTTCCTTGCCCACAGAAAGGAAGGCACGCAGCTTGGCATAACCAGATAAGGGGGAAGGCAGCCGACTGGCGCCGCCCACTGACCGGGAAAAGAGAAACGGCTACAAGATGACAAACATGAACCTTCATCTTCCGACAACCGCTTTTCTTTTTACTAAATACGAAGACAACGGATAAGGA
>OCVT010000102.1_pt1 | contig 28083 bp, 15 predicted proteins | sample 1539111 | NCBI WGS metagenome assembly OCVT01 (sample SAMEA3991482, study PRJEB22521) | metagenome | biome: anthropogenic terrestrial biome; feature: sewage plant; material: raw primary sludge | place: Sweden | collected 2012-09-26 | reverse complement strand
ACAATTCATAATGCAAAGGTACGACTTTATGTCAAATCATGTATCGTTTAGCAACCGTTTTTGGGTTAGCATCCTAGACAATCCCCACAGGGTTTATCGGTTGCGCCGGTAATTGTACGCTTCATATTTAAGATTGTTTTTTGTTAGGTTTATATGTTACTGCTTGAGTGCTAGTGCGAAATTACGGAATAACTATATATAATAAGGTGGAATAAGTGGATTATTTGCAATTATTTTTGTGCAAACGATTGCTCTTTTTTGTTGTTTGGGGTGATAGAGAATATGCTCCTCGAAGGCTTGCTGAAAAAAGCAGGAAGATTGATGTGAATATATGGAATGACGTTGGAAAACGGATAAAATCACATTTTTGGGTTGCAGTATCATTTCATAGCAGAATCAAAAAGAGGACTGGCGTTGTTGGCGCCAGTCCTGCCGCTTACACAGGTGACAAAGGGATCTCAAGGATGCCGATGTCATGTTTTCCCGGAGAATCGTCTAAAAATTCTCTTTTGAAGATGGAGCGAATGTGGTGACAGCCTTTCTGAAGGCTTTCATCTCTTGTAATGCCGGCAGGGCACGTCCGGACTGGTTGTCGAAGAGCCCGCGGTTAATCCAACTCGTGATGACGGGCTTGCCGCTCTCGTTCTCTTCGGGGAACCACCAGAAAAGTCCTGTCACGTTAGGATGGCGGTTGAGTTCGGCCACCAGCTCGTGGGTGAACTGCCGCTGACCTTCGGCCGAGATGGGGTAGAGGTTGGCATAATGCGTGGAGTCGGGTTCCCACTTGTCGTTCTTGTGGGCATAGTAGAAGGCCGTTTCCACTATCATCACCGGCTTGCCGGGTTTTTGCCGGGCCAGCAGCGACAGACTCCGGCCGAGTGTCGGGATGTCCTTGTGCCACATGGGGTAGTAGCTCAGTCCGATGATATCGTAGTCCACGTCGTGCACCCTGAGTTGGTCGTAATAGTAGAGGGTGGCTGCCGTGTCGTAGGCATGCTCGGTATGAATGATGATTTTGGCCTTTGGGCATACTTTTCGGCAGGCTTTACAACCTGCTTGCAGCAGCGAGGCCAGCGTGTCCCAGTTGTCGGCTTTGGAGAGGGCCACGCGCCCTGTAGGCCATAGCATACCGAAAGTAATCTCGTTGCCCACCTGAATGAGGTCGGGTGAGATGTTCTGTTTCTTCAGCGTCTGCAGCACGTAGGTGGTGTAGCCCTCTACGGAGTCACGGAGCAGCAGGGCAGAGTCGGCCAGCGGATGTTCCTTCAGAGCTTGCTGCCAACGGGTCGGGATGATCTGCTTGGAAGGGTCGGCCCACGTGTCACTGTAGTGAAGGTCGAGGAGCAACCGGAACCCGGCTTTCTTGACCTGCCGACATAAGTCGATGACGTAAGGCAGACTCTGGCATACGCCCTCTCCCTTGTTCTCCTGCGGGGCCATTGATGGGTCGACGAAGAGGCGCACGCGCATGGTGTTCCATCCTGCCTGACGGCAGAGGGTGAACAGCGGAGTGGGCCGGCCATTCGGATCGCAGTAGACGGTGCCGGCCTGTTCGTACGACGGCCATAAGGAGATGTCGCCTCCTAGATAGCGTTGCGCCCGTGTAGGCTGTATGGCTAGTAGAAATCCTATGATGAGCAGAAGGGGGAATTTTTTCATAGATGCCGATATTAAATAATAAGGGCAGCCTCTTTTTACGGAGACCGCCCCGTTGTACTAACTTTGATGAAGCACTAACTACTTCGCGAAGTCATTTTTATTCTTTTGTGATCTCACATTTGGCAAAGCCGTCGGCCCAGGCATAGAGCTTGATGCTGTAAGTTCCGGCTTTCACGGCAAAGTTTTCACCACCCTGTGTGAGTGTGTCTGTCGTCTTGCCGCCCCAGTTGATATCCCAACCGTCATTGGCGCGGAACTTGACAGAACCGTCAGTCAGTTGCACACCGCTGATTTCCCAGGCACGGTCTGTCGTGTTGTAGGTCATCGGGGTACTTGTATTCCAGCCGCCCGGTGTGGCATCTCCGATAAGCCCGATGGTGGTGATGGCCGTCAACGTGTAGGTCTTGGCCGACAGGTCGACATCTACCTTGTAGTAGCCGTCGGGATTGGTAATAGTGATGTCGGCGGCATCGCTGGCCGTAGAGAAGTCGGCTCCGTAGTTGGTACCATCCCAGTTCTGCTGTGAGCAGAACTTGAATCCCTTCTGGTCGAGGTACATGAAACCGGTGAACTTGACACCGTCATTGCCTGCCAGATAGTCAATCTGCTGCCATCCGTTGCAGTTGCCGGCTACATAGAGTATCGGCTTCTTAACGGTATAAATCAGGTTGTTCATGTCGAGGGTGACAATCCAGGTGCCGGCACCAGTGATGACGAGTGTCTGAACGCTGCCCCACGGGTCGTTCGGATAGATGATGTAACCGGTAGTGGAATTGTCGCCATTGGTCAGGCTGCCCATCGCGCCGGCATTGATGGAATTCCAGTCGCCGCTTACGAAGTTGCTGCCACAATAGAACTTGTACCAGTTAGAACCGGTTCCGGTGGTCGTCACTTTAGCCTGATACACGCCGTCGCTAACTTTCGTCATCCATACAGGAGCCGTGTTGTCCCATCCACTGCCATTCTCAGAGAAATTACCCAGCATGTAGTAACCTTTCTCGTCGATAGCCGGTGTAGCATAAGGCTTGAAGGTACCTGCTGTCTCACCCGTTATATTGACGGCAATGGCATCGCCGGAGGTCAGGTTGAGGGAAACAATGCTTTTCACGGCCAGACTGCGTGCAACAGAGGCTCGGGAGCTGTTCTGCTCAACGACAAGTTGGTCCAGGTCTTTAGCACTTACCTGAATATACTTCCCGCTCATGGCAGCATTTACGGTCTGACCGTTGATGATCACAGACTTTACGGTGAAGCCCGAAACATCAGAGCTGGAGGAGGTAACCTCTACGAGATTCACCATTCCGTCTTCGTCGGTCATGTCGTCGTTAGCTTCCGGTCCGGCAACGAAGGTGACACCATATTTGGCGGCAGCCTCTTCGGCACTGTATGACTGTGGGCTTGCCCAGTCTTCGTAATCGCCGTTGCAGCTGGCAAGTGCGAGACTTGCCACAGCTGCTAGGCTGTATAATATTGTCTTTTTCATCTTTTCTTCAGTATTTGTTATTTAACTTCTGCTGTATTCATATCGAAGTTGACGTAGAGCTTCTGACCGGCAGAAACCTGTACCGAGTAGTCTGCACCCACATTGGTAGCCCAGTTGGTGGGAATATCAATCTCGCGCCAGTAGCAGGCACCCTTATAGATAGTGTACTCAGTACGCCACCAGTCGATGCCGGGAATTTTGATGTAAGCACGCAGCTCGCCCGCACCTGTGAAGGCTGGAGAAACCCACTGGCCTGTCTGGTCAGCCGGAGCGGTCAGCGCCCAGTTAGCATCGCCATCTGTCCAGGCGCCACCTGCGGCAGCACCGAGGATGTAAGCCTTACCCGGTTCGATGGTTAGGGCGTAAGTGATGTTCTTCTTATTGGCAGAGATTTCGCCTGCGAAGTGAAGCACATACCAGCCCCCATTTTTGAAGGTGATGTTGTGGTTGGCGCCCGTGTCGTCGGTTACACCTGCATTCGCATTGTCGGTCACGCTGGAGAAGCGATCGTAGCCACGCCAGTCGTTGTTGTAAGTACCCCACTTGAAGCTGCCGTTGGCAGGAACATAGATCATCGTGTAGTAATGGCCGGCAAGACCGAAAACCTTAGGAACGACCTTCCAGCTAGACCATGCTGTCTGGATAGAGGATCCTACCACGTAGAGTTGGTCAGGATAGGTAGCGTCGGGTGCTTCGTAAGTAGCTTTCACTGAAGGTAGGGTGACGATGTTGGAGTAAGTCTCGCCAAGGTTCGTACCGTCGATGATGGCACGCAGACGGACATAGACAGGCATGACCTCGGGTACGCTGGTATCAGGATGGGCAGCCATGTACAAGTTTACAATGGCATTGTTCAGCTCGCTGGCGTCTACAGCCATCTTTGCTGTCGTATAAGAGGTGGAAAGCTCTTTGTGAGTCTTCGTCGTGTCGGTCAGGAAGTCTTTGTCTGTAGACACCTGCACGTAGTAACGAACAGCATAAGGCACACCGCCATAGTTGGGCTGAGAACAGGTCAGCGTCAGATTGTTGGCACTGATGAGGTCGTAGGTGTTGTTAGCTGCATAAGCCGGCGTGTTCAGGACAAATCCTTCTGAAACGTGGCTCAAGTCGATGGTTGGGTTACTGTTGTCATCCTTGTCGCAAGAGGAAAGGAGCAGAGGCAGAACCATTGCTGGGAGCAACATCAGTTTAAATATATATTTCATGATTTATTGTCTTTAAAATGATTGAACTTTAATCCAAATTAATAACCAGGGTTCTGGCTCATGTTCGGGTTGCCTGCAATATCTGTTGAAGGGATAGGGTAAATAGCATAGTGGGAATCTATACCGGTACCACTGGCTACGCCACCTTTGAATTCCCAGAGATATTTCGATCCTGTGAAGAGGCCGAAGCGAATGAGGTCACTGCGGCGACGGCCTTCCATGTAGAACTCGCGGCACCACTCGTCGATGAGGATGTCTTTATCAATAGAAGTTCTGGCAACGGCGTGAGCACGTGTGCGCAATACGTTGAGGTCGGCAAGTGCGGCGTCATTTTGTCCACCCAAACGGTATTTTGCCTCTGCACGTGTGAGGTAGATTTCAGCAAGACGGAACAAGGGTATGTCGGTATCACAGTACTGACGGTTGCTGACGTCTGTTCCGTCCGAATGGCGGTTCTGCCATTTCACGATGGAAGCACCATTCATGAAGCCTGTGATCTGCTTGCCTGGGCTAAGTGTGCGGATGCCGCCACCAACGCCCATATAGAACATGGCGCGGTCATCATTGGCTTTTGCTATAACGTTGGCTGTTGCTATTCCGAGAGAGTTGTCTTTTGCAATAACCTCTGCTTCGGTCGATTTCGTAAGGGCATCATCAGCTTTTGCCATTGGAATGTCATCGCCGGGGAAGAATTTCTCTATGAGGTTCTTGCGGGCAAAGTTGCAGCTCCAGTAGTTATCGGTATAGGAGTAAGGCATACCGGAGATGCGCATAGAACATACCAGATAGGTAGAACCTGCATATTCCTCCGTCTTTGTACCGTCTTGGCGAATCGGGAAGATAATTTCCTTCATAGCCTGCGTGTTCTTGTCGTTGTCGCCCATGAACACTTGCTCATAGCCGGAAAAGCCGTTCTTAGATGCTGTCGACATAGCGTAAGCGCCACTGTCGATGATCTTGTCGCAACAGTCCTTTGCCTTCTGATAGTCTTTGGTGACGCCGTCGGTGTAAATAGCCGAGTTAAGAGCCAGACGGGCATGTAGCGCATAAGCAGCTCCTTGGTCGGCACGGCCGAAACCGCTAGAGGTGTTGTAAGTGCCGATAGGCTTCAGCTTAGATTCTATATCTGTGAGCTCTTTGTCAAGCCAGTCGTAAAGGGTCTTTCCTGCCGACTCTTTAGGCAGGTTACTGTCGAAGGTATCTTTAAACGGAGCCTTGTGGAAGAGATCCAGGAAGTACGAATAGTTCAGCGTGCGCAGGAAACGAACCTCGGCAATGACGTCGTCGTCCATTTTTCCTGTCTGCTCAGAGATGAACTGGTTGTAAAGCGTGATGTTATAAGCCAAACGCTGGTAGGCCCAGTTGCATCGTATAGAACTGGAATTCCATGCAATGTTCGTAATGGCAGGGATGTCGGTATCGGTCTGCCAGGCCCAGACGCATTCATCGGTGCAGAGTTCCTGTAGATTGAAGATTGTACGGAAGAAGCCGCTTTCGCCTTCATCACCACTGATGTCTGCGTTTCCGGCAGGACCTTTCTGACCGGTCAGCCCAAGTGTAGCATATTGCTTTGCCAGCAATTCTGTAGCGTCATATGTTGGCGAGCTCTGAGGATCAATAGACGAAATCTTCAGGTCATCCGTGCAAGAAGCGATCCCTAAAGCGAGAAGGCCAAGAGTTGCCGTTTTGATAATGATATGTTTCATAATTTTTATTTCTTAATAAGGTTAGAAGTTAAGATTGAGTCCTAGTTGGAAGCTTATTGGACGTGGGTAAGGATTGCTGTCTATACCGTTGGTAACTTCTGGGTCGATACCTTTGTACTTAGTGATAATGAAAGGATTCTGGGCGGTGAAGAATACACGGCCGGAGAAGTATTTCTCACCTGCATACATGAGCAGGGCAGGAAAGCTGTAGCCCAGTGTGATATTGGTGCACTTCAGGTAAGAAGCATTGCGAACGAAATAATCGCTCAAATAGTTCTGGTTGATGGTCGTTCCGGTAAATCCCAGATCAACGGCTGCAGGAGTAGTGTTGGAGAAGGAACTGTTGGAATATAGGCCAGAGGCACTGATGGTAGCTCTGCTAGCCAGAAAATCATAATAAACGTAGTTGCCCAGAGAAGCATGGAAGGATGCGCTGAGATCCCAGTTCTTATAGATGAACTTCGTGGTCAGACCCATAATGACGTCAGGAGCCGGATTCTTATAGTAGTAGCGGTCGTCGTCGTTAATCTGTCCGTCTGCGTTGCGATCTACATAGACACCTTCGATAGGTTTGCCGTTAGCATCGTAAACTTGCTGATAAACAAAAAAGGAATTGACAGATTCGCCCACCTTATTCTTCTGAATCTTCGTGTTGCTGCCACGTGAAATCTTGTTGCTGCACCATACCCAGTCCTGAGCGCCGGCATCAAGCTTGGTGATTTCGTTATGATTCCATCCTACATTGTAAATCAGATCCCATGTGAAGTCTTTGGTTACTATCGGCTTGACGTCGAAGGCAAGTTCTACACCGTAGTTCTTCAGAGAGCCCACATTCTTCATCAGTTCATCTCCGAAAGTTGTTTCGGCAGGTACGTTGACAACTGCAAGCAAGTCTGTAGTCTTGCGATAGTAGCCATCTAAGTTCATGGAGAAGCGGTTGTTCAGGGCTGCAAAGTCGAGCCCGGCATTCCATGTGGTGGTCTTTTCCCATGTCAATTCCTTATTATACTTATTCGGACGTGTAGTATAATAATAGGTATCACCGAAAGGATACTGTGCGTAAGAGTTACTATGAACGTAAAGAGGTGCATAATAGAAGTCATCGATACCGTTCTGCTGACCAGTCTTTCCCCAGCCTAAGCGGAGTTTGAAGTCGTCAAGCCAGGTGGCATTCTTTAGGAACGGTTCGTTATTGATCTTCCAGGCGAAGGCTGCTGACGGGAAGTAACCCCACTTTTTACCATCGGCAAAACGTGAAGAACCGTCGGCACGGAATGTAGCAGTAAGCAGATAACGCTCAAGCAGGCTATAGTTCAGACGGCCGAAGTAAGAAACCAGTGAGTTATGGGTAGCCCATTCCTGTTTGGATCGAATTGCAGGATTGTGGGCTTCTCCTGTGTAAGGATCAGTACCCTGTCCTTGGTCGTATCCTGTTCTGTGGTAATGGCTGTCCTCAGTACCACCCATGATGTCGACATTGTGTATACCGAACTTGTGGGCATACTGAGCATAAACGTTACCTACGATATTGTATTTCCAGTAGTAGGTCATCCCGTCCCAGCCATAATAGTTGTTAGAATAAGAGTATTTGCTAATCTTGTCGCTCTGGTCGGTAGACGTGTACTGGGCGCCGAGGCTGGCATGGATGTGCAGATCCTCGAAGCCGTGAATCTTATAATCCACTTCTGCATTGCCGCTGAAGTCGTTGGCATTGGCCAATGTGTACTTCTGGCGCAGGAGAGCAACAGGATTCTGGGCTGCATTGGAGTTCGTTGTAGAGGCCCATGATTTGTCGTTGAAACTGGCATTAATCAGGTTCTGATAAAATCCGCCGGTGAAAATAGAGGAGGAATCGTAAACCGGCTCGGTGGGATTCATGCTCAGAGCACCGCCGACGGCACCACCGGAATCAGCATAGCGGTCTTTCTCGTACATGTACTTAGCCGTGATGTTGAAGTTCAGGTGATTATTGAGAAAAGACGGAGCCAAGTTCACCGATGCATTGAAACGACGCATCCAACTGGTAATGATGATACCGTTGTCGATGCTGTAGCCTGCGCTGATGCGGTAAGGCATGTTCTTCATACCACCCTGCATGCTGATGCTGTGGTTTGTAGAAACGGCTGTGCGAAAGATATAGTCCTGCCAGTCGGTGTCGGCATTGCCCAGAGTGTTGGCATCCAGACCGTTGATGGTGCTCACCAGTTTCTTGTAGTCGGAAGCATTCAGCACGTCATATTTCTTCTGAATCATGGAAACCGTTATGTCTCCGTTGTAAGAGAAGGTAGGCTTTTGGCCTGAGCGGCCTTTCTTGGTCGTGATGATGATGACGCCGTTGCTGGCGCGCGAACCGTAGATGGCGGTTGCCGAAGCATCCTTCAGTACGGTAAACGTCTCGATGTCGTTCGGGTTGATCATGGCCAGAATGTTACTCATGCCTTTAGCCGTATTGTTGTCGATGACCAAACCGTCTATCACGTACAACGGATCGTTGCTGGCATTCAGAGAGGCACCACCGCGGATGCGGATTTGTGCACCTGCGCCGGGCGTACCGCCTGCGGTCTGTACATCTACGCCGGCCACCTTACCAACGAGCATATCGGATGCGTTGTTGGTGATACCCTTTGACAGGTCATCCGGTTTCATGGCGGTAACAGAACCGGTCAGGTCTTCCTTCTTGGCGCGACCGTAACCGATGACAACTACCTGCTCAAGAGTTTTAGAGTCCTCCTGCATGGTGACAACAATATTGGGCCCGACTGTGGCTGTAGCCAGCTGATATCCTATATAGGATACCGTGAGCGCAGCTCCTTGCGTAGCCTTTAAAGCGAAGTTACCGTCGAAATCCGTTACGGCCACAGCCTTTCCGCCAACGCTGATGGTTGCGCCAATGACTGGTTCGCCGGTAGCATCCTTAACGTGACCATTGACAGTGATTTCCTGTGCAAAGGCACTTGCTGAGAGGATTAACCCGCATAGCAGCACGAGCATCCTCAGAGTAAATGTAAATTTTACCTGCTTCATCATTCTTGATTTTTAAAGTTAATGTTATTTATCATTATGTTAGTTCGCTTTATCTTTAGGTATTGATGCGTTCCATCGATTTGTTTGTGTCAGATTGCTTTTCACAAAAGGCTTTCACCTATCTGTCAACACACTGGTTAGTCGTTTCCGGTCTGATTCCTGATGCAAAAGTAACTTTTTACAACACTCATTGTACTTTTTTTCGGTTAAAAACGTTATTTAAGGTGTGCAAACGATTGCGCTATAAAATTCAAATGAATTATTTCCAAACACGAACAATTTATTCGTAAATTTCATATCTTTGCATAGAAGTTCAGCCTAAAGAGAAAAAGACTGACCCTTAACTACTTACCTGATGAATGAAATGACTTCGATAACGATGAAAGACATTGCGAGAGAACTGAATGTTTCCATCGCAACGGTGTCTCGCGCGTTGAAAAATAGTTCGCGTATCAGCGAAGAACAGCGTGAGCGCATCAAACAGTATGCCCGTGAACATAATTTCACCCCCAATTTTCTTGCAGAGAGCTTGCGCAGCACACGCGTAAGACCTATTAAGATGATAGGGGTTATCGTTCCAGAGTTTACGCATTATTATTTCTCGTCTGTCCTCAGCGGCATCGAAGAGGAAGCCTCCTCGACGGGCTATGCCGTCATGGTGGCGCAGAGTCAGGAGCGCTATGAGCGTGAGGTGAAGATATGCGAGTCGTTCTATGAGCATAAGGTGAGTGGCATCATCGTCTCGCAGGCCAAGGACACCCAGCGTTACGACCATTTCCAAAAACTCATCGACCATAACATCCCTCTGGTGTTCTACGACCGCATTTCTACCGGTGTCAACTCCAGTCGTGTGGTGGTGGACGATTACATGGGGGCTTACACGGCCGTCACCCATCTCATCGAGACCGGCTGTCGGCGCATCGCGTTCTATGGCTCGCCCATGAACATGGAAATCTCCAAGAACCGCTTCAATGGTTATAAAGATGTCTTACTCAGGAATAAGCTGCCCGTCAACGAGAACTTTATCCGCATTTGCGACAATCGGGCCGACGCCGAGATGATTACCCCCGACATTCTGAATCAGGAGGTGATACCCGATGCGTTCTTTGCCGTCAACGACGATACGGCCATCGGCATCCTGTATACCGCCAAGCGCATGGGTTACAGAGTGCCCGACGACATCTCGATCTGCGGGTTCACCAACGGTCAGCGAGCCATCGCTTGCGACCCCATGCTCACTACGGTGGAGCAACGGGGTAAACGGGTTGGCGAGGAAGCTGTTAACATTCTGGTGGGCCATATCGAAGGTATCATCCCTCAGAATAAGGTGGAACGCCGGGTGGTTCGCACGCGGCTCGTGCTGAGAGGCACCACGCGCTGACACCCTGTCGCTCCTGTAGACTCGCTATCATAAAGAATAATTATAAAACAAAACCAGTGCCGTTGCTTCCCTGAGGCACACCTTTGCCAACCAAGGGTAGGGGGAAGTCAATCAATAAAGATGAAACAAAAACCTGACATGAACTTTATGGGCCTGTGGAATCTGAGCTTCGGATTCTTCGGTGTGCAAATCGCGTATGCTTTGCAAAGTGCCAACATCTCGAGAATCTTTGCCACACTCGGTGCCGACCCGCACAAACTCTCTTACTTCTGGATACTTCCGCCGCTCATGGGCATCCTTGTGCAGCCCATCGTGGGCAGCCTGTCCGACAAGACCTGGACGCGCTTCGGGCGCCGCATACCTTATCTCTTCATCGGTGCAGCCTTTGCCGTGGCCGTGATGTGCCTGCTGCCCAATGCCGGCTCGTTCGGACTGGCCGTTAAGGCAGCTATGATTTTCGGGCTCATCGCCCTCATTTTTCTTGACACTTCGGTCAACATGGCCATGCAGCCGTTTAAGATGATGGTGGGCGACATGGTGAACGAGCGGCAGAAGGCCAAGGCTTACAGTATCCAGAGTTTTCTCTGCAATGCCGGCAGCGTGGTGGGATTTGTATTCCCTTACTTCTTTACGAAGATAGGATTGAAGAACGTTGCGCCCAAAGGGGTTGTCCCCGATTCGGTCATCTGGTCATTCTACGTGGGCGCCGCCATCCTCATCCTGTGTGTCATTTACACCACGATAAAGGTCAAGGAGTGGAATCCGAAGGAGTATGAAGAGTATAATGGCGCTGCCACCGACCTGACCAATGCGGAGAACCGGGTCGGAGAGACGCAGTCCATCGTCGAGGATAACAGCTCGTCCAACTGGTTCTCGCTGCTTTACCATGCGCCTTCCATGTTCTGGAAGGTAGGTCTCGTGCAATTCTTCTGCTGGGCCGGCTTCCTCTATATGTGGAATTACACCACCGGAGCCATAGCCGAGACGGTATGGAAAACCACCGATCCTGCCTCGCATGATTTCCAGGCGGCCGGCAACTGGGTAGGCATTCTCTTTGCCGTGCAGGCCGTGGGCAGCGTGGTCTGGGCTATGATGCTCCCTCGTTTCAGGAATACCAAGGTGGCCTATGCCGTGAGCCTTATCATCGGCGGCATCGGCTTTGCCCTCATCCCGACCATCCATAACCAGTATCTGCAGTTCGTTCCGTTCCTGATGATAGGCGCTGCGTGGGCTGGCATGCTGGCCATGCCGTTCACCTTTGTCACCAATGCCCTGCAGGGATATGGCCACATGGGTGCTTATCTGGGGCTCTTCAACGGTACCATCTGCATCCCGCAGATTGTGGCAGCCCTTGTGGGTGGCGTCGTCCTGACGCTCGTGGGTTCCCATCAGAGCAGCATGATGTTCGTGGCCGGCGCGTTCCTTATCATTGGCGCGGTTTGTGTGGCCGGCTTGAGAGAAAAGAAATAAAGTCTCTTCTGTGCTGTTCCAAGTAGAGAAGGGGTGCGCCCCGTTTTATATTCGCAAGGAAACCTCACAGATACTACCGGGGTACAGAAGTCCGGAATAGGAGCGGAAGGTCGTCGACCTTCCGCTTTTTTGCGTCCGGGGTCGGCGGTCTCCGCGACGGTCCGGTTGTCTTGGAAAGTCTCTTCGGCGGGGGATGGATTTCTCGAAAAAAATCACCGTTAACTCCGAAAATACGGCCCTGTTTTCAAAATACTTTTCCTTGGGCCCGAAATATGACCGAAATAGGACCGTTTTGTAAACGGTTGATACTCACAAGCTCCCGCGTTTTGCAAATTTTTGGGCATTTATTTGTTGGTCTAAATCTCCCTGAAATTGTTTTATTTTTCCTCATTTTGGCCTCTAAGAGGTGGCCTGTGACCTTCTGAAAGGTGGTCTTTTGCACGCTGAAAGGCCTCCTATCGTAAAACCGGAGGCCTCCTTTGACCTTCCAAGAGGTATGCTTTAGCAAAATCGGAGGCAAAAAACGGTGATTTCACCCCTTTATTCTCTTTTTCTTTTCTCTAGATTAAAAATTTCAAATGTAAAGAAAAAATCACAGATTCAGCTTTTCTTTTGTATGCTGAGGGGGTGAGATAAGGGTTGCCTAGGGGTCGTTCGATGGCAGAGGCGCGCCTCGTGGATGGGCGCTTCTGGGCCCTCAGCGCATACTGCCTGCAGACCATCCGACGGTACGGCAAATTGGGGCCGGTTGCTTTTTCTTTCGTGATTTTTTGTCTTATTGTCACAAAATCACTATCTTTGTCGGCATGAAGCATATATATATTATTATCATGCTGTGCCTCGTCACGCTATCGTGCTCGGCTCAGGATAAGAAATACCATGGCGACGGCATCGACGATTACCTGCGCTACGTACCCCTGACCTCCGTTTATGTGCTCAAGGCTTGTGGTGTGGAGAGTGAAAGTTCGTGGAAACGGCTGGTGGTGAATACGGCTGCATCGTGCGCGCTGTCCATGGGCGTCACTTACGGACTAAAGCATGCCATTCATGAACGCCGCCCCGACGGAACCGACGACATGTCTTTCCCGTCCGGGCATACGATGATTGCGTTTGCCGGAGCTGTCATGCTGCAAAAGGAGTATGGGAAGTTGTCGCCGTGGATACCCGTGGCCGGCTATGCCGTGGCTACGCTTACCGCTGTCGACCGCGTGCGCCGCAACCGTCACCATTGGGGCGACGTGGCAGCCGGAGCTGCCATCGGCTTCCTCGGTACTGAAGCTGGCTACTGGTTGGGCGACAAGATTACGGGCGAGCATAGCCGCTATCAGGTAGGCGTGGGAGCCGATGGCATCCAGTTGGCCATTAACCTGTAAGATGCGGCTCGAATCATTCCGTTATTACAATATAACGTGAAAGCATTGGTATGACTTTTCCATACCAATGCTTTCGTGTTATACCAGGGAGCGTTTTCAGCTCATTCCACTTCTCTGCCCGTGGCGATGAGGTATGCGGTACGGCTGTTCAGATACAGGCTCACGGCATCGGCATACTGGTCGCGCGACTGTTGGTTGCGGGTCTGTGCGTCGAGCAGGTCGCTCATGGTGGAGGTTCCGGCATGATAATAGTCCTCGTTTAGGCGCAGGTTCTCGGCCGATGTCTCCATGCTCTTCCGTGCCAGGATAATCTGCTTGTAGGCATTATCCAAATCATTATATGCGCTCTGCATCTGTATGAGCAGCAGTTGGCGGTTGTCCTCACGGTCTTGTCGCGCCATCTGCTCGGCGATGCGCTGATGCCTCACCGAATGGTTACTGCTCCACAGACTGCTGATGGGCACGCTGATGGTGACCATTCCCAGCACGTTCGCCCGTCCGTTGCCCGTCAAATCCTGATAGACACCGGCTGCACCCACGGCTACCGTGGGCAGCAGCGCACCTTTTTTCAATCGGGTCTGCAGGTGGTTCGCCTCCACGTTTTTGTCGAGCAGTTGTGCCTCTGTGCGGTTGTCGAGCGCTGCCTGATGGTCTGCGAGATACTTTGTCGGCTCCGGCAGGTTGGTCGTCAGCGTGGTGTCTATCTGCATATCGGTACCGTTCACGCCGATATACTGCGCTAGCACCATCCGGCAGAGTTTGATCCCGTTTTCCAACTTCAGTCGGTTGGTGGCAGTCTCATTTTGTTTCAGCTCTACGCTCAGCATGTCGTTTTTGTTTGAAATGCCGCCTCGATAAGCATTCTCGGCATCTTGATGGATGCGTGCCAGTTGTAGGTTGGCGGCATCGAGGGTGGCGCGCTTCTCGCAAAGCGTGAGCAGTTGGTTGTAATAAGTTTCCGTGGTGCTGACGATTTCGTCGTGCGACTGCTTCATCTGCAACCATCTCACCTCCGTCTGCAACTTCGCCAGTTTGTTGCCCGTTGTAATCTGTCCGCCCGCATATATCGGTTCCAGCGCAACGAGTTGGGCAATGGTGCCGTGGGTGAGCATGTTCAGCGAATAGGATGAAGGCAGCGAGGCGAGCACAGTGGGGTCTAGCCCCAGCTGAGTCATCACGCCTGCCATTTGCTGCTGCTCGCTGGCAGAGAGCGAAAAGTTCTTTTTCATCAAATAGTCGTTGGAGTGGAAATACACGCCACCGGCCGAAACCTGCGGCAGATATTTACTGAAGGCCTCCCGCTCCTGTTCTTTCGATTGCTCAATGACGAGCTGCGCGTCTTTCATCTTGTTGTTATTCTCCACGGCCATGCGTCGGCATTCCTGGAGCGTATATATCTTTTGGGCCGGTGTCGGCAGCATCGTGCCGAGCAAAGCCATCGTGATCAAAATCTTTTTCATTGTCTGTCTGTGTTTATCTGTCCTTCCAAACTGGCGGTTTGCTGACTGAGCATCAGGACGGAACGTTCCTTCTCGTTCTTCAGATGCCGTTTTTTGTCTTCAATGCGGAATATCATCCAATATCCGATAGGTATCATCGTGATGATGAAGAGCATGGCGATTAATGTTCCGAAGCAGACCACCACGCCCATCGGCCCCCACATCGGAGAGTTCTCGATGACCATAGGGATGACGCCCATCGAGGCCGCGGCACTGGTGAGGAATATCGGCCGCATACGGCGTTCGGCCGCTTGCAGGGCCGCGTGCTTGGCACTCAGATGATGTTTCTTGCGCAATTCTTCGGCATAGTCTATCATAATGATTCCGTTTCTCACAATGATGCCCATCAGCGAAATCATGCCCAGCGTTCCGGTCAATCCCACTTCCTGGTGCATGATAAGTATGCCGAGTGCCGCTCCGAGCATGGAGAAGAGCAGTGAGAACATGATGAGCATCGACATGCGGATGTCCTTGAAGTGATAGATCAGGATGACGAAGATCACGATGATGGAGATGGCCAGACCGTTATATATCTGCGGACCGTTCTCCTCGTCACTTGAACGCTGGCCGCCCGCTTTCATCGTCACGCTGGCAGGCAGATGCAAGGTGGAAAGTTGTGCGAGTGTCTTGTCAGTTACCTTATTCAGATTGAGACCCCGCTGCGCATCGGCAAACACGGATATGGTGCGCACACCGTTGCGGTGGACTATCATCCCTTCGCTCCAGTCAGGTTTCACGTCGGCTATCTGGCGCAGGTTCACATTCACGCCCGGTACGATGCCGCTGACAGTGGAATTATTCAGGTCGGCAGGTGTCTGCAACCCCGCATGGCGGTCTTTGAGCATTACGCTGACGGGATAATCGCCTTCCCAAACGGTGGTGAGTGGTATGCCCGACCCGAAACGGGTGGCAAGGTTCATGGCGAGCAGGGTCTTGCTGATGCCCAGGCGGTTGGCCTCATCGTCGTTCATCACCACACTCATCCCGTCGGTAGTGCCTTCGAAATTGCTACGCACGAGCAGCAGGTCGGGATTGGTGCGCATGATTCTCATCGCCGAGTCGACCACGGCATGGAGCTGGCGCAGGCTGTCGCCGCTGAAACGTATCTCTACAGGCGCGGCAGCGTCGGAATAGTCGAGTTGCTTGAAGCGTACCATCGCATCGCTGAAGCGGGTCGTGTATTCGGGCGTAAACTTATCCAGTAACGCCACTGTCGCCTTGTCGTCAGCCGTGTTCACGATGAACTGCGCATAGTTGGTGCCGCCCATTTGTGGTGCATAACTGGCCTGGAAGCGCGGGGAACTGCATCCGTAGAATGTAGTGATGTTGAGCACGCGGGGGTCTTTCTTCATCAGATGCGCCAGACTGTCTGCCACCTGTGTGGTTCGTTCTATCGACGTGCCCGTGGGTAGATAAATCTCCACGGCAAACTGGTTGCGCTCGGCACGTGGCATGAGCTTCTGCGGTTGCAGACTGAACAGTACAGCACCGATGACGACGGAAACCGCACCCACGCCAAGCGTGATGAACGGATGGGCGAAGCACACCGTAATCAGTTTGTTATAATATTGCTGGATGATTTCGAGAAAGGTGCGGCGGCGCGGCTTGTCGTCATCCCGCTTCAGTCCCTTCCGGATAAAAGCGAACTGCATCAGCGGAACCACGAACACTGCCACCAGCAAAGATGTGGCGAGGATGATGGATATGCCAATCGGAAACCATTTCACGAAGTCCTTCATCATGCCTCTCATTGTGATCAGTAGCGGGAAGAATGTGATGCTGATGGCGAGCGTGGCACTGAAGATGGACGAAAAGAACTCTTTTGCTGCCGCTGATGCCGCGTGCCAGCGGCTCATGCCCGCGTCTATCTTCTCGATATAGCAGTCGATAATCACAATCGAGTTGTCCACAATCATGCCGAGCGTCACAATGAGGGCGGCAAGGGTCACGGTGTTCAGTTCCACGCCGCAGGCATAGAAAATGCCCAAGGAGATGAATATCGTTATCGGGATGGTGCTCGCGGCCACACTCGCCACGCGCATCGGCAACAACAGCATGATGACGATGATGACGGCAACGATGGCGATGAGCAGTTCTTCGAGGAAGTCTACCACGGATGAGTTCACCACCTTGCTTTGGTCGGTGATGGGATAGATGGTCACATCGTCGGGCAACGTCTTTTCAAAATCATTGATAACCGACTTCACTTCCTTTCCGAAGTTCACGATGTTGTTGCCCTCGTTCATTTCGAGAGACAGCACGATGCACTTCTTGCCATTGTTTTTCACGAAACTGTCTGCATCGGGATATTCGCGTTTTATGGTGGCAATGTCGCGCAGACGGATCACATTGCCCGCAGGATCGGAATAGACAATCTGCTGTGCCACATCGTTCTCTGTGTTCATCTTCGAGTGTAGGTGTATGGGACGTACCGTGTTCCGGTCGTCTACCGACCCGCTGATGAGCGTCATGCCTTGTGATTGCAGGGCGCTGAGCAGGGTAGCGGTGTTCAGCCCGTAATCGGAAAGGCGGTCGCGGTCGATATAAATACCTATCTGTTCCTGCTGCTCGCCATAGAGTCGCATGTTGGCAACGTCGGGAATGGTGCGCAGACGATCCTGTAGATTGGTCATGTAGTTGTGCAGTTGACGATAAGTCTTGTCCTTGCTCTCCAGTGTGACGAGCATGGCCGATGTGTCGCCGAAGTCGTCGTTGGCAATCAGGGCCATCACGCCGGTAGGCAGATTGCTTTTGAACTGTTGTAGTCGGATTTTGAATTTACTCCAAAATTCATCTTTGTTGGTCACATTATCGTTCAGTTCCACAAAGACGTAGCAGATTCCGTCTTTGCTCTCAGAATAGGTCTTTGCCTTCTTGATTTCTTTGAATCCCCAGAGGAATTTCTCCAACGGTTTGGTCATCTGTTCCTCCACCTCGTTGGATGTGGCACCAGGGTATACCCCCACGACGACCCCCTGACGGATGGTGTACGACGGGAACTCATTCTTAGGCATGTTCACCAGCGAATAGACTCCGAAGGCCACGCCGATAACCAGCATCAGGAGCATGATGCTCTTATAGTGCATCACACTCTCCACAATATCCAATTTGTGTTTCATTGTATCCCCCTTATCTTCGTTCCTTCGCTCACCTTGTTTTGACCGCTCACGATAATTTTGTCGCCTTCGGCTATTCCGCTGCTGATGAGGGTGCCACGGTCGTTCACGTCACTGACTGTAACGTCTTGCTTGACGGCTTTCCCGCCTTTCTCCATCCACACGAAAGTGCCGTCACCGTCGAGCAGCACCGCTTCCTGTGGAATGACGATGTTGCCATAGCTGCCACCCGTGCGCATCATCACGCTGCACACCATGCCGGGCAATAGTTGCTGACCGCTGTTTTGGAGTTCGAGTTTGATGTCGTAAGTGTGACTGAGCGGATTTGCCTGTACGCCTTTCTCTTTCACTCTGCCCGTGAAACTACGGTCGCCGAGTGCCGCTACGGTGAAGCGCATGGATTGTCCGATATGTATGCTGGCAATCTCTTTTTCGGGCACGGAGACCTTTACTTTGATGTGGTCGATTTTCACTAATTTGAAGCAACCGATGCCCGGACCCACGTTATTGCCCACGTCTACCATGCGTTTGGATATGTATCCAGCAAATGGCGCGCGCAACACACAGTCGCTGAGATTCTTCCTCGCGATGCGCTCGCCTGCTTCGGCCTGTGCCAGTTGTGTCTGTGTCTCTACGAATTTGATTTCGGGCAGACTGCCTTTCTTATATAATAGGTTCAGACGGTTGTAGGCATCGCGCGTTTGATGCAGTGTGGAGAGCGCAATGTCGTAGTTGTTCTGTAGCGTCGACCTGTCGAGCGTGGCGAGTATCTCGCCTTTGCCGACCGCCTTTCCCTCGTCTACAAATACCTGTGCCACAGTTCCCAACGTGGCGAAACTCAACTGGGAGCCGTAAGACTCTTCAACGGTTCCCACATAACTGTTACTTCCTGAATCGGCAGAACGGCTCACCGTCATCACCTTCACAGGCACGGGGGCTGTAGCCTTGTCCGCTTTCTTTGATGAGCAACCTGCTAACAGTACTGCCATCACAATCATTGTAAATAACTTCTTTTCCATTATCCAGAATTATATTGTTCAATTTCGGCTACAAAGTTATATGTATTTGGTAATTGCCGCAAGGTTAATATTAATCATAAATTGTTCGATTTACCAAATTAAGATTATTTTTATCCTTTGGATACATTGCATATCGTTTTTTTTTATATCTTTGCCGAATGAAAAAGAAACTTGATTTACCGTTTGAATATTTCTTCCTGCCGGAAGATATGCCGTCATTCGTCAAGACCGGTAACACGTTGACCGTTCTGGATTTCGTGGGAATGGTGCTGTGTACGGATGGAAGCATCGAACTGACCAACGACGTAGGCACATACAAAGTGAACCACGGCGAACTCTTCTTCTACATGCCGTCGGCATTCCTCCACATCGGTTACATCAGTCAGAATTTCAGATGCATCGTATTGAAAACCACTATGGGGTATATCCTACCCATCGTGAACCGCGTGATGGATATTCGCACACAACTCTATTTACGCAATCATCCACAGGTGAAACTCGACGAGAGGCAAGCCGAAGATATCTATCGGCTGCTTATCTCCATGCACGAGCGGATGGAGACGGAGAGCCACTCCGACGTCAACGACAAACAAAGAATCATACTCACGGAACTCATCAAATCGATAGCGGAGACTTTTTTCTTCGAAGTACTGAATATCTGCATAGCCGATCTGCCGGCAGACGAGCAACGGGGTGACCGCAACGACACTGTGTTTCATAACTTCATGATTTCCTTATCATACAATTACCGAAAGGAGCGCAACGTAGCTTTCTATGCCGCTGAGCAGTGCTTGTCGTACAGCTATTTCTCCGACATCATCAAGCAGAAATCGGGAATGACCGCCCTCCGTTGGATCAACGATTCCGTCATCAGCGATGCGCGCCACATTCTGGAATATACCAACGTGAGTATCAAGGAGATTGCCGACCGCCTGAACTTCCCTACACAGTCGTTTTTCGGTAAATATTTCAAACAGTATGTGGGTATCTCGCCCAAGGAATACCGTCGGCGCATCAGGTTGAGAGACGGCACCGTGCCTGCCAAAGAGACTTTGGTAAAAGTGAATGCCGACCAGATATACAAAGTGTAATGATAATCTTCCGGTGTGCCACTGAACGCGAGCCATTCTGTTCCCTCCCTTCTTTTATGCACGGTTCATTTGTTTTGTACGATAGTTTTATAGGGCAACGTGGACGGAAGGCAGGTGTCTCCCGTCGCTGATGCTTTACCTCTTTATATTTGTCCGAGCACTTAAATGCCGTAAATGCGCAAACCTTTGCACAATTAAATCGGCCTTTTATAGGAAAGCTCGGAACCTCTTTTGTAATTAATTATTAATTTTACCCCCTGAAATACTAACCCGAATAGATATGAAGTTGAATTTTAAGATAGATTATAAGACCGTTTTCGGTGAAGAATTGGTTCTGAACATCGTCTCTACGGATGGCGAGAACGGTAAGCAGACATTGCCCTTCCGCATGTCTACCATTGATGGCGTGCATTGGACTTACCAGATGATGAAATCGCAGAGTGCCCGACAGACGGTGCTCGACTATTTCTACAGTGTGGACTGTGAGGGCAGCGAGCGCCGCCATGAGTGGACGACACTGTCGCACCGACTTGATCTCTCGGTCGTGAAGGGCGTCAATTATGCGATTTATGACCATTGGATAGATATTCCCGAAGATTCTTATCTCTATAGCTCTGCCTTCACTGACTGCGTGAACCACCGGAAGTTGCAGAGCCCCAAGGCTACCGAGTATACCCGCACGCTACGCCTGAAGGTGCGCGCACCGCAGTTGCGCGGCAACGAACGGCTGGCCGTCATCGGCGATAATGATGCTTTGGGACGCTGGGATGCCGCCAAGGCTGTGCACATGACGGAGCACAACCACAACGAGTGGGTTGTGGACTTGAATGCAGATGTCATCGGCAAGAGACAACTGGAGTTCAAATTTGCCGCATTGGATGAGAAAACAGACTATTCGCCGCTATGGGAATCGAGCAACAACCGTGTCATTTCCATTCCCGACATGCAGGAGGGCGATGTCGTGGTATATGAGCTGGACGAGGCTTTCTTCCCCGTTTACGATACTAAACTGGCCGGCACGCTGGTTCCCGTGTTCTCACTGCGCTCCAAAACGAGTTTCGGCGTGGGCGATTTCGGCGATCTGAAAAAGATGATCGACTTCATCTCGTCTACCCGGCAGCGCGTGTTGCAGATTCTGCCGATTAACGATACGACCATTACCCATACGTGGACCGATTCTTATCCTTACAGTTGCATCAGCATCTTTGCTCTGCATCTGCAGTATGTCGACCTTACACAGCTGCCGGAACTGGCTGACGCGGAGGCCCGGAAGAAATTCAGCGACCTGCAAAAGGAGCTTAACGCGCTGCCGCAGATTGACTACGAACACGTGAACGCTGCGAAAGAGGAATACCTGCGCCTGCTCTTCGCTCAGGAGGGCAAAGAGATGATGGCGGCGTCGGCTTACAAGACCTTCTTCAAAGAATCCGAACAGTGGCTCGTTCCTTATGCGCAGTATTGTTATCTGCGCGATCAGTATGGCACGGCCGACTTCTCGCAGTGGCCCGACCATCACGTATGGGACGAGGGTGAGCGAAAGATGCTCTCTACACCGCGTAATAAAATCTATCAGGATGTGGCCATCTACTATTTTATACAATATATCCTGAACACTCAGATGGCTGCCGTGCACGATTATGCACGCTCGAAAGGCGTCATCCTGAAGGGCGATATACCCATCGGCGTGAACCGCTACGGCTGCGATGTGTGGATGGAACCGAAATATTTCAATCTGAACGGTCAGGCCGGAGCACCACCCGATAACTTCTCGATGAACGGCCAGAACTGGGGATTTCCAACCTACAATTGGGACGAGATGCAAAAGGACGGCTGCCGCTGGTGGGTACACCGCTTCCAGAACATGTCGAAATTCTTCGACGCTTACCGCATCGACCATGTGCTGGGCTTCTTCCGGATATGGGAAATTCCTGTTGAGGCGGTGCATGGACTGCTCGGCCAGTTTTCGCCCTCATTGGGAATGACGCGTGAGGAGATAGAGTCTTATGGACTGCACTTTCAGGAAGATTTGTTCACCAATCCGTTTATAGCCGACTGGGTGCTCGATAATGTCTTCCATGAGCGTGCCCTGGAGGTGAAGGACAAGTACCTCAGCCATGCGCACGATGACATCTGGGAGATGAAACCGGCGTTCGACACGCAACGGAAGATAGAGAAAGCGTTTGAAGGAATGACGGCCAAGGAAGACCAAGACATTCGTGACGGACTCTACTCGCTCGTCAGCGACGTACTCTTCATCCGTGACCGTAAAGACAAGAACAAGTTCCACCCGCGCATATCGGCTCAGTTCGATTTCATGTATCAGGCCCTTTATGACAGCGATAAGGCTGTGTTCAACAGAATATACAATGACTATTTCTATCGCCGTAATAACCAGTTCTGGTACCGCGAGGCCATGAAGAAGTTGCCGAAGCTGGTACAGGCTACGCGCATGCTGGTCTGTGCAGAAGATCTGGGCATGGTTCCCGACTGCGTGGCATGGGTGATGAACGAACTTTACATTCTCTCTCTGGAGATACAGTCGATGCCTAAAGACTCGAAAGTGCGCTTCGGCCATCTCAGTCGGAACCCCTATCGTTCGGTCTGCACCATCTCCAGTCACGACATGCCGACGCTACGCCAGTGGTGGGATGAGGACATTGAGCGCACCCAGAGTTACTACAACAATATGCTCTACCGTAGTGGAGTGGCCCCGCACCCGCTGCCGGGCTGGCTCGCCCGCGACATCATCTCGCGACATCTCACCAGTCCGTCGATGCTCTGCATTCTTTCCATTCAGGACTGGCTGTCCATTGATGAGAAGTTGCGCTTGCCCGATGCCGATGCCGAGCGCATTAACATCCCGGCCAACCCGAAGCATTACTGGCGTTACCGTATGCACGTGAACATCGAGGATCTGCAGTCCAACGTAGATATTACGGAGAATATCCACGAGCTGATCACGCAGGCGGGAAGATGACTGCTGGCTGTTATCCGTAGATAAAACAAAAAAACATGATAATAAAGATGAAGAAGGTTCTGTTAACAATGTCTAGTTTGCTGTTGGCGATGACGGCTTTGGCACAGACCGTGAAGTCACCCAGTGGCACCGTGAGCCTGACTTTTTCGCTCACCGGTAATGGTGTGCCGACGTATGAGATGTCGTATCAGAATAAAACAGTAGTCAAACCCAGTCATCTGGGATTGGAACTGGCCAAGAGTAAACATGCCTCGAAAGGCTTACTGGAGACCGATCTGATGGACGGCTTCAAAATCTCCGGCACCAAGACAGCTACTTTCGACGAGACGTGGACACCCGTGTGGGGCGAGACGAAGACCATCCGCAACAACTACAACGAACTGGCCGTATCGCTCAACCAGCCTTCGTCGAAGAGAAACATCGTCATCCGCTTCCGCGTGTACGACTATGGCATGGGCCTGCGCTACGAGTTTCCGCAGCAGGACAGCCTGAACTATTTCGTGGTGAAGGACGAGCATACGCAGTTTGCCATGGCCGGCGACCACACCGCCTGGTGGTTGCCGGGCGATTACGACACCCAGGAGCAGGAAACACAGGAGAGCAAGCTTTCCGAGATACGTTTGCGCTTCCACAATGCCGTCAACTGGAAAAACTCGTCGGTGGCCGTGTTCTCAGAGACGGGCGTGCAGACCGCGTTGCAGATGAAGACTGCCGACGGCTTGTACATTAATATACACGAAGCCGCTTGTGTCAATTTCCCGACGATGCACCTCAACCTGGACGACAGGAACATGGTGCTGGAATCATGGCTGACACCTGATGCAGAAGGTATGAGGGGCTACGTGCAGACGCCTTTCAACACGCCTTGGCGTACGGTGCTCGTCAGTGCTGACGCCCGTGACATGCTTTCCTGTAAACTCACGCTGAACCTGAACGAGCCGTGCAAACTCGAAGACACTTCCTGGATTCATCCCGTGAAGTACTGCGGCGTGTGGTGGGAGATGATTGTGGGCCGCAACTCATGGAGTTATACCAAAGACTACCCGTCTGTACACCTTGGTGAGACCGACTATGCGCACTGTAACCCCAATGGCATACATGGCGCCAACAATGCCGAAGTACGCAAGTATATCGACTTCGCGGCTAAGAACGGACTGTCGGAAGTGCTCGTGGAAGGCTGGAATGAAGGCTGGGAAGACTGGTTCGGGCATTCCAAAGACTATGTCTTCGATTTCATGACACCGTATCCCGACTTTGATATCAAGGCATTGAACGACTATGCTCACTCGAAAGGTGTGAAGCTCATGATGCACCACGAGACCAGTTCGAGTGTCACCAATTATGAGCGTCACATGGAGGCAGCTTACGACCTGATGAACAAATACGGCTACGACGCCGTGAAGTCGGGCTACGTTGGCGACATCATCCCTCGTGGCGAGCATCACTTCGGACAGTATATGAACAACCATTACCTTTATGCCATTAAGGAAGCAGCCAAGCATCACATCATGGTAAACGCCCACGAGGCGACCCGTCCGACAGGTCTCTGCCGCACCTATCCAAACATGGTGGGCAACGAGAGCGCCCGCGGCACGGAGTATGAGGCTTTCGGTGGCAGCGATCCGGCACATACCGTCATCCTGCCGTTTACCCGTTTACAGGGCGGCCCGATGGACTATACGCCCGGAATATTAGAAACACAGTTGAAGAAGTGGAGTTCCGACACCTCGTTCGTGCACACCACGCTCTGTGGTCAGCTCTCCCTTTATCTGGTGATGTACAGTCCGTTGCAGATGGCTGCCGACCTGCCGGAGAACTACGAGAAATATGACGACGCCTTCCAGTTTATCCGCGATGTAGCTGTAGACTGGGATGATTCCCGCTATCTCGAAGCCGAGCCGGCCCGTTACATTACTGTGGCCCGTAAGGCCAAAGGTTCGGCCAACTGGTTCGTAGGTGGCAAGTGCAATGCCGATGGTCACGTGATAAGCATCAAGCTCGACTTCCTCGACCGAGGCAGAACGTATGCCTGTACCATCTATCAGGATGCCAAGACGGCCGATTACGAAAAGAATCCTACGGCGTACACTATCACGCACTCTACGGTGAGGAGAGGTGACACGCTCAAGAAAATAAGGGAAGCGCGTGGCGGCGGTTTTGCTATTTCGCTGATAGCCAAATAAATCACAGCACCCTAACCTCAATCGAATTAATATGCTTGAAAAGAAAATAGTGACGGCAATCTTTATACTGCTGTCCTTTGCTCAGTTCCTTCAGGCGCAGGACTTCTCTTTCGACGAAGTGACCTATTCGCCTGAGCAGACGACGTTCAAACTCTTTGCGCCCAAGAATGCCAAGCACGTGGAAGTGACGGTGACGAACCTGAACACCAAGAAAATGAAACTTGTGAACGGCATCTGGACAATAACTCTCAAGGGAGATCTGAAGAACAGGTACTATACTTTCCAAGTGACTGACCGTACAGCCCATGGTGCTACACCGGGTGCTTTTGCTAAGGCAGTGGGCGTGAACGGAAAGATGGGGGCTATCGTCGACCTGCGGGAGACCGACCCTCTGGGATGGGCACAGGATCAGCGGCCGTACACGAAGTCACCCGCTGACCTCGTCATCTACGAGATGCACCATCGCGACTTCTCGGTCGGCGCCTCGTCGGGCATTGAGCATAAGGGAAAGTTTCTGGCGCTTACCGAGCCGAAGGCTATCAATTACCTGAAGGAACTGGGCGTGAATGCCGTTCATATACTGCCTTCCTTCGATTATGCGTCAGTCGACGAGACCCGCCCGGACACGCCTCAGTACAACTGGGGCTACGACCCGCTCAACTATAATGTGCCGGAGGGTTCTTATTCTACGAATCCCAACGATCCCAAATGCCGCATACGCGAGTTCAAGCAGATGGTGCAGGCGCTCCACAAGGCAGGCATCCGCGTCATCCTCGACGTGGTTTACAACCATACCTTCAACATCGAGGGCAGCGCGTTCCAGCGCACTTATCCCGACTACTATTACCGCAAGACGGCGAAAGGCGACTATTCCAACGGCTCCGGCTGTGGCAATGAGACTGCTTCAGAGCAGCCTATGATGCGTCGGTTTATGCTGGAATCGGTGAAATACTGGATGAATGAATATCATGTGGATGGCTTCCGCTTCGATCTGATGGGTGTGCACGACCTGAAAACCATGACCGAGATACGTGCCGAGGTGAACCGGCTGGACTCCTCTGCCTTTATCTATGGCGAAGGATGGAGTGCCGGGCAGTGTGCTTATCCCACCGGGAAACTGGCCGTGAAGGCCAACATGAAGCGACTTCCGGGCATTGCCGCCTTCAGCGACGACATGCGCGACGCTTTGAGGGGACCGTTCTCCGACGATAAGAAGGGTGCTTTTCTGGCTGGCATCGGCGGTGAAGAGGAAAGCCTGAAGTTCGGTATTGCCGGTGCCATTGCCCACCCGCAGGTGGACATGAGCCGGGTGAACTACTCCCGGGAGCCCTGGGCGCTGGAGCCGACGCAGCAGATCAGCTACGCCTCCTGCCACGACGATATGTGCCTCGTTGACCGCCTGCGTGCCGAGATGCCTGGTATTGGAGACGACGAACTCATCCGACTCGATGAACTTGCCCAGACGGCGGTCTTCACTTCGCAAGGTGTGCCGTTCCTGCTCAGCGGTGAGGAGATGCTACGCGACAAGAAAGGCGTGCACAACTCGTTCAATTCGCCCGACAGTATTAATTCGCTTAACTGGAACAACCTGCAGAAATACCCGCAGGTGTTCAGCTATTATAAAAACCTCATACAACTGCGCAGGAACCATCCGGCTTTCCGCATGGGCGATGCCGCACAGGTGCGCAAACATCTGAAGTTCCTGCCTATCGCTCCCTGTGTGGTCGGCTTCCTGTTGCGCGACAATGCCGGCGGTGATGAATGGGAAAACATCATCGTGGTGCTCAATGCTAACAAGGAAGCGCGCGAGGTGGATATTCCGCAAGGTCGCTACATTGTGGTGGGTTGCGACGGCGTCATCAGCGAGGCCGGACTCGGTCAGATGGACGGTGGCCGCATCACCGTGGATGCGCAATCAGCTCTGATTCTACATAACTGATATAATCTTTAAATGATGAAGAAGTATAGTTTATTGTTCGTTCTTTTATCGCTAGTGATGATGATGAAAGCAACAGTGAAGATAGACCGCATAGAGCCTGCCAACTGGTTCGTGGACATGAACAACCCGCAAGTGCAGCTGATGGTCTACGGACAGGGTGTAAGAAACGTGCAGGCGGTAACGACCGATTATCCCGGCGTGGTCATCGATAGCCTCGTGCGCCTCGACTCGCCCAATTATCTCTTGGTATACATGAACCTGCACGGGACTCAGGCTGGCATGATGACCCTGAAGTTCGACGGCCGGAAGGTGAAGTATGAACTCTGTAGCCGTGCCATGGCCGGCGACAAGCACGTAGGATTCTCCAATGCCGACGTGCTCTACATGCTCATGCCCGACCGTTTTGCCGATGGCGACACTGGCAATGACCAGATAGCAGGCATGAACACCTATAAGAACGACCGCTCGAAACCGTCGCTCCGGCATGGCGGCGACCTGGCCGGCATTCGCAGGCACCTCGACTATTTCAAGGATCTCGGCGTCACGGCGCTGTGGTTTACGCCTGTACTGGAGAATAATTCACCCGACGTCAACGGCTATTCTACTTATCATGGCTATGCCATTACCGATTATTATAAGGTGGATCCGCGTTTCGGAACCAACGAGGAGTATCGCCAACTGATAGCTGATGCCCATGCCAAAGGCCTGAAAGTGGTGATGGACATGATCTTCAATCATTGCGGATTTGAGCATCCCTGGGTGAAGGACATGCCGTCGAAGGACTGGTTCAACATGCCCGAATGGCTGTCGGAGAATAAAGCCAGCGGCCGCGATGCGATGAAGGGGGATAGCAGTAGTAAGGAGGGTAAGTCGAAATATCTGCAGACGAGTTACAAGTTGACACCCGTCCTCGACCCATACGCCTCGAAAATAGACAAGAGGGAAACGGTGGACGGCT
>OCVT010000097.1_pt1 | contig 28289 bp, 22 predicted proteins | sample 1539111 | NCBI WGS metagenome assembly OCVT01 (sample SAMEA3991482, study PRJEB22521) | metagenome | biome: anthropogenic terrestrial biome; feature: sewage plant; material: raw primary sludge | place: Sweden | collected 2012-09-26 | reverse complement strand
ATAGCCAAATATTAGATCCCCATCCGATAACGACACGATCACTTTCTAAAAAATGAACATGGGGTCTAAATAGATCTGGCCTTACATCCTGTACGTTAAAAATTCTGGAGGGGAATGGAATATTCAAAAGCTGTGATCTTGTAGGAACATCGCAAAATGTTATTCCATCATCATCCATCCATAATATAAGGTCACCCATAGTATAAATTCCCATGATAGGGCCCTTCATATCAGAGGATAGGTCATCTTTTCTTGTTTTTTTCTTTTTCTTCTTGTTTAAAACGATGTCGATTCTATTTCCTAGCCAATTTCTCTGAGATAGTACAACGTCGCCAGCCATTCCACCAGAAACAAACATTCTGGATGCTTGAAAATTTGAGTGCAACGCTACAGAGTTTATAGGTCTTTTGAAATCGTATTGTGTAATGTTTTGTGGATCATCCATCGATCCGATAATCACTGTCCCGTCAATAGATCCCGTAGCAAAATATTTTCCGTCAGTGTTAATACAAAGTATCGAAGATCTATGGCATTTGATGGTTTTAATGGGTTCGAACGCGCATGTAGTTAAGTGTAGAATGCCTGAGTGTGTACCAAATGCAAAAAAAGTATCACCAAATAAACATGAAGAGATCGAGTCTCGTTGAAAAAAGTTCTTCGGGAGTTGACTAATTCGTGTGTACTTCAATAAGGGGGGCTCATCTTCGTCATCCTCATCTTCATCATCGTCATCATCATCATCATCATCATCATCACCTGTTTCTGCATCCGTCGCACTTCCTGTTATTGTACTCTCATCTGTTCGAGAAGCTACTCCATTTTCCGCTTGTGATATGCAACTAACACTTTTTGTTGGTGAAGTTACATTAACGTCTTCCCTCTTATTATCAACATTATTCTCGTCAGAGATGGAATTACTCTCATCAATTGTTCGTTCGCCTGATTGTTGATCCAAAACAGAATCATTCTGATGATTATCTGTAGTCATTAATGTCTAATAGTAGGTATATACTCTTCGTTAAAATGCTTTTTTATTTTGCATATATATTTTACAACAGTCTCAATAGCCCTTTTAATTTTTCTTTTGTATCGTATTATTGAAAAAAGACGAGCAAACTGCAGTAAGATAGAAGTGTACTCCCAATAGAGACAAAGCCAAGATACTTTTGTAAAAGAACGAAAAAATGGCTAGAGCAAGAAAGGGTGCACTGGTTCAATGTGATCCATCCATCAAGGCGCTCATATTACAAATTGACGCCAAGATGAGTGATATAGTACTAGAGGAGTTGGATGACACCCATCTTTTAGTAAATCCCTCGAAAGTCGAATTTGTTAAGCATGAGCTAAATAGGCTATTATCTAAGAATATATATAATCCTATGGATGAAGAAGAAAATCAGTAATTATTGCTCATTCAGCTTTTTCAATACTATTTGAATAGAGCATGACCTGCATAACCAGGTCAGACATGAATATAGAGGGGAAGTGATGATCTAGTGGAAATACGACTATACAGGTATGTACATGTTAGAATAATAAATATAAGGAAGAAAAAGTGGTCAGGTGCAAGTATACATCTTTAACCGTTTTCTTTTCTCATCCTTTTTTGAGAGCCAAATCCCGTTTAATTTTTTCTTTTTCCTCCTCAAGGTCTAAACCAAACTCCTCTTGTATCTTTTTCTCCAACCTAAGCCTTTTCTCTAAACGTTCTTTTTTCATCCTTGCCAGTTCAGCTTTAATCTCATAAGGCTCTTTTGGTATTTGGTTCAACGTTGCAGGATCTGGCCAAAACCCTGGAACATTTAATTTTTTATCAGTATCTGTACCAATATAGTACATTACAGCAACAGGTGCTAGCAAACAAAATGAAAATCTAAAGATCTCCAGTTGCGCCCTTGTATATTTAAACTTGAAGTTATTAAATAGACCCATTTTGTACTTGTCGAAGTGATTACTTTTGTTTGTCAGCCCTTATTAAATTGTTATAGAACAGAAAATATCAGCAAGATGCGCTGATATATTGGAATTATACGGGAAAAAATAACCATTTAAGGTCAAGCCGGTAAAGCAAAAGTGTTGGTGATGAAGAAGAAATAGGGAGAAAAGAACAAGTCACAAGGGTGAGTATGTCGAAGGATGTAATAGAATACTCTAAATTATTTGCTAAACTGGTTAACACAAACGATGATACAAAACTGGATGATACAATAGCATCCTTCTTATATTATATGTTTCCAAGGGAACTATTTATTCGAGCAATTTCATTACTAGAATCTTCAGACATGTTTATATACATATTAGATAGAGTCCATAACAAGGAAGGTAATGAGCATACATCATTGATTGATGTGTTAGTTGATGAATTTTATAAGGGTTCATCTAATTCGCTCCTGGAGTATCGCTTAATAGTGAAGGATACTAATGATGGAGCGCCACCAATACTCGTAGATATCGCACACTGGTTCTGCTCATGTGAAGAGTTTTGTAAATACTTTCATGAAGCACTAGAAAAAACTGACGAAAAAGAAGAATTACACGATGTGCTAATAAATGAAGTTGATGATCATTTGCAATTTTCGGATGATAGGTTTGCACAGCTGGATCCTCATAGCTTATCAAAGCAGTGGTATTTCAAATTTGATAAAGTTTGTTGTTCGCATCTACTGGCGTTCTCCATTTTGCTTAGATCTTCCATAAATGTGCTGAAGTTTTTCACTGTGAACTCGAATAAAGTTTTCGTTATAGCAATAGATAATATCGACGAGTGGTTAAACTTGCACATCAACATAGTTGAGTAAGAGGTGAAGAAAAGTACACCGCTTCCGGTATATATCGCCTCCTGATTAAGAGATCAATGGAGAGCACATTAATAAGTTTGTATTAAAGAATTAAGAACTAAAAATAGTGTATATGATGATTATATAAGAATTATTAAACTACCCCTATTGCTTTTAGAAAACCCTGTCTTGAATGAGAGGATGTTTTACACGCAACGCGTAAGAAACATCTTTAAAGAGACTAGACATGAAACGATACTGCTCAGGGCAATTTAGGGGCTTTCCCACAAAGATGGTGGTATAACGGGGCTAGTCTGTCAAAAAGCCTAGAAGTGAAAAACGAATAACAAAAAAATAACATAATACTGAAAGAAAGCATTAAGAAGGCGGATGTGTCAAACACCACCGTTTATAAGAATAACATAGCAACACCAGCCAAACCTAAAGCACCTGGAACGACGACGTTAGCACCGTTACTGTTGATGACAACGGAATGAGAAGAAGCAGAGGATGAAACTGGGACGACTGTGGAGACGGTTAGACTTGGGTTGGCTGTGGTTTGTTTGGTAGTAACACCTGTTTCTTTGGTGGTAGTGCCCTTAGATTCGGTAACTGGGACAGAAGACTCAGGGGCTTCGCTCTTTTCAATAGTACATGGACAGTCAGTGATAGTCAAAGTGGTTGGTTCAGTGACGGTGTAAGTCTTACCGTTTGTGGTGAAAGTGGTTGGTTCTGGACAGTAAGTAGTATATTCAGTGACTACAGTGTAGTCAGTGGTGTAGTCAGTAGATGGGTTGTAAGGAGGAGTGGTGGTAGTGTTGCTTGGTGGCAAAGATGTAGTTGGTGGGAAAGCTGAAGTGGTACCGTTGGTTGGAAGACCGGTGGTTGGAGCTTCAGTAGTAGTATCAGTTGGAGCTTCAGTAGAAGTACCGTTAGTTGGAAGAGCGGTGGTTGGAGCTTCAGTAGTAGTATCAGTTGGAGCTTCAGTAGAAGTACCGTTAGTTGGAAGAGCGGTGGTTGGAGCTTCAGTAGTAGTATCAGTTGGAGCTTCAGTAGAGGTACCGTTAGTTGGGATAGCAGTGGTTGGAGCCTCTGTTGAGGTTTCAGTTGGAGCAGCTGTGCTGGTACCGTTGTCGGATTCTGGAGCTTCAGAAGATGTGATAGTTACTGAGCCAGAGGAAGTGGAGATGGAAGAGGAGGAAGTGACATCGGTGGAAGAAGCAGATGTACTATTGGAAAATTGGGCCAAAGTAGTCGAGGCTAAACCGGCAGATAATAGGACAGTTGATAATTTCATATTAATAGAGCGAACGTATTTTTTTGTTTGTCTTTGTAGTTACGACTATAAATCAATAATTACAAGAGGATAGAAAAAGAGAGGTGAGATAATACGATAATGGAGAATAAAATAGGTCAGGTATTTATATGACAGTTCAAAAGAGGGCAGAGCAATGTCCCTTACTCTAGTTCTACCCCAGCCCCTACGGCCAATCTAAAAATAATGCGACTGGGAGCCATACCGTACTAATTCATTTTACCGTAGTAAAATGGATGAAAAACTGCTTAAAGGCTTTTTGTCTTATTTTTAGAAATTAGTGGACAAAAAAATTATTTTTAATCAAGAATACACAAGAATGGAAAGAGATGACATCGAGAAGGGATGGATCTTTAGCCAAATAAAGTAATCAATGACCGTGTGTGCTCTGGCGCGCTGGGCCCTCTCCTCTTTCGTAATGAAAATATAATAACAATAACGGTTCTGATGGCTAATTTTAGAGATATATGCCTTTTTGTCCTCGAAAGAAGGCCGCATGACGTGGAGCAATCAGTGGTGTATGGAAGGTAGACCTCGGGGCTAAGCTTTCTCGGGGAGACGGTGCCGTCTGGGAGATAATTCCAACCAATATTACTACTTTAGGTCATCCACCACGGGTAGTGTTGAGGATTACCTTTTTCGGTCTTCGCAATGTTATCCATTGACAGTTTGGCGTACCGTACAAAAAGCCGCTGCTGCAGGTTGTACTTCAACTTTAAGTCGCCGCGTTGCAAGTGCATTGTGAAAAGATACTGCCTTACGTTAATTTTCTATATCCAATTGGGGAATATGCATGTCCGAATCTGGCACATGCATGGATCGTTGAATAGTATTTCCAATTCCGTGTAAGCTGTTGCTTACATTAATCCTATAAGGGTAATGGGTGTGCTTGAGGGGATGTGTACATACCACTTTAGGTTCGAGCTGCATACCCCAATATGGAAAAACGTATTTACCTTAACTCCAACAGATTAAAATCCTAAATAGGTAAAATTACCCTTAACTTTTCTTTGTAGTTGTTGGGTGGAATGTTGTCGTTTCTCCATTTTTTATTGTTTTCGGTTTTCGGTTTTTTTATTTTACTATTAACCTTCACTATCATAAATTATCTCCTCCTTTTCCTCCGCATTTGGTAATGGATTATCATTGGAGTCAATATTGTTAAACACTTGTGAGCAACTGCTGCTGCTTGTTGATAAATTCGGAAATGAGGCAATATTAGCAGTATCAGGTTTCAGATCAATTATATCGCGGAGTTGACCTGTTGCTTTATCAAAATCAAATTTGACAATATAGTTACGATCGTCGCTGCTTCTTGACCGCTTTAAATTTCGTCCTTCTCTTTTTCTATCTTCGCCGTGTAAATTAAAAACAATAGCTGTTCTCAAGTTTTCAAAGTTTCGCTTGTTTATTCTCATTTCTTTGATGGTAGTACATCCCTCGTTACTCTGCGAGGATGGCGCCTTCACTCTTTTGCTTTTCACGAAAACGGTTTCGTCCACTTGTTCATTCCAATCCCTAAAAAGGCCGATCCTGTCTCTTAGAAATACTTCCCAAGTGGAATCCTTGCTTCCCATAGCGATATTGGCAACAAGCGCGCTTTTCAATATATGTACATTGTTCTTACGCCTTTCGTTGTTAGAGTTGACAAAGAAGTTAGATCCGTCGTCTAAAATTTCGTAATATTCTTCCAAGGATTCGAATTCGTTTGATTGGAAGGCGGTGTTCATACAGTCATTTAAAAGTATTATTGTCGAACCCGTGGAATGTGTGTATTTGGTCATTACCGTAAAAATTAATATCAAATGTCGACATTTTAACTCGTGTATAGTTTTATCTATCATTCCGCCGCCTCTTTTACTTAGTGTACACAGATGATCGCAGACTAATTGAGAAAATCCATCAATTATAACTAGTTTATATCGCACACTTTGAGATAATTTGAACAAATTCTGGAAGAAATATAATAGCTGTCCAAATTTCGTTATTCGGACCCGCTTCACATTTTCTTCCACGATTTTAAATTTTTGAAAGCGCTCTCTTAATATGTTTATGGGCATTTCTTGAAATGTTTCTATCCATAGAATTTTATCGTCGTTTATTTCCGATTGTTGTATATCTTCTAACGAATTACACACCAATTGAATGCCAAAATTAGTCTTGCCAATGCCCGGAGGCCCAAATATTTCGTAGATCGACCTTGCTTGGAATCCCAGGTTTAATATCTCATCTAATCCTGTGATGCCGCTACTTAATGGCTTTGGACTTTCTACTATTAATTGGGAAAGTGGTATACCAAGCGACATATTTTCATATTATATATTATTAATAAGTTCTTTTCCTTATCGAAAAGCTTTCCTTAATGTACTTGACATCTTTGATAGCGGAGCTTATTATTAGTTAGCCATGCTACTATGTATTTTTTTCTATTTTTCATATCAAACGCGATGAGAAGAGAACACGTGAAGAACTTAGGGGACCTCCGCATCTATAACATATTCTACTGAAGAAAAAAAGGAATAAAAAATAAAAGAAGAAACGATAGCTGGGTATATATTAGTATTCAAAAGCCATATTGTTAATTAGCTACGATGTGAAAAGAAGTATGTAATATTACAATTTTTTTTTCCTTTATTGCATAATGAAGAAAAAAAGAAAAATGCACTTGACAATTAGAGTGCCTGTTAAAAATTTATAAGAAATAGTCCATTTGAGATTTTTTGGTTGGAATTATAGCATTTCCGACTTCATTTTGTGCCTGAACAGCTTCAAAAATTGTATATTCACGATTCAAATCGTCGTCTATCTTCAATACAGCTGCTACATTACCACAACGATAACAGTAATTCGGTGCCGACCAGACTGTCACTAATCCACCGTCGAACATTTCTTTGTAACCTTCCATCACTAACTGATGAGCTCTAGCAATTAACTCAACGTTGTTTTTCTCTAAGAATTGATCAACTTCTCTTTTGCCGAAAAGAAATCCAGCACCTCTTGGTGATAATGACCATGTGTCAACGTCTTCGGGGTCGCTCCATAATAAGTCACACATAGCACCTTCATGTGGAACTTCTTGTTTCCTATCTATTGTTCGTATTTCATCGACCGTGGTCATATCCGGAGATAATCCACCATGAACACAGAATATGCTATTGTTTATTATTGCCCCCAATGATAAATAATCAAAAACTTCACAGCAGTACCTCCATACGTTACTATTACCATATTTTCTTACTACTTCATCGTAAAATCCGTATACTTTAGTAATTTGCCGGGTTTCGTGGTTACCTCTAATTAAAGTAATCCTATCAGGATATCTTAATTTGTAACATAGTAAAAGTAAAAAACTCTCCAATGAGTAAAATCCCCTATCCACAAAATCGCCCAAAAAAATATACCTTGTTTTCTCTACACCACCACTCTTTTCGAAGAGCGTTAGTAGATCGTGTAATTGGCCATGTATATCACCGCATATTGTAACCGGTGTATCGACTTGTGTTACATTGCCTTCATTCATTAATAGTTCCTGTGAATTTAAACATAGCCTAAAAACAGTTTCTTCAGGAATATGTTTTCCGTCTCTCAGTGATGCTATAATCTTATCTAAGTCCATCATATCTCCCTTGAAATTTGTAATCACTTTTTCGTGCTGTTTAGCTTTTGCTACGTGTGACTAACGTGTGACTACAAGTTAAAGTGTCCTGAATTGCAAAAAAAAAAAGCTGAGAGGTTAACGTATAAAGAGAAAAGACCTCTGGTAGTACCCTCTTTTACCTACCGCTGTTTCGACGTGCTCTTTTCGAGATGCCGTTCTTCTCCTCAGTTCACATGATAAAGATACTTTTTTTCAATTAATTCACTGATTTTTTTTCTTCCCGCCGGACATTGTATTAAATTTCTTTTTCTCATTAATAAAACAAAGAACAATGATATTTATTAAAAACCGTTTAATAGTAGGGATAATAGTGAGAAGTTACATATCATATAAAGTTATTACATATTGAAAGTTTATAAAAATATAATGTGTATGTAAATCTTCGAACATGGTGGGTTGAGACTATTATATATATGCCTTCGTCGCAACACCACATATTGACTGTTCAAATACAATACAAAGAAAAAAATAAAGCATGAAGGAGTAAGACGTAAAATGTCTGTCTAGTCATAACCATTTCGTTAAAAAGGGTGTTTCAAACCTTTGCGCCGGTGTAAGAAGCCGATCTTTTCATAACATAAGCTTTAGATGCTAGCTTTGATTTCAAACTGCTCTCACTATTCTTGACATGACCTCTGGAATCCAGGTCGACCGTACCAGCACTTTGGAAGAGAGAGACATCACCAACAAGTAAACCTAAAGTCTCCAGGACTTGCTGAGGATCGGTCAAATGAGCCTTTGCGACAGTTTTCTTGGATGCAGATCCCACAGTGACAGGATAGAATCCGTAGTTGCCCCATTGATTTTTTTGGTCAGGATATTTTTCTTTCCAACAAGTTTCAATGGTATTCAACTGTCTAAACATGTCTTCGTCAGTGAAGTCATCACCCAAACATAATACAAAATCAGGCATTTCATCCTTAGGTAGTTTTTCACTGATTCCCTTCAACATGTCCTGTGGTTTGCCATGTTGATGCCAGACTAGTCTCTTGACTATTTCACCTTTGTTGACGAATCTTGGACGAACTTCAATGTTTGCTTTACCATCCATGACCTCTAAATCGAAGTCATCAGTAAATGATAACAATTTTTCTTTCAGTTCTTTGGCGTGGAATTCACCCAATTCTGGAACGGTACGTCTATAATGCCAAGTTAGAGCGACTTTCTTTCTTTCGATGAATGAACCTGGGGTCCTTGTGGTAAATTCTTCCATCACTTCATTGACGCGTACTTGCCAAGACATATCAACTTTTTCGGTCAAATTGACCCAATCTTGGCAAGAAACATCTTTCATGAAACATCCATGCTCCGCACTTAGACCCAGTTGAGGAAGTTTACCGCCTAACCACTTGTTCAAAAACTTCTGGTCACGACCAGAAATAATCCAGATTTGATTATGAGGATCAGCACATAATTTTTGTAGAATTGTATAAAGTCTTGCCGATGGAATAGCTGCAGCTGGGTCTTTGACAATTGGAGTCAAAGTACCATCGTAATCAAAAAGGAACAATCTACGCTTAGCCTGCTTGTAATTTTCTAAAAGAACAGGTCTATTAAGTGCTGGAGTCATTTTCCTTTCCATATCATCATCAGATGACGCCTGTTCCTTTAATGAACTCAAAAACTTATTAGTCCAATCTTGAATTGTAGGAACTTCTTTCCATAATTTTGATTCTAAATTGGACTTTTCTTCCTTGTCCAATTTCAAAGCCATGTTAATAGATTTAGCCACGGCCACCGAATCCCATGGGTTAACCACAATGGCATCTTTCAATACGTTACTAGAGCCAGAAAACTCACTTAAGATCAATGGATTTCCGTAGCATAAAAAGTTCGACATGTGCGATTTGACAGTGACGTATTCCAAAGCAGTGGTATTCATACCGTCTCTAACACTTGTGATTAAACATAAGTCTGCAACTCTTAGTAAGGACAAGTATACATCTTTAGGGATTCTCATATAGTAATGCTGGACGGGAGAAAAATTCAAATTACCGTATTCAGAATTTATGGAGTTAACCAACTCGTTGACTTGTTGTTCCAATCTGATAGTTTGGGGGGAATTTCTGTTGGCAGTAGGACTGCTGACCTGGATCAATACCACTTGATCTCGCCATTCTGGATACATGGCCAAGAAAGTTTCGAAAGCTCTTAATTTTTGAACGACGCCTCTGACGGAATCCAGACGATCTCTACCAATAATAATTTTTTTGTTTTGATAAGCTTGCTTGATGGAAAGAACCTTGGAATCTATATCCTTCGTGAAAGCATCTTTTAGTATTTGAGTTGTGTTAACACCTATAGGCAAAGAATCTACGAGTACGTCACCACCGTACACAGAGACTTGATATTGATCACTATTGGAAGAGTTTTTAGATTTTTTGGCGGTTGCGTCGAGTAATCTTTTACAACTCGATACAAAATGACGGGAGAAAGATTCATTTTGGAAACAAATTCTATTGGCCCCAACAAGACCATCTAAGATTTGTTTTCTACGTGGCAAACAACGAAAATATTCATTACTAGGCCATGGGGCATGATGGAAATAACCAATAATGATAGATTCGTCGTTAAATTTCATTCTCAGTAGTTGAGGCAATAACAGTAGGTAGTAGTCATGGATCCAGATGATGTCACCCTTCCTGTAAACTTCCCCGATTTTTTGTGCATAAGCTTCGTTAAACTTGACGTAGTCGTACCACCAGTTTTTTTCTTGTTCACCTTCATTTGAAGGATTCAAGATGTAGTGGAAGGTTGGCCAAATTACTTTTTCCGCGTAATTTCTCCATCTATTCTGGTTTTTTCTAAGTAGCCAAACGGGATGAACGTTATTGGTAACGGGAGCTGTTTGAGTAGTATCGGTCTTTGCGTCTTTATCAGATTTCATATGATCTTGTAGAGTAGTAGTCAACCCATTGATCTGCTCTTTTGTTAAATATAGTGGGTCATCGTCCAGATCCTGTGGTTTTTCTTTCGCTTCTTTAGTAAACAGGTTGCGTTCGGTTCTTGTTATTTCGCCGGTCCAACCAACAACGTGTTGCTCGTACTCGGTAGAATCAAATTGAAGGTATTCTAGAGAGGAATATAATGCGCTGTTACCTGTAGTAGCAGATATTTTCCAGTCATCGTTGCTTTCTCCCAATTGGATTTTGTAGGGCAGCTGCGTGACACAATTGATGATACGCTGTCTCTTCTTTGGAGAATTGTCTTGGGCAGTGGTGGTCATTTCGGCACAGAGATAGTGACAGGCAGTGTTATTTTGGTTTTCTATTGCTTGTTCAACGTGAACTGGGTACGTTGGTTGCTATTCGTATTGAAGTGCTTTTCTTCTTCCTTAGATTAGACTGAAAAAGATGAAGGAAAAGCTAACTGAAAGATCTCCGAAAGTACACGGAAACTGATAGTATTTAAATGAATCAGCTGAGACTTCCAGGGATGTCCGAAAATGGGGGGTTAAAGGCGTATTGTCCCAAAGAGAATGAGAATCGAGATTGTCTCTCCTTGATCGTCATAGTAGGAGCGTAACTAACCCCTATAATCAGACCCTCGGCCGCTCCGTCTCACTGCCGATTTCCCTGTATGGCACCAAATTTTTTCTTTTCCAAGTTCCTTACGTAGAGAACGAGAAGAGAATAGAAAGGAAGGGGTTGACCGTCGGAAGGAGGGGGTCCAGCGAGGCTAGACTAGGTTAGGCTAGGCCAGAAGAGAAGGAGGGGAGGGAAAAGTCAGAGAGTCAAAAGGAGAAGGGGCTACGCTCCAAATGGCGTAGAGTAAACTAGTAGATATTGAGATTAGGCTTCCGCTACCGACGTGCATGATGAAGATGACAATGCTTACTGCGACGATGACGAAGGTGGCTCTCGATGAAGATAATAAGAAAGTAGTATTAATAGGGCTGGCAGTAAGAGAACTACATCTGATGTCATAGATTTTAAAATACTAATATTATTATTTACGTTGGGTACATTACATACGATAAATTCATGCAGTTGTAGTACTTGAGTGATTGTTATTTGCCTTTCTTTTTCTGCTTCCCGTATTCTATTTTTCTTATGCTTCCTGTACTTGCTCTGCGGGTATGCAATCACACCTGTAGTTGAATGCAAAATTTAAATTGCAAAAGTAAAAAAAAAAAAACAAAATAAAAAAGGGAAGAGAAACAAAGTTATTCTACCATATCTCGAACACTCTTGCCAAGAGAAGATAGAGTTTAGAAAGAATATCCTGTGGAGGTTGCTGCTGGTTGGCTAGCTGAGGAGGCGTGAGGATCAGTGGTTTCGCTGAGGGCACTCCTTGGTTTATCTGAGATATGCATTGAAGATTTGCATGAACCCTTTTAAGGAACTGAGATATAAGTTGCTGTATCCTGATGATGTTATTGTTATTGCTATTATTTATATTGTTCTGTAGATTGTTTTGTAAACTATTATTCATCTGAATAACTCTAGCAAGTAATATGCTGTTGATATGCAATAGCAGTTGTACCTTATACTGTCTTTGTTCATCGACTGTGGGGAGGTTCAGCTCTGCAGTTGCATTTGCAGTTGCATTTGCATTTGCATTTGCATTTGCATTTGCATTTGTATTTACATCTACGCCAGCGCCAGTATTGCGGTCCTCTTTTTCAGTGTTGGTGTTCGTATTCGAGTAGGCAATTTCACTGCTCATTTTTCTGGGAAAAAAGGAAATCTGTGTGTTTTGCTTATATGCACATTGAATTTGCACTACCGATCGTGATCCGCTCTGAGCCCTGAATAGAGGGTATCATAAACGGCAATCTTACTACGACCCCACGTAATATGCTTTTATGGGAAGTCTGTTCTCCACTCCGTATATACTGTTAGGAGAAAAAAGGAAAAAAAATTTGCCCGAAAGTCGATTGCTACCCGGCAAAACAATCCATCAAAAAAAAACAGATAGAAGAAGGCTTGCTATAATTTGAACACTCTCTACCCTCCTGGCTGCTTTATCTACTTCTGTTGGCTTGAGAAACGTCATATCTATATATAGCGTAGATGTGTTTATTCGCGTTTGCGCTGGCCTTGAAGAAACGTGAAGAGAGGGTGGTTTCACCGCACAGCGGGGTTATCCTTGGTTACTCGTAAATGCCAATAATCCATCTTGAATAATTCCTATTCGAGACGCATGGGGGAAATGCAAGGCAAGCTAACACGTAGTAGAAGACCCTGCTGCACAGCGCCGTTGGGGTCTCAAGTGCAATTGCCGTTTTGCGCGGCGATAAACGGCTAAAGATTACTTCAGTTGGCCACGGCAGCTGCGCCCTTCCCGAGTGGATTACGCTCACGTGCTTTCCGCGGAACAAAATGTGAACGCCACGGGAAAAAAGCATTATCCCCGCGCCGCTTCTTGGCGCCTCTGATTGTGCTGATTGATTCCGCTTTTTTTTTTTTACCGGCTTTTTTCTCCGCCTTCTTCGCCTCAATCGAGAGTTCTGGTGTAAATTCTCTTACGAAGTGCAAAGTTAGTAGGAAAGTAAAAAAAATAAGAAAAAGGAAAAATGCCTAGAAATGCAGACCTCCGGCCACAACATTTTTATATAATACATTCGAGCATCAAAAACCAGGAACAATAGATGAGTAATCGCTACCTGTCAAATAAAAATAAAAAAAGGAAACCTAAGGCATAGTGTTTTCATAAGCATCGCTACTTTTTCATTGCCACCCTAACTGTTCCTTTATTTCACCGGTTGGACGTTATCATTTCTGTTAAGAATCACCTAAAGTCTTTCAACGTCTAAGAAAGCATGAATGTCATATTTTCTTTGGCGAGTTTCGTCAAAAACATGTATAATGCAAGTTTGAACCAACGTAATCTAATAAGCCTGCCGTTCAACTTCATGCTTAATTTTGCGCCAGTGTTTATTTGGCTGTCTATATTCAAGCACGCTGGTCTGATACCCACAAGGCTCAGACCTGACATTCATAGCAAGTTTGCTTTTTTTGCTGATCAATTCCTCTTCGGGGACTATTGGCATGAACTTACTTTACAATTGCCCGATAATACTTCGAAGCTATTTTTCTGGTCATTCATATCATCTTCTGCATTTCTCTTAGTATCTCTGATATGCATTCCCTTTGCCATTTGGTACTACATCTATTACATTAAGCACGTTAACTATAATCTGTTAGAGTGGTTCGCAAATATTTTTCATTACCCCTGCAAGCGCAAGCAGCGGCCGATCCAAAAGAGGTTTCGGACAATTTTCATACCGTTTGCCCTGCCCCTGTTTACATTTGTTATACTCAACATTGATCATTTCTTTGCTTACCAGTCGGATGCAAACTTTACTAAGACCAAGGATTTACTGGCTTGGTTCTCCTATGTCATCCTGCACTTGACAGCTCCAATTTTAACAGCTGTATACTTATACGTCTTCCAACCACCGGGGACTTTAAAATGCTTTAGTTTTGCCCTAGGATTACAAAATATAGCGGGGGTCCTTACCCATCTGCTTGTTCCAATGGCCTCCCCATGGTTTACTCATCTGTACGGTATTGATGACACCGAACATGTTAATTACACCCAGGAAGGGTTTGCTGCCGGTTTGATAAGAGTAGATAGCCATTTGGGTACTCATTTGAACACTAAAGGATTTCACATGTCTCCTATTGTGTTTGGTGCTGTTCCTTCACTACACTCCGCCATTGCATTTCAATGTTTCTTGTTTTTGGTTTCAAGGTCCACCAGCTTAAAACACAGATTTTCCAATGCTGGAGGTTTCACAATGCACAATAATGATTCTTCCACTTTCAAGTTGAGCGAGGAAGACAGCGAAGATGAAGGTGACAATAGCATACCGCCCACGATTGGCCCTAACGACTTAGAGATGGAACCATTGGGTACCGTTGAGCCTGTAGATATTTCAAATGAGCGGTCCTCCTCCCCTTCATCTTCATTCACCGTATCCAGTAATGAAAGAAGCACCGGCGGCGGCGACGGCAGCATTATTAACAGCAATGGCAATAAGAAACCTCTCCAGTTTGTCCATTTATATGATGAAGACACGAACTTCACAAACAAATGGATTTTTAAAATAGTCAACGATGGGTTTATACCAAAATTCTGGGCTATCCTATATATAATACTACAATGGTGGGCTACCATGTATCTGGACCACCATTATAGATTTGACCTTTTCGTTGGTGTTTTATATGCAATGACAAGTTTCATCATCATAAACTGGTTTGTTTTACAACCAAAAGTTTTAAAAAAATGGATTCATATAAGGTTAGGCGACAAAGTGGATACAAGAAACGAAGCTCGCACTTTTGGCATGAGAGTATTTTGTGGCACCAAGATGGAATGGTTTTTTGATCCGCTTGCATAGACTATAGAATGTCATAATGTAATAAAAGTAATTTCGGATAATTTAAATAATATAGATTCGCATTTTTTTAATAATATATTATTAGTGTTATGCATGCTTTTTTTTTTTTTATTTTAATCAAGGGTTAACCTGAAATCGGCTTGCTTTTGGTTTTCTGTCAATTCATAAAAAGAATAGTTTTGAACGGGCAAAAATGGAAAAGCAATGGAAGAACGTCGAACATCCCACTGGACAAGAAGCGGGAGCAAGTGTTTGTAAGAAAAGTTTACAACAAACTAGATTAAGAAGAATTGGACATCAGAATAGTTTTCTCGGAGAAAAGATAACACCAATACATTACTATTAAATAAAAAGTTAAAATGGCCTCCTCAAGTAGCACGCTACCGCTTCATATGTATATTAGACCCTTAATCATTGAAGATTTAAAGCAGATTTTGAACTTGGAAAGCCAAGGTTTCCCACCAAACGAAAGAGCTTCAGAAGAAATTATCAGCTTTCGTTTGATCAATTGTCCAGAGCTATGTTCAGGTCTTTTCATCAGAGAGATCGAGGGCAAAGAAGTTAAAAAGGAGACATTAATTGGTCATATTATGGGTACTAAGATACCTCATGAATACATTACTATCGAAAGCATGGGCAAATTACAAGTGGAATCGAGTAATCATATTGGTATTCACTCTGTAGTAATCAAGCCAGAATACCAGAAAAAAAACCTGGCTACTTTACTTTTAACTGACTACATTCAGAAATTGAGTAATCAGGAAATTGGTAACAAAATTGTCCTTATTGCTCACGAGCCATTGATACCATTTTATGAAAGAGTTGGTTTCAAGATCATTGCTGAGAACACCAATGTTGCTAAGGACAAAAACTTCGCAGAACAGAAATGGATCGATATGGAGAGAGAACTAATTAAGGAAGAATACGACAACTAGATCATTAGTTTAACGCACTTTACAAATGTCTAATTATAAATACTACATATAATTTTTGTATATTTTAAAATTGCCAAGTATAATTAAAATCATTACTACTGGTGCTACCCTACATACTTGAACGTACTGAGATATCACTGCTTAATTCCGGTGATTGGGTTCTTTTCAGTTCTTGGAGAGATATACGTACTACCTTCCTTTTTTTTTAAGGATACCTTTACTGTAAAGGGTTTGTTCCTGTATTAACCCCTTCTTCCTGTACAGAACCTAAGGGAACCGTAAAAGCACATAAGTATATAAAGGTCCCAAGATTTGATCAGGTAGATATGGCCTTTGAGTTGGCTCTTAGTTTTTTTTTGGCCCTGAATACTTGTTCCTACAATACTCCAACAGCAGTTGAAGCCAGACCGCAGTATCACATATATAATACACAGGAATATATTTGAAAATGTTGAGAACCACTTTTTTGCGCACTCCAAGACAATTGATGCGTAAATCGCCAAGGGCGTCTTTCTCAATCGTCACTAGGGCCGCCTTTCCTCACCTAAAGAACAATCAAGATGAAGCTGAGAAAAAAGAACAGGGTTTGTTTGATAGCAACAAGAAGAGGTTGGACACTTTGGAACACGGCAAGAATCCAGATTATAAGCAACCTGGAATGGAAGATTTGAAAAAAAAGGGAGATGACGCTAGGATCGAACAAAACAGGCCAGATGACGGTGTTTATTAAGAAGCACTTGGTACAAACTCGTATATGCATGTAGTTTCTGTCATACACATATCTATATTCCTTCCCCCCTGGTCCTATCGTATTTAGTCATATCATATCATTTATTGATATCTATATAAGTGCAAAACTATAACCATTATTTATTTGCTTTCCACATTGTTTTACTTCATTTGCTTCAATATCGTTCATTACGTTTAGCGAATGGCTAAGGCCCTTGTATTAGTAAAAGCCTAGAAAAAAAAAAAAAAAAAAAAAAAACCCAAAAAAAAAAAAAAAAAAAAAAAAAAGGATATGATGTTATATGATACGTGTAGTTCATGTATTTATCTTCGGTAGTATAGGGCAGATTTAAGACTGAGTGTGCACGCTTCCAAAGTTTTTTTTACTATTTGATACATGCTTAAGTTATGGAGCAGAATATTATTAGTACCATAAGGGATGAGTGTATTCGTCACCGGTCGAAGTACCTTACGATAGCACAACTAACCGCTATTGCAGAGGCTAAAATTAACGAATTCATCATAACTGGTAAGGCAAAAGATCAAGATTTGAGCAGTCTTCTAGATAAATGCATCGATATTTTATCTATTTACAAGAAGAACTCGAAAGATATCAAAAATATTATATCGTGCAAAAATAAGGGTGCAATGATTAGTTCAAATTCCGTAATGATTATTCAATTAAATTATGTTTACTACAAGGTAATTCACATTATTGTAACAACCAATATTCCTCATTTAAGTGAATTCGCCAAGATTAAATTACATAAGAGCACGAGTGATGAGGGCAACGGTAATAACAACAATAATGAATTTCAACTCATGAACATTTACAACACTTTGCTGGAAACCTTATTAAAAGATGAAAACATTGCAAAAATAAAAAGTTTCATTAAGTCTTCCATAAAACAAACAAAATTGAACCATGAGCAAGAAGAATGTAACCTGATGAGAACGGGTTCCTATATCACTTCCAATCAATTAAACTCCCTAATAAGTTCATCAGCAAATTCTGCTTCCTCCCAAATGGAGATACTACTGATAGATATACGATCAAGGTTGGAATTCAACAAGTCACATATTGATACAAAAAATATTATATGCCTGGAGCCTATTTCTTTTAAAATGTCATATTCAGATCATGATTTGGAGAAAAAATCATTAATTACTTCTCCTAATAGTGAGATTAAAATGTTTCAAAGTAGAAATCTTTTCAAGTTTATCATTCTCTATACAGACGCAAACGAATACAATGTTAAACAGCAGTCTGTCCTGTTGGACATTCTGGTGAATCATTCCTTTGAAAAACCAATATCCGATGACTTTACCAAAATTTTCATTCTGGAATCTGGTTTTCCAGGTTGGCTTAAGTCAAATTATGGGAGGCAAGTATCATCATCTTTTCCATCAAATAACAATATTAAAGATGATAGTGTTTATATTAATGGTAACACTTCTGGCCTAAGTTTACAACATTTACCTAAGATGTCTCCCAGTATAAGACATTCAATGGACGACTCTATGAAAGAAATGCTAGTTGCGCCTACTCCATTAAATCATCTTCAACAACAGCAACAACAGCAATCAGACAATGATCATGTGCTAAAAAGATCTTCAAGTTTCAAAAAATTATTCTCAAATTATACGTCTCCTAATCCGAAGAATTCAAATTCAAACTTATATTCTATATCTTCGTTGTCCATATCTAGTTCACCATCGCCTTTACCTCTACATTCGCCTGACCCAGTTAAGGGCAATTCATTGCCAATCAATTATCCGGAAACGCCACATCTTTGGAAAAACAGTGAGACAGATTTTATGACAAATCAAAGAGAACAGTTGAATCACAACTCTTTTGCTCACATAGCTCCTATCAACACGAAGGCCATCACTTCTCCATCAAGAACTGCCACACCGAAGTTACAACGCTTCCCGCAAACAATTAGTATGAACCTTAATATGAACTCCAATGGACACAGTTCTGCCACCTCTACCATTCAACCTTCGTGTCTATCCTTGTCTAATAATGACTCTTTAGATCATACAGATGTTACACCAACTTCTTCTCATAATTATGACCTTGATTTCGCGGTTGGTTTGGAAAATCTAGGAAATTCGTGTTACATGAACTGTATCATTCAGTGTATCTTAGGTACACACGAATTAACCCAAATCTTTTTGGACGATTCATATGCTAAACACATCAATATTAATAGTAAGTTGGGATCGAAAGGTATTCTGGCAAAATATTTTGCAAGGTTGGTTCATATGATGTATAAGGAACAGGTTGATGGTTCAAAGAAAATTTCCATATCACCGATAAAATTTAAATTGGCATGTGGATCTGTTAACTCATTATTTAAGACTGCATCCCAACAGGACTGCCAAGAGTTTTGCCAATTCCTTCTAGATGGTCTTCATGAAGACTTGAACCAATGCGGTTCAAACCCACCTTTGAAGGAGCTTTCTCAAGAAGCTGAGGCGAGAAGAGAAAAACTGTCTTTGCGAATTGCCTCGTCAATTGAGTGGGAACGATTCTTGACTACTGATTTCAGTGTTATTGTCGACTTATTTCAGGGACAATACGCCTCACGACTAAAATGTAAAGTCTGTAGTCATACCTCGACAACATACCAACCTTTTACGGTGCTGTCAATCCCTATTCCTAAAAAAAATTCCCGAAATAATATTACCATTGAAGATTGTTTCAGAGAGTTCACCAAATGTGAGAACTTGGAAGTGGATGAGCAATGGTTGTGCCCACATTGTGAAAAAAGGCAGCCCTCCACGAAACAATTGACAATAACGAGATTACCGAGGAATCTGATAGTCCATTTAAAGAGATTTGATAATTTATTAAACAAAAATAATGACTTCGTCATATACCCTTTTTTGTTGGACTTGACTCCATTTTGGGCCAATGATTTTGACGGGGTTTTTCCTCCAGGTGTTAATGACGATGAACTACCAATAAGGGGACAAATACCACCTTTTAAGTATGAATTATATGGTGTAGCATGCCACTTTGGTACTTTGTATGGTGGTCATTATACAGCCTATGTGAAAAAGGGATTAAAGAAGGGATGGCTATATTTTGATGATACCAAATATAAACCTGTCAAAAACAAAGCCGATGCAATTAACTCTAATGCATACGTTTTGTTTTATCACCGCGTCTACGGTGTTTGATTCATTTGAATAAATAACTGAAAACGGTTGTCTATACACTTTTTTTCCCGTTCAACATGGCATATCATTATTTCCATCTAAGGTCAAAGTAAAAAACCCTAAATACAAATGATTTATTTTAACGGTAACAAACGAACTTTTTTTTAGAAGGTGTAAAGATGAGATCACGCCCAGATTTTGTCTTCCTCCTGTGCATCTCTTGGATTGATGATTTTCCTTTCTACCATAATACGTCATGAAAAGTATGTAAATATTTATAGCATTACATATATCTTTTATATGAAAAAAATCACTCATTCCCAGTCATCATCGTCGTCGTCGTCGTCGTCGTCGTCGTCGTCCTTGCTCTCATCCTTGTTGGCGAGGCCAACATGGTCACTAACATCTTTCAATCCCTCTTGAGACACAGCAACTTTCGTCTCTCCTTTAGATTTGTTGTCAACTACTGCTTCTACTTTGTCATCATCATCTTCTTCTTCTTCGTCATCCCACTCAACTTCTTTTTCCTCCGTTTCCTTTTCCTTTTTGGACAATATTTCTTTCCTTTTACTTTCTTTATCTAGAATTTTGTTTCTTTGTAAGAAATAGATGTGCCAGAAATCTTTATAGCTGATTTTATGGGGTACGATGTCGTTCATTAATTTGGAGATATCTTTGTCGCCCTGTAAAATAGAACATATCTCCTCGGTTTTTTCATCCACGTCAAACGGGTCCAGTTGCAAATCCATTTTATTGTCTAAATAAACCGATTTATCTTTAGATAATGTCCTTAGTTCGGCTTCTGTTCTATTTCCACCCACAGCAATTTCATTTTCTTTCGAATTCTCATCCTTGTCATTAGAGTCATTTTCTGCAGCATTATCGAAGCTACTGAAGCCAGACCAAAAATTCTTAGTTTTCATTTTGCTCCAATATGACTGGGCTAGACTTTCCACGCTGTGAATGTTCTCGTCTAGTTTCTTCAAATACTTTTGTGCAGTCTCTGTAGTTTCATTGCTAATTGGCAAGTTAATCTCAATTCCGTCATCTTTTTCGATTACTAACTTTTTGAATGCACTTGTAGTCTTTTCATATCGTTTATTGACTTCCTCTTCTAACTTTTGGAAGGCCCCATTTGTTTTGTCATCTCGGCTCTGAAGTTCGTTATTTTCAGTGTTTTCTGTTGATCCAGTTTCCTTGGTATGAGAGTCGTTTATTTTATCATCTTCGATACAAGCTACTTGCTCTTCATAAAAGAATTCCATTTTATCCTAAAACGTCGAAGCAATGGAGCTCACTAGCTGTACCCTTATGTTGTGTTCTTTTTTTGTTGCATGACTTCTGCTAAGTGCTTTTTATCATTAATCACCGCTATTTGATGTAAGGCCAAAAAAAATGCGAAAGAAAAAAAGAGACTCTGTTAAGAAGGAAAGGAGTACCAATATAAACTATGGGTTCACAATTGCTATGAATACCCAGTTCACACATCTAGAATAAGCTATATGTATCAAAATGACACTAGTGACTCCGTTACAATTTTCGACCGTACAGCCAAATTTATATAGAGGATCTTACCCACGAGAAATCAATCTCCCATTCCTGAGAACCCTTAGATTGAAATACATATTATCTTTGACACCAGAACCTTTGAGCACTGATCCTCTAATGGTAAAGTTTTGTGAAGAAAATAACATTAAGACAATTCATATAAAATGTCAAAGTGAAAGAAAGGCAGACAAGACCAAACCCAAGATTAAAAGGAAAAAGAAAACAGTTCCTATTGAATACGATGTTGTAGTACGATGCGTTAAATTTCTGATTGATAAAGGGCATTACCCCTGTTATATGCACTGTACGAATGGTGAATTGATAATATCTCTCGTGGTAGCATGTATGAGAAAGTTTTCATATTGGAGTACGGTATCCATACTAAATGAGTTTTTGGTGTATAATTCCAGCATCAACATTCATGAAAGAAATTTCATTGAAAACTTTAACTCTGAAATCGAAGTTGACGATCTGGATATAAAGGATAAAGTTCCCTGGATTACCGTGCGATATATTGCAAGGACAGCCACAGAATCAAAAGATGAGTTGCGTGTTGATGATGCTAATGCGTCTGAAAAAGTTGCAAGAGTAAGTAGCGTGTCAAATTCTTTGCCAAAACTAAAATTTCATAGTATGTAAAATTCAGGGATAAATTCATATAATATTTTGTAAAGACAGAAGCTTCAGGGTCAAGTCTTAGCCGGGCCCTCCAGCATTGATAATCATTTTTTTCATATCAAATGCCATTGAAAAGTCCAACGAAAATTACATCGACTTTACAAAAGAGACGAGCCGGTCACATTCTAGTATTGGCGAAGATTGGAAGCCATTTATCAACAGCAAGGAGGCATTCTGGAGAAATTGCAGCATATTCAAGAAAAGTGATAGGTTTATTTTTATACTAGAAGGACAGGAGCAACGCAAGCCATAATGCAGATAATAACCACTACGTTCATTCAAAACGTAATTTTAGGATCACACCAATTACATGAGCAATTATCTATAGTGGAAGCCCGAATGATTGAATCTGCCATAGTTTCAATGCTCACAGAATCATTTTGCGAAAATGAGCAGACATTAAAATACTTAGCACGGCTACTTTCACCGATGTCTTATATGGATGTTATTAATGCAAGAAGGGGAAAGAAAATATGTGGGTACCCGCTATGCTATAAGAGTGCGGCAGAAAATTCATCTGATGGCTTCTTTATTCACTCAATGTATTGTAATAATTATCACAGTAAATTTTCGTTGTATTTAATGAGACAGTTATCACAAACGCCTCTGCATGAAAGGAGAGGCGTGCATTTAACTAGTTACATTAATCTAGAGTTTGATGATATGTACTCGGTAAGCCTTTTAGAAGAATTAGTTGGAAGTGAGGTACCTATAGATACCGTCAAATCGCTGATAACGAGTTTCAAGGATCTTGAGTTTGATGATACCTACAAGAATGAGCCTTTACCATTGGATGTGTACTTTGGACAGTTGACTACTGATGAGGAAACCTGTATAGAATAGGAAGTATAATGAAATCGTCTTCATCAGGATCCTTATCGCGGTCATACGAGCGACTATTTACATAGAAATGGAAGTAACCAGTAAATTTTCTATTAAACTTTCTGATTCACGCAACTTTTGCACTTAAAAACCGTATTTCGCCAAAACACTTGGCAAGTCCCTCCCTTCTATAAAGAGTGTCACATATGGTAATGTTTCTTTGCTCATTTTTCTGAATAGTGTCAACCGTTTGGCGTACATTTCTTTTGACTTTTTATCAAAATATGCTAGTTGGCCACCGTTCTTTAAAAGCTTTTCCTTATATTTGTTAAAGTACTCCACTCTTTGAAAACTTTTGGAATGTAATTCGAACATTATTTCTCTCACGGGATCTACCCATTCTTTAATTTTCTGATATTGACTCGAAGGATTACATTTAGTAGACTTTGGGATATTTGCAGCGTATTCCAAGTATTTCGGTAAGTTTACTTTAATAATCTTTTTCGACTCTAGATATTCCTCCCAAATGGCCTCATGTAACGCCCAAGCAGCATTAATTTCGCAAAAATTGAGATTATCGATATTTTTCTGAGAATCCTTCCTTTCTTTTCGTATCAATATTCCCAGCTTTTTCGATTGTTGTCTGCCCTTGTTAATTGGTGACCGAACAAACCATATTTGATTCCTTCCTTCTTTTGTATATGACAGCCCAGCAGAAGGTGGGCCATTTTTCAATTTTTGCTGAATGTGAAATAGTTTCAGGCACGCATGTTCGTTCAATGCTAATGGTAATAGGAGTTTGTGCTGATACGTTTTTGGTATGTATGCAGGTAAAAGACCCAAATCTTGTTTTCGCTTAATGTAAGCACTTAGAACATGAAATCTTCTTACTTCTTCTGGGTCGTTGGTCTTTACATCCCCTAAGGAAGTCAAAGAGTTGAGGATTTTCGTTGTTTCCAGTTGTTTTTTCATCTTTTTTAATGGCTTCATTAAGTTTTTGATTTCTTGTAATTTACCTTCCAAAAGGCAGTTGTTCAACAAACTGAATTCATTGAGTAAAGTATAAACACTCCAACTTGACTTGTCATGCTTGTGTTTGAACAATTGTTTTGAAAGTGTTTTTTTTATTTCATATTGAAACGCATATGAGTGGCAACACTTTGGAATGTTTCTGAGAACGGTCCGATATAAGCTCAATACGTAAGACTTGTGAGAAGGAATCTTTCCAAAATTTTGAGCCATATTTTCTACTTGTTCATTACAAAAGTGTTAATCTGTTGCTTTCTCAGGCAGACTTGGTAACTGAAAACCTTAGGAAAGGCTGGGAGCAGCTTTGAAGTTAGAAACGGACACAAAAATTAGCAATAGTGAAATAAAATAAAATGCAACTTATCGTTTATAAAGAGATGTTTAAAAAATCAATTTTAGTTATACAAAATATACATATAAAATAATGAAATAAATGATTTAAACACTCTAGTTGACCAAAGCGGAGGCAGTGGCGGATTCGTACTTCCAGTTTGGTGGTAAGACAGCAACAGTTCTGTAGTATCTAGCCAATCTGTGAATTCTAGATTCGATCAAAATCAATCTGAACTTAGCGTCTTTGTCCTTTCTGTTTCTTTCCAAGTGCTTTCTAACAGAGACAGCCTTCTTAATCAAGTAGTACAAATCTTCTGGGATTTCTGGAGCCAAACCGTTGGACTTCAAGATTCTCATGATCTTGTTACCAGTGATGACACGAGCTTGGGTAACACCGTGAGCATCTCTCAACAAGACACCAATTTGAGATGGAGTCAAACCCTTTCTGGCGTACTTGACAATTTGTTCAATGACAGATTCAGAGGACAACTTGAACCAAGCTGGAGCATTTCTAGAGTATGGAATAGCAGAAGAAGAAATACCTTTACCCTGTTTGAAGTGATATTTAGTGGAATTGGATATTCCAAAAAATTTATCGAATGTTAGTAACATGAAGATTCATATGGTTTGAAGAAAAGTGTATCATGACATATTTCCTCGTTCAGACCATACAATTCCATTAAAGTACAACTATTCCAGGTGATTCTTCAATCTTGGTTCTCCTCCGATAGGTTAACGTGTTATGTTATGAGCCTTGCGAAAACTAATTCATAAAGGCGGCTAGCCATCAGTAATTTTCCGGTGGAAATTACACTGAGAAACGGCAGATAGTATAACCTGTTAAACTAATGCAACATATTTGTAAAAGAAATTGGAATCACCCAGCTAATGTACAGCGAGTAGAAACTACTCTCCAGTATAAACTATACCTGTGTACACACCGGAACTTGTAATAGAATTGTGATCCGACAGAGACAAATTATATTAGAAATCCACTTTTGAATTCCACATTAGAGTGTCATCTGATTTAGCGAACTATTCAATGCAACTTTTGCATTAATATCTCGCTATGGTGTTAATAAACATACGGCACTGTGCATACGACCCATTTTGACTGATTGTTGTTGATTGATTTAGTGGTTAACCGTTTAGAATAAATATTAATGAGAAAGAAATTGTTAATTCAATCACGACTGTGATATATGTCGGCCAACATAAATTTCCATCTGTACAGAAGTGGAAATCTCATTCGTATCAAAATTTCACCGCTACTTTGCGCGCTCAGAAAAAACGACAAAGAAAAAATTATAACGTAAAATTTTTTTAAAAATGTTTGGGTCTACTTTATGGTTTATGGGTGGTAAAAGGCTTATATTATTGCTATGAAGATAAAAAAATGTTTAAAGTACACTACATGATTATAGGAGGTAGTTTAGTGTTTAAGATAGACTATACTAACAATTTTCTAATTGCTCCCTCAATTCTTCAACGTCTGAGTCATCCTCCAAACCTGAAGAAACCTCTATCAATTTAAAAGTACCGCACTCCTCTCTGATCATTTCTAATGCGCCGGCATAAAGCATCTTCCATTCCTGTGAAACGACCGTCATTGGCTTCCAATATACTAGAACTAAGGGAGTCTGTTTGAACCCATCTTTTGTTGTTGTTGGATATGCAGTTAGTACAAATCTAGGTGAGTTATCAGGTAGGATCTCGGCTAATTCGTTCAAATCTTCAATTTCGTCTAGCTCTTCTTGTTCGTCTTCATCGACAATTATCTCATAGGACGGTTTTGGTTCGATCTTTATTGATAAAGCTTTTATGGAGTCGGTTCTTGCCGTAGACGTACGAAACTTCTTGATTTTATTTCTAGTTTCAGTTCCAATTTTGTAGAGGTTCGACATGATTGTTTGCTCGGTACTTTGAGGGCGCAATTGCAAAACTAAATAATGGGTTTAAATCAATGGTAGCTGATAAATTCAAAATCAGTGAACAAAAGATTTGATAATCCATTTAAAGTTTAACAGACCCTGATCCTAATTCGCTTTTGTCTAACAAAATCACCTAGGGGGTTGGCGTTGACATGTTCTTCTTTTGTCCGCGAAAAAAAAAACTCATTCTTGTATAATGTAATTGCGAATATGATACGATAAAGTTGTATATATAACATTAAATTATTTAAAAGGTGAAACAAAAGGTATTTCATTTCATATCCTGGAACATATTGCGTGCACTTTTAACTTCTTCTTTCTTTTAAATGTTTTTTTTTTCGTAACTTTTTTTACTTTTTTTGCAATTTTTGTTTGACTTTTGGCAGTTTTAAGTTTATGTCAAAAAGACGTTGCGTGTTTCCAACGTCTTCCAGAAATTTTGTAATTTTTCACCTAACTAGCAATTAGGTAAAATTCAATTAACAAAATACTTGTCGTCCTTACAATCTTCAGGTGTTCTCCTGATAACTTCCTCGATGTCCCATCTTTGACGTTTACCGTCGTAACTGGATTTGCCGGAATTTGATTTCAAATTCAATTTGTCACCAACTTCACTAACATGACGCAGTAAATAATCGATATCTTCCTTTGTTAAAGATGCAGACATACAGAATCTTACTCTTGATTCGATCAGCGGAGTAGCAGGATAAGCAACAACAACAACAGCAATCCGTCTTTGTAACATCATTCTCGAAAATGCGGGCATCTTTGAGGGACAATACAGTAGTAAGGGAATAACTGGTGAGTCAGCCACACCGTAGACAATAAATCCTAACCTTTGCAAAGCTAAACGTAGATAACGGGAATTAAAGGCTATACGTTGCAATCTTTCAGTACCTTGTCCGGGACATATTTCACCACTAATGGTTTGTAATGAGGAAATAGTTTGAGCTAAAACAGGAGCCGGCATTGACTCACTATAACTCACAGTGGTTAAATCCAACCTCAGTCTATCGATAATCCATTGATCAGCAGCAATGTAACCACCAGCAGCACCAAACGACTTAGTGAAAGTACCCATTAGAATGTCGACGTCCTTGGGATCAACGCCAAATATTTCACAAACACCGCGACCAGTTGGGCCCATAGCGCCTATAGAATGGGCTTCATCGATAAACAAGTAACATTTATATTTCTTCTTCAATTCAACCAATTTTGGCAAGTTACACAAAGTACCTTCCATGGAAAACAACCCTTCTGCGCAAATTAAAATTTTCTTCCATGGACGATTTGTTTTTGGTTGACCAAGTACTATCTGTTCTCTGATAAGCTTTTCTAAACCCACCATATCACCATGCTTGAAAGTTCGCACAGCAGCACCAGAAAGCCTAACACCTGTTCTAATAGAGGTGTGGTTCAATTCGTCAGAGATAACTAAACACTTTTTATCGAGGAAAGCGTTGAACAAGTTTGCATTTGTACCATAACCCATCGAAAAAACGAGGGCATCCTCCTTACCGATAAATCTAGCAACTAATTTCTCTGCTTTAATGTGCAAATCTGTGGTACCGATTTGAGCTCTTGGACCACCAGATTGAATAGAATATTTATCGACAGATTCCAAGGCGGCATCGGTACATTGACCCTTACTTTGTGCGAAGCCTAAATAGTTATATGATGATAAGTTCATGCATGGATACACTGCGCCTGAGTAGGTAAAATACTCATTTATATTATGAGAAATTCTATCAATACAACGAATAAATCTACCAGGAACACCAGTAGTTGGTCTAGAAAAGCAATCATCAATTCTCATTTTAATTCTCCTGACATAAAAACTCTCGAAATTTGAAAACCAATACAAAAATAGCGAATTAAATGCGATATAGAGAATGAAAATCATTGAATGTGGGCATTTAAACACATATTTAACATTAGAATGAATAATTGAGCGTATTTTGAATCAAAAAAACAGGTAAATAAGAACTCTCATATTTCAATTATTCCTATGAATTATC
>OCVT010000096.1_pt1 | contig 28296 bp, 25 predicted proteins | sample 1539111 | NCBI WGS metagenome assembly OCVT01 (sample SAMEA3991482, study PRJEB22521) | metagenome | biome: anthropogenic terrestrial biome; feature: sewage plant; material: raw primary sludge | place: Sweden | collected 2012-09-26 | reverse complement strand
CTGAAAGGGTTTTTGATATATTTAAAGCACTATTAGAAATTTAATCTAAAGTAGCTTTGATAAAAACTCTTTTTAATACTCCATTCTTTTCAACTCCTTGAACAATTAATTTAAACTGTCTATTAGTTTTATGAAAAACTTTGCAATGGATTAACTTAATATGTCCCAGATATAATTCACCTTTAAAAACTCTTACAGCTTTTTTATCGTAAAGATTATTTGGTTCTAATTCATATGTTAAAATATCTTCAACCGAAACTTTATCCGATGGAATTTGAGCTTCCGACAAATTAGTTATTTCAGTAACAAAAGATAAATCATCAATAGGGTTAAAATCAGCTAAAAATTCAAAATTATCGGTTGGCAATAAACCTTGAGTAAAAGCCAACATATAAAATTTATCTTCTTTTTTACTTAAATCAATATTCCAAAAATCATAAAAGTCCTTTAAATCTGGTCTCTCACTACGCATTAATCGTTGACCAAAAATTTCAATTACATTTTCGTTATAAATTTTATTTTTACTCGTGTCTGGAAAACCTTCATAATGAACAAATCCGAATTCCTTTGCTTTTTCAACACCCTTTTCATTATACTGAAAGCGAATTCCTTCCGAGGCACTTTTTTTAATAGTACCAACAGAAATTCTTCTACTGCCTTTACCTGGTCTCCAGATAAGGTGTATGTTTCCTATTGCTTTCATAAATATTGGATTAATTTTTCTATGCGCAAAGTTACCAATTTAAACATCAATTGTTTTCTTGTTTCCGATAATTTAAAGTTAATTAAATCCGTTGGAACATTTATATCGATATTTTCAATTATTTCTTTTATGGATTCAGAATTGTAATTTTCTTTAACTCTTTCTATATATTTTTTAGTTTCCGTCGGATAATTTTCTAACAACAATTCTATAAGCTCAAAGTGTTTTCTTTTTTTTAGATTTCCCTCCCAATGAATCTCTGACGTTCCTTTTCTAATATACGCCTCAATCATTTGAGGATTCTCAACCGCTTTTTCAACCCATTCATCTTCTCGTTCTCTTCCTAAACAACAACCACTGTCATAAATTGGCGCAAATTTATGAAGAGTAATATTAGAATGAAGCTTTAAATTCGTTTTACTAATCTGCCTTTCTTCTTTGTGTAGTAAAATAAAAAATTCATTTAAAAAACGTTTTAATTTCATATCTATTTTACTCCAAAATTTCACTTTTGGGTTTAATAATTCTTCATTAATTTTGTCTATTGAGCTTCTATAATACATTATAATGCCCCAATTCTCCTGATGTCTATCAGAGTTACCAATAATTGAATCCAAAATGATAATTTCAATTATGTTTTTTATGTAGTCTGCAAAATTAAAATCGATCAAAGCGCTTTGAATAAATTGAAAGGTATATTTACTATGATCATTCTCAGGATTATATTTCGAATCATACCCTGTCAAATAGGTTATACCTTCTGTGAGATTATTCTCAGAATTTAGGACCATAGACTTTGATATACACCCTATTTTTTGTCGGTCATTTTTATCATAAGCTATATTATAATCTAACATATGAAAACCTAGAAATTGTCCAATTTTAGATGAAACAATTTCTGACCAAAATTCTGTTGGATATAAAGTTTCTGCATTAGTTTTATTAATTTTAGATCCTTTAAAAAAATACTCATCATTTGAAACAGGGTGAATTACTATTTTTTTACTTCTTGTTCCTCCAGTACTATAATAAATATTCTTTTGCCAATCTGATATATCTGTAAATGTTGCTTCCATTCTGGTCACTTGTTGTTTATATCTAAAATATAAAAAAACCGCTTTATCTAAATCAGAAAAAGCGGCTTTGATAAATTATTTTTTAATCAAAAATCTACAAATCAAATTTAATCCCTTGTGCCAAAGGTAAATTGGTTGTATAATTAATCGTATTTGTTTGACGACGCATATACACTTTCCAAGCGTCAGAACCTGATTCTCTTCCGCCACCAGTTTCTTTTTCTCCACCAAAAGCACCTCCAATCTCAGCTCCCGAAGTTCCAATATTCACATTGGCAATGCCACAATCTGACCCTGCTACTGACAAGAAACGTTCTGCTTCACGCAAATTATTGGTCATAATAGCAGAAGACAAACCTTGAGCCACACCATTTTGTATTTCAATCGCATTTTCAACATCGCCACTGTATTTCATCAAATACAATACAGGAGCAAACGTTTCGTGTTGTACAATTTCGAAATTGTTTTGAGCTTCAGCAATAGCTGGTTTTACATAACAACCGCTCTCATAGCCTTCACCCGTGAGGACGCCACCTTCTACTAAGATTTTACCGCCTTCGGCTACTACTTTGGTCAACGCTTGATTATACATTTCAACGGCTTGTGTATCAATAAGTGGTCCCACGTGGTTTTTTTCATCCAATGGATTTCCAATTCGTAATTGCCCGTAAGCAGCCACAATAGCGTCTTTTACTTTGTCATAGATACTTTCGTGGATAATTAGTCTTCGGGTTGAGGTACAACGTTGTCCTGCGGTTCCAACAGCGCCAAAAACAGCACCAATCACGGTCATTTTGATATCTGCATCAGGAGTCACAATTATCGCATTGTTTCCGCCCAATTCTAAAAGTGATTTTCCTAAACGACCAGCAACCGTTTGTGCTACAATTTTCCCCATTCTAGTAGAACCCGTAGCCGAAATTAAGGGAACACGAGTGTCTTTGGTTAACAATTCACCAATAGTGTAATCGCCGTTAATCAAACAAGAAATTCCTTCTGGAAGGTTGTTTTCTTTTAACACTTCCGCAATAATATTTTGACAAGCTACTCCGCAAAGAGGCGTTTTTTCAGAAGGTTTCCAAACACAAACATCGCCACAAATCCAAGCCAAAGCTGTATTCCAAGCCCAAACCGCTACCGGAAAGTTGAAGGCAGAAATGATACCCACTACCCCAAGTGAATGGTATTGCTCATACATTCTGTGTCCTGGACGCTCAGAATGCATCGTCAATCCGTGTAACTGACGGGACAATCCTACTGCAAAGTCACAAATGTCAATCATTTCCTGAACTTCGCCGTAGCCTTCTTGCAACGATTTCCCCATTTCATAAGAAACCAATTTCCCTAAAGCTTCTTTGTTTTTGCGTAATTTTTCTCCAAACTGACGCACAATTTCACCACGTTGTGGGGCTGGCATCAATCGAAATGTTTTGAAAGCAGCTGTCGCAGTTTGCATCACTTTTTCATAATCCGCAGCTGAACTTGTCGTTACTGAGGCAATTAATTGTCCGTCTACAGGAGAATAACTTTCTAATAATGAACCGCTCGCAAAGTGTTGCGTTCCAGTAGAAGTTCCTTCATTTACCGCTTTAATTCCTAGTTGTGCTAGGGCTTCGTTCATTCCGAATTGAGTTGCTATTGTTGTCATTGTAACTTTTTTAGTTAAAATTGTTATATTTTTTCGTAAAGATAGTGTTTAGATGCAAATTTCAAAGAAGTGTTCCTAGTTAAAATTAGTAAACACCAAAAAATCAAGACTTTCTGTTGATTGAAGTCCTTTTGAGAAGCCGTAAAAGTAACCTAAATCGCAAAATTAAGATGGATTTCATCTAAAAAAAACAGCCATTTTCAGCAGAAGCCGTACTTTTAACCTTTAATTTTCAATGCAGAAAAGATGAGAAAAGTTTTTGGATGGGTGCTGTTGTTTTTAATGTCCACGATAGTTTCTTTTGGACAAAAAGCAAAACCCGTTTTTGAAGTCGTCCCTTTGGGAGTGTATGGCGGAATCGATGAGCGTAATTTATCAGCCTATTTAGTGGCTCCTATCGGAACAAAGGAATACGTTTGTTTAGATGCTGGAACCGTTCATTCGGGCATTGAAAAAGCAATCGAAAAAGGCACTTTCTCCGTTCCTTCGAGTACCGTTTTACGCCAATACATCAAAGGCTATTGTATTTCACACGCACATTTGGACCACGTGTCGGGTTTGATAATCAATTCGCCTGCCGACTCGACCAAAACCGTTTATGCCATAGCTCCTGCTATGAAAATGATGCAAAACCATTATTTTAACGACCAGACTTGGGCGAATTTTGGCGATGAAGGTTTTGGGAAACCCTTAAAAAAATACCATTTCGAAACCCTTTCTTTTGCGAAAACCATACCCATTTCGAATACGTCAATGACGGTACAAGCGTTTCCGTTGAGCCACGTGAATCCTTACGAAAGCACAGCATTTTTAATCAAAAAAGACAACAATGCAATCTTGTATTTAGGCGATACAGGACCTGACTCCGTAGAAAAAACCACAAACCTTGCCGACCTTTGGAAAGCCATCGCGCCATTGATTCAAAAGCAAGAGTTGAAAGGTATTTTGATAGAAGTTTCGTTTCCTAACGAACAACCCGATGCGTTCCTATTCGGACATTTAACACCAAAACATTTGATGAAAGAAATGCAGGTTTTAGCAGCACTCACTGGCAAAGAAGCCTTGCAAAAGTGCAAAATCATCATTACCCATTTGAAACCTCCAGCTGCAGCTATCCAAAAAATAAAGCAACAATTAGCGGCTCCAAACGATTTGGGATTGACTTTTGTTTTTCCTGAACAAGGGGTGCGTATGGAGTTGTAGTTTACTATTGAAAAAAAAATGAAACATATAAGACATTTAAGTTTCTATTTTTTTCAACCATATAAGGCATTTAAGGTCATTTAAGTTTTGTTTAAAACCGTACTGTGGTAAAAAATTTAACCACAAAGGACACAAGGTTTTGCACTAAGTTCACAAAGGAATGCTATATAATTTTGTGCTTCTTCGTGACTTCTTTGTGTTGCTTAGTGGTAAAAAAACGCAATGTTCACTAAGTAAACTCTTCAATGACCTTAAATGTCTTATATGGTTCAATAAACAATAAGATAATTCACAAGCATTTACTCAAAGGATTAAAAACTTAATTGCCTTATATGTTTTGAAAGTTTAGTGCAAACGTTTATTTCTTCCCAATAAATCTTGGGTCGGTATCCATCACGGTGCCACAATTTTGGCAAGTACGCAACGCTTCAGAGCTATAGAAATGTTGAAAATGAGGCAGAAAATCTTTTTCAATGTTGTGGAGTTCAAAATAGACTTCGTGCAGTTTATGATTACAAGACTCACAATGCCAAAGCAAACCATCGGTAAAACCCAATCCTGCTCTTTTGCGTTCAATCACTAGTCCAATAGAACCTTCGGAACGTACAGGCGAGTGCGGAATTTTAGCGGGATGCAAATACATATCTCCTGCGTGCAGTTCCATTTCTTTGCGCTGTCCTTCTTCTTGAATGATGACTTTTATACTGCCTTCGAGTTGGTAAAACAGCTCTTCCGTTTCGTTGTAGTGGTAATCTTTTCGGGCATTCGGACCCGCAACAATCATCACGATATAGTCACCAGAATCAACATAAAGATTCTTGTTGCCAACGGGTGGTTTTAGTAACTCACGGTTATCTTGAATCCATTGGTTGAGGTTGAAGGGTTTTGCTATGGCCATTGTTTTTGTGCTAAAATTGGAAAGGCTAAGATAAGGAAAATGATACTATCAAATGATACTATCAAAAACCACTTCTTCCCCTACTTAACGGAATGCGCTTATAAAAAAGTTAGCCACCAATTGCACCAATTGTCACAAATGCACATCGAAATTGAAACCGAATGTCTCGAATTTCATCAATCTTAATAATTTGTGCCATTAAAACACATTGTTATTCGTTATTATTAGTGAATTCGTGGCGGAAATTATCGAGTGCCTATTTCCCTTCTCTAATCAAATAAACATACACAGGGAAATGGTCACTGTACCCAACTTCGGTTAGGGAATGCCTGAGTGGATAGCCTTTGTATTTTCCTTGCGTTTGAATGAGGTAATTCCGTTGAAAAATACCTGCTTTCCAATACTGCCAAGTCGAATAATCCGAACTGAGCCAAGTGCCTGTAAGCATAATTTGGTCAAAAACATCCCAAGCATCTTGGTGTGCGATGGTTCCCAATCCCTTGCTCAACAAAGCTTCAAAAGGATTGAAGATTTCGTGTGGAGCTACCGCTGTTTTTTTTCCTTTGGCACCCAAAGCCACTTTTATGCTCTTGTTATGAGGACCATCATTGAGGTCACCCATCGTAATGATTTTTGCATTGACATTGAGTTGTTGCAACGAGTCGATAATTTTCTTGTTCAGTTTTCCTGCGGCCTCTCGGTACGCACTTGTTTTTTGCTCGCCACCCGAACGAGAAGGCCAGTGATTGATAAGGAGATGGATTTCTTCTCCTTCCAAATAGCCACTAACGAGTAATTGGTCTCGAGTGTAAATCCTTTTGGTTGGTGCTAAAATAGGAACATCATCTTCTGTTTTTTCAGCCAATGATGCAGCAGTATTGGTTTTTTCAGACTCAGGAGTAGCATTCAAATACAAGGGAATCGAACTGAAGTTTGTTGGTCGAAACCATTTTTTTCGGTATAACAAAGCCACATCAATGCCACGCTTGTCGGGCGAATCAAAGTGAATGATACCATATTCGGCCTCTTGTAGTTGAGATTGTTGAATCAAATCTTCGAGTACGGCTCGGTTTTCGATTTCGCATCCGCCGATAAAAGTCGGCAATTCTTTGTTTTCGGGCGTACCAATTTCCGAAAGGACTTGTGCCAAATGATGGAGCTTGGTTTGGTATTTTGCTTTCGTCCATCGTTGCAAACCATCGGGCGTCCATTCTTCGTCAAAAGTATCGGGGTCGTTGATGGTGTCAAAAAGGTTTTCAAAATTGTAAAACGCAACCGTATGTATTTTGAATTTTTTGTTTTGGGGAAATAGAGGAGATGTCCCCAAAACAAGCAAGAGTCCAAAAATCAACCAGTTATACTTCATATATATTATACTAAAATCGCTACAAGTAAAGTTAAGGGATTTCCATTAGAAACCGCTGCATATTTTAGGATTTGCCTATATTTGTTTTTTAACTCAGTTTTGAAACTATTGAAATCCAACTTAAACATTATTACCAATCGACAAGCAAAAGCCAATAGCAACAAAGGTCATTTTTTATGGCAAGCTTTGTTTTTTGTTTTTGTATGCTCGATTACTAACAGTCAAGCTCAAAAAATGATGATTACACCACCCGTACTTCAAAAAGGAGATACCGTTGCCATTGTGGCTACCGCTCGAAAAAATATCGAAGATAATTTACAACCTACTATCGACTTATTGCATAGCTGGGGGCTAGAAGTGGTGATTGGAAGCACCATTGGTTTAGACCAAAATCAATTGGCGGGAACCGATGCGCAACGTGCTGCCGATTTTCAAAAGCAAATGGACAACCCAAATATTAAAGCCATTTGGTGCGCTCGTGGTGGCTACGGAACGGTAAGAATGATAGATTTATTGGATTTTTCTACTTTCAAAAAGCACCCTAAATGGATTGTAGGCTTTAGCGATGTTACCGTTTTGCACAATCATTTGAATACGTTGGGTTACAAAACCATACACGGAACGATGCCTGTGAGTATTCCTAGAACCGCTCCAGAATCGATTGCTACTTTGTACAAAGCCTTGTTTGGACAACCATTAGTCTACACTATTGAACCTACTGCAATGAATCGTTTCGGCAAAGCCAAAGGAGAATTGGTAGGTGGGAATTTATCGATTTTGTATAGTTTGTTTGGTTCGCCTTCTGCTATTGATTGTTCGGATAAAATTCTTTTTATCGAAGATTTAGATGAGTATTTGTACCACATCGACCGTATGATGATGAACCTGAAACGCAACGGTTGTTTGGAAAGCATCAAAGGAATTATCGTAGGCGGTATGACCAAAATGAAAGATAATGATATTCCTTGGGGCAAAAATGCGCTTGAAATTATTGAAGATGTAACCAAATCCTATAACATTCCAGTGGTGTATAATTTCCCAGCGGGGCATATTAAGGACAATCGCGCTTTGATTTTGGGAAACACCATTACACTTGAAGTCACGGCTACAGGGACTACTGTGGTTTTTGAATAGTTTTTGGGTTGAAACATATAGGTTTATAATTTTTTATTGAACCATATAAGGCATTGAAGGGAATTTAAGTTGAGTTTGAAAATAATTTTTGGTTGAACCATATAAGTCATTGAAGGGCATATAAGTTGCTTTAAAATAATACATTAGGTTTTAACCACGAGGGACACAAAGGCTTGCACAAGGTTCACAGAGAAAGGTTTTCTTTTATTCGATTAACTCAGAACAATCATTGTACTTAAATGACCTTATATGCCTTATATGGTGATTTTAAAAACACTAATATGACTTTTATGTTTAAAATTTTAAAAGGGTTTTGATTTAAAATATGGCAGCACATAACGAATTAGGAAAACTAGGTGAGGAGCTAGCGGTTGATTTTCTGAAAAAAGAAGGTTACACGATTTTAGCTACGAATTGGATTTTTCAGAAGGCGGAGATTGATATTTTGGCTCAAAAAGAAGATATTTTGGCCGTTGTTGAGGTCAAAACACGCTCTTCTATCGAGTTTGGATTGCCACAAGACTTCGTAAAACCAAAAAAAATCCAATTATTGGTAAAAGCTGTAGACGCTTATGTGACCCTCAACGAAATCGATGTAAATGTACGATTTGACATTATTGCGATTCATAAAGAGAAGGAATCCTTTGCTATTGAACACCTTACCGACGCTTTTTTTCATTTTTAATCGAAAAAAATCCGATGTTATATTTGTAACAAATTGTTTTTTATTTATATTTGCAAAGAGATTTAACACATTTTGTCAGTTAAATCTAATCTTTCTCTAAAAAAATTAAAAATGTATTTGTTATGAAAACTGTTTCTTCAATTGTTGAAAATTACATCAAAACCAAACCTTTTTTATTGAACGCTCTTTCTTTGGGTATTATCAATTTGACTTCATTATCTCGGAATATTATGACCGAATTAGAAAGTGAATTTGGTAAAGAGGTAAAACAAGGCGCTGTGGTGATGGCTTTGAAACGATTAACAGAAGAATTGGATTTCAAATTGAATCATAAAATAAATAAAGTAATCAAAAACATTGGTGAGATTACGGTTCGCTCGGAGTTGACGGATTACACTTTTGCGGTTTCTGACATTGTTTTGAACAAGCAAGCTGATTTGATTACCGACATTAATACGTTTTCGGATATTTTCTATACTTCTTCACGTGGGGTTAATGAGATTAATATTGTAGTGAGTAACAGCGTGAATCACTTGGTTGAAAAACATTTTTCTAGTGAGAAATTAATTCAGAAATTAGAAAATTTGGCCTCGATTACGGTTAAGTTGCCAAAAGAAAACATAGTGGTTCCGGGTATTTACTACTTCATTTTTCAGCGTTTGGCTTGGGAAGGAATCATTATCAATGAGGTGATTTCGACTTCGAATGAGTTTACTATCTTGGTGAATGAGAATGAAGTAGATGTAGCCTTTAAAGTAATCAAAGATTTGAAAAATTAGGAATACATTCCAAAATAATATGAAAACGAGGCCTAGTGCTTCGTTTTTTTTTGTGCAAGAAAGTCAAAGAAATGTTTACAAAAAAAGACGATGCTTACTCTTAGCCCCGATGGGAGGGAAAATCCTTTTTATCCCTTTTTCGGGATAAAAAGATTGGAAGGACAGCGGGACTTTGCTTACTGATGTACCCATTTTTTGCTGCTCCTAAAAACAATGGTGCGGCTTGGGGTGAAATTAATGGTCGCTAATGCTTAAATTTACATTTTATTACACAAAACGATGTCATTATCTCCTTCTTATCAAAAGTTTAAAGACCAAATTGCCGCTGTGCTCGACTCGGGGCGCATAATAACAAATCCTTTGCAAACCTTGGCGTATGGAACGGATGCAAGTTTTTATCGGTTGATTCCGAAGATGGTGCTTTTGGTACATTCTGAAGCCGAAGTGGTGGCGATTATCAAAGCGGCAAATGCCTTGAATATTGCTTTGACGTTTCGAGCGGCGGGAACGAGTTTGTCGGGACAAGCGATAACGGACTCGGTTTTGGTCGTTGCGACGCACGGCTGGAAGCATTACGAATTACTAGATGACAAGCAAAAGATAAAACTAGAACCCGGAATTGTAGGCGCTAGAGCGAATACTTTTTTGGCGCCACACGGATTAAAGATTGGTCCCGACCCGGCTTCTATTGGTGCGGCGATGATTGGCGGAATTGTAGCCAACAACGCCAGCGGAATGTGCTGCGGAACGGCTCAGAATTCCTATAAAACCATTGCAGATATTCGAATGATTTTGCACGACGGGACAGTTCTAGACACAGCCGATGCGGAAAGTGTGGCTTCGTTTTATGAAACGCAGGCGCATTTAATTGAGGAAATTAAGGACTTGCGACATACTATTATTGCGAATCCAGCTTTGGAGGAGCGCATTCGTCAGAAATTTAAAATTAAAAATACTACGGGCTATAGCATCAATGCTTTGGTGGATTATGAAGACCCTATTGAGATTATCAAGCATTTGATGGTGGGTTCTGAGGGGACTTTGGCATTTATTTCGAATGTGACTTTCAAGACGGTTGTAGACGAAAAGCATAAATCTTGCTCGTTGTTGATTTTCAATTCGATTCAGGACGCATGTAACGCGACGATTTTGTTGAAATCAAGCCCCGTTGCCGCAGTAGAATTGCTAGACAGAGATTCCATTCGCTCGGTAGAAAATGACCCTGAAGCACCTGATTATTTTAAAACGTTACACGAAGATGCTTGCGCCTTATTGGTAGAATGTAGAGATAATAATCTTGATGTATTGAAAATCAAGCAACAACAGGTTCGTGAGCAAATTAGTTCGATTCCAACTTACACGGATTATGAATTCACATCAGATCCCAAACAATATTATTTTAATTGGAAGGCCAGAAAAGGTTTGTTGCCCACGGTAGGCGGTTTGCGAAAAACAGGAACGACAGTGATTATTGAAGACGTGGCTTTTCCGTTACCACAATTGGCCGAAGCTTGTGTGGCTTTGAAAGGATTATTTAAAAAATACGAATACGATGACGCGGTTTTGTTTGGACATGCGCTAGAAGGGAATTTGCATTTTGTGTTTTCGCAAGATTTCTCGAGTCCTAAGGAAGTACAACGCTACGAAGATTTAATGGCCGAATTGGCGATAATTGTCGTGGATCAATTTGGAGGCTCTCTGAAGGCGGAACACGGAACGGGACGTAATATGGCACCTTTTGTGGAAAAAGAATGGGGAGCGGCGGCTTATGATATTATGAAGCGGATTAAGAAGATCTTCGATCCTAAGAATCAAATCAATCCCGATGTTTTGATTAATCCCGATCCAAAAGCGCATTTGAAACACTTAAAACCTTTACCAGAATCTCACGCTATTATTGATAAATGTATGGAATGTGGATTCTGTGAACCGCATTGTGTCTCCGAAGGATTGACGCTTTCACCCAGACAACGCATTGTTATTGCCAGAGAAATCAGCCGATTAGAAGCAACGAATGAAGACTCGCAACGATTGGCAGACATTCGGAAAGATGTTACTTATCAATTGGATGAAACTTGTGCTACCGATGGTTTGTGTGCTTTGGCTTGTCCTGTTCACATTGATACGGGCAAGTTTGTCAAACATTGGCGAGCCGATGCGATTACGGATACACAAAAGAAAGTAGCGAACTACATAGGTTCAAATATGGAAAGTACCACCGCTATGATGCGAATGGGATTAAAAGTAGTGTCGTTTTTTCACTCAGTTTTTGGGACCAGAATTATGTCTTCGATTTCTAGTGGAATGCATTGGATTTCAAGAGGTACTATCCCAAAATGGATTCCTCAAATTCCGAAAGGAGCGGATAAAATTAAGTAAACGAAAGATTGGCCACTGATTCACGAATTGGTTTTAAAAAAAGAGTCACTAATTTGCAGATTTTAATTGGAATAGCATAAAGGAAATAACCGCAAATTCGCAAATTTTAATTTAAGTAGTTGTAAAATTTAATTTGCGAATTTGCGGTGAAATAATTTTAAGATTTAGTGCATTCGTGGCAAAAATAAATAAATATGGCTGATTTAAAAGTAGTGTATTTCCCTTCCTGCATCAACCGTGCGATGGGAAAAAACGAATTTCAAAAAGAAGAAGACCTTCAACTCACAGCACTGACGCATCAGTTGTTAGTGCGGGCGGGCTACACCATTATTTATCCAAAAGAATTGGATGCGCATTGTTGTGGAATGCCTTTTTCGAGCAAAGGTTTTACCGAGGTGAATCATAAGCAATCCCAGCTTTTAGAAGCTGATTTGCTTCGTGTTTCAGATAATGGCAAGTATCCTATTTTGTATGATATGAGTCCTTGTTTTTACCATTCCAAAGAAGAATTCACCAGTGCTTTGAAAATTGTTGACCCAATTGCCTTTATGTTGGACTTTGTCCTACCCAAATTAACCGTAAAAAAGAAAAAGGAAGCCGTGGCTATTTTTCCCGTTTGTTCGGTTAAAAAAATTGGCAAAATGGACCAATTATTGGCTTTGGCGCACTATTGTGCAGAGCAAGTGACGATGATTGACAGTAACTGTTGTGGCTTTGCAGGTGACCGTGGTTTCTTGATTCCTGAGTTAAACGAACACGGATTAAGAGATATTAAAAATCAAATACCGAGTAATTGTACTAGTGGATATTCAACCAGTAGGACGTGTGAAATTGGTTTAGAAAAAGCCAGTGGAATATCGTTTACTTCTATTTTTTATTTGATTGAAGAAGTGACGCGATAGCTTTAATTAGCTGCCGACTGCCCATCATACTTCATTTTTCTCAAAATTCTTAGCGCTTCTTTGAAAGACAAATACACTTGTGGAAAAGGTTTAAGAACCGCTTTGGCATCAATTAATTTTTGTTTGGCATCCTCAAATCCGTTGAGGTAGCAAATCATCAAAGTAGAAGGTAGATTTTCTAGGTCTTTTAACTCTCTATCGTTTAGCAATTGTCCTTTTTGAAGTTTGTTCAATAAAGCACTATTTGCATTATAAATGTGGTATAACATTTTGGTATTGAATTCGGGGGGTTCAAACAGAAAATCCCTGTCGATTTTGTAATAGCCATTATCGTGAAAACGCAAGGTTTGTTTTTCCAAAGGATAATAACTGGTTTTGTCATTCAATCCCAAAGGAACATATTCAATAATGGTAAAGGTATCTTCGTCAAAAGTAATTTCTACCACGTCTTGAGCAGAGTAAAACAGCTTAATTTGTTCATTGATAAGGGCTATGTCTACTCTAGACAAATACGTTTTGCCTTTGTAATGTTTGGCTATTCCCGCCCAGCAAATCACGAACAACTCCTTGAAAACTTTGTATTTAGGAGACATATCTTTATGACGAAAATTCATAAAATCAATCACACCATCTAATGTATATGCTATACTGTTGCGTGAATTGTTTTCTATGCCAATAACCGTTTCTGTATTTTGATAGTTGCGTTCTATTTCGCCTTCTACAGGGAGTGTGTTGCTTCCTCTACGTATAAAAATGCTATTGGCAAGTATCGTATGAATTCCTTTTTTGAAGTAAGAAGTCTTCGGATTGGGTTTAATGGTTACTAAACCTATTACTTTGTCTTTGGGTAAATTGGGGAAAGGTACATTTTCATACTGAATCTGAGGCGGATTTTCGAGAAAGGCATTCACCAAATTCTGAATCCGACTGTCGTCAAAAAAATCATCGCCCACAATGGCATTATCTTGGTCTTCAACACCTACGACTATGTATGAATTGTTGGTAGGATTGGAGTTGGATAAAGCGCAAATGTGTTTCAAAAATTTGGCTTTTCCTTCTCTAGAATGCAGATTCAATTGTCTTTTTTTGTCATAAAAACTGCTCTCATCATTATGAGCCAATAGGTTCTTAATAAGCAAGCGTTTGTTAATCATGACTTGTGTGGTCTTACATAGACTTTAGGTCTCTAAAAGTACACTTTTTTGATGGTATAGTAAAGAAAAAGAACTATCTAGCTTTTAAAAAAAAATATATACTTCAACTATCAGATCGATACTATTTCATATAATACATTCATTCTTTAATGAGCTATTTAGATACTTAATCCATTTTTAGCGTCTTTGCGTCTTAGCGAGACAAATTTCACGCAAAGTCGCAGAGACGCAAAGTATATTCTCAACATTTTGAGTCTAGCTAGGAGTTACGGATAATTGTCATATAAAACAATTTCACTCAACGGGTTAGAAATAGCACTATTTCACACATAGAATGGCTATGTGAAAAGTAAAACGTCTATTGCATACTTTTAAAAACTATGAATTCTATGTTTCTATGTGGTGATAAAAGGTTAATTCCTTTTTACAATAGTTGGCGAAGCCTGAGCCGTTGGATACACAATCAAGTCTGCGATATTGACGTGATAAGGTCGTGTCACCACAAAGTGAATAATATCCGCAATATCTTCAGGTTTCAAAGGTGTTAAACCTTTATAAACAGTAGCAGCGCGTTCAGTATCGCCTTTAAAACGGACTTCGCTAAACTCCGTTTCTACCATTCCGGGATGAATACCTCCAACTCGGATTCCGTAAGGATTCAAATCGATTCGCATACTCTGATTGAGCGCATCTACCGCATATTTTGAAGCACAATACACATTACCATTCGGGTACACTTCCTTTCCCGCAATCGAACCAATGTTGATGATATGTCCAGATTCTTTAGCAATCATTTTTGGAATAATCGCTTTAGAAACATACAGCAATCCTTTGACATTAATATCTATCATAGCGTCCCAATCGTCCATATCCCCATTTTGGATGGAATCAAGACCGTGGGCATTTCCAGCGTTATTTACCAAAATGTCAATATCTGAAAAAGCTTCGGGCAAAGACGCAATGCTTTCAAAAACCGATTTTTTATCGCGAACATCAAAACACAAATGGTGAACAGCAGTAAAAGCGCTCAATTCTTTTTCCAAGGCTTCCAATCGGTCTTTTCTTCGGCCACAAAGCACAATTTTAAAATTGTTTTGAGCCAGTAATTTTGCGGTTGCTTTTCCGATACCGCTGGTAGCACCTGTAATTAAGGCAGTTTTTATCATAAAATGTAATTGGATAAGAGTTTTAGAATTTTCAGGAACAGTAACAAAGGGAATCATCAGGAGGCAAAGTCCCGCTATCCGCTATATCTTTTTTTATAAACCTGACAGGTTTTTAACACCTGTCAGGTTTATAAAAAAAGGATGCCGCTCCTATCGGGGTTAAAAGGCAACAAATTACCTTTTTGGCATCATTTATACTACCACTATGGTACTTCGTTACCCATACTTTCTGTCCAAATCGCAAACCAATCTTCTTGCGACAATTGTAATTCAGTAGCTTTCATCAACGCCTGAATACGAGCCACATTTACCGTTCCTGCAATCGGTATAATATGAGCAGGGTGTTTTAAAATCCAAGCCAATAAGATCGTATCGGCACCAATTTCATATTTAGAAACTAGCGTTGCCAATAATTTGCGCAAGCGGTAAGTTTGCATATTTTCTTGACGAAACACACTTCCTAGCGGATTCCAAGACAACGGACGAATTTGGTGCAGTTGCATATAATCCAAGCTTCCGTCAAGCATCGGCTGATAATCCGTAGCCGAAAATTGAATTTGGTTATACGAAATCGGTGTTTTTTGTCGAATCAATTCGGTTTGTGAACTGGTAAAATTCGACACTCCAAAATCAATGATTTTTCCCTCGGATTTTAATTTCTCAACCGCTTCAGCAATTTCGTCGGCTTGCATCAACGGACTTGGGCGGTGTAATAAGAGTACATCTAGAAAATCCGTCTTTAGGTTTTTCAAAGAATTTTCTACAGACCAAATAATGTAGTCTTTGGAATAATCATAATGTTTGATGGTGTTGTTTCTTTTTTCGGCCAACATTTGAATCCCACATTTCGAAATCAATTGAATTTGCTCTCTTTTAATTTTTGAATTTGAAAGGGCTTTTCCAAACTGTGCTTCAGTGGTATAACTGCCGTAAATATCGGCGTGGTCAAAAGTGGTTATTTTGTTTTCAAAACAGATGTGAATGAGATTTTCCATCTCTTTTGTTTTGAGATTTTTGTCCCAAACGCCCCAATTCATCGCACCAGCAATAATAGGGGATAATGAAGATTTAGTCATGCTTAAAATGTGATTAAAATGTAATTTAACTTTGGAAATAAAGTAATTTTTTCAAAGTTCTTAAAATTTAATAGATAGTATCATAATTCTTACTTAAAATTCGGGAATCTTCCGAACTTTTAACCATTTTTTAACACCAAACGTCTAAAAAAAAATTCAATTTGCACCATCAAAACAAGGGACAAATATCAAAGAGAATAAAAACTAAACAATGGAAGAAAATACAACAACTTTAGACATTAGAGCAATCAATGAGAAAATAGAAAGGGAGAGTGCTTTTATAGATTTGCTTACAATGGAAATGAACAAAGTTATTGTGGGACAAAAACACATGGTAGAGCGATTGCTAATTGGGCTTTTAGGTCAAGGACACATTCTGTTAGAAGGAGTGCCAGGATTAGCCAAAACATTAGCCATCAATACCCTATCACAAGCTGTTCAAGGTTCTTTTAGCAGAATACAATTTACTCCGGATTTATTGCCTGCCGATGTTATTGGAACCATGATTTATAACATCAAGCAAAATGAATTCTCTATCAAAAAAGGACCCATTTTTGCCAATTTCGTCCTTGCCGATGAGATAAACCGTGCGCCTGCAAAAGTACAATCAGCTTTGCTAGAAGCGATGCAGGAAAAGCAAGTAACCATTGGTGATACTACCTTCAAATTAGATAAACCCTTTTTGGTATTAGCCACACAAAACCCAATTGAGCAAGAAGGAACCTACCAGTTGCCAGAAGCTCAAGTGGACCGTTTTATGCTTAAAACAGTAATTGACTATCCGAAAATGGAAGACGAACGTTATGTAATTCGTCAAAATTTAAAAGGAAGTTACGAAAAAGTAAATCCAGTAGTTTCTGTAGAACAAATTTTGCGTGCGCAAGAAGCCGTTCGCGAAGTGTATATGGACGAAAAAATAGAAAAATATATCTTGGATATCATTTTTGCAACGCGTTACCCTGAGAAATATAAACTAGCCGATTTGAAACCTTTGATTGGTTTTGGAGCTTCTCCTCGTGGAAGCATCAATTTGGCCAATGCTGCCAAATGTTATGCGTTTATCAAACGTCGTGGTTATGTAATTCCAGAAGATGTTCGCGCTGTGGTTCACGATGTATTGCGTCACCGTATCGGTGTAACCTACGAAGCCGAAGCTGAAAACGTAACTTCGGTAGACATCATCAACAAAATCGTAAACGAAATCGAAGTACCCTAAAAAGTGACTAGTAACTAGTGATTAGTAATTAGCTTTTACTATTCACTAATTACTAATCACTAATCACTTAATAAATGGATACAAAAGAGCTTTTAAAAAAAGTACGAAAAATAGAAATCAAAACCAGACGATTGAGTGATCATATCTTCTCTGGTGAGTATCATACCTCTTTCAAAGGCCGCGGAATGACGTTTAGCGAAGTGCGTCAATACCAATATGGTGACGATATTCGCGCTATCGATTGGAATGTAACTGCCCGTTACAACGAAGCCCACGTAAAAGTTTTTGAAGAAGAACGCGAATTGACGATGATGTTAATGGTCGATATTTCGGGTTCTGAAAATTTTGGCTCTACAAGTCAGTTCAAGAAAGAAATTGTCATTGAAATTGCCGCTACTATGGCTTTTTCAGCCACTCAAAACAATGACAAAATAGGTTTGATTTTGTTTTCTGACGAAATAGAATTGTACATTCCACCCAAAAAAGGACGTTCTCACGTTTTGCGTCTGATACGTGAACTAATCGAATTTGAGCCTAAAAGCCATAAAACGGATATTGCTCAAGCCTTGAAATTTCTATCAAGCACTCAAAAAAAGAAAGCGATTGTGTTTATGATTTCTGATTTTATGTGTGAAAACTATGAGCAAACCCTGAAGATTGCTTCCAAAAAGCACGATATTACTGGAATACGAGTGTACGATATTCGCGAAGAGAAAATGCCTAATCTAGGAATGGTGACGATGCTCGATGCCGAAACAGGACGAACTCAATTAATCAATACAGGTTCAAAAACAGTTCGAATGAATTATGAAAAGCACTATCAAGATAAAGTGAATTATTTTAAGGAAACCTTTCGTAAGTCAGGCTCAGGAGTTGTGAACACTAGAGTTGATGAAAGTTACGTGACTAAACTATTGAGTTATTTTAAATCTCGTTAAACTAACCCTGTCAGAGTTTTAAACTCTGACAGGGTTAAAGTTAAAAACAAATGAAAATTAAACTTTACCTATTATTTATAGCGCTATCGACTTCTCTTTTTGCTCAGCAAAAACAAGTGCTCACGTCTATAGACACCACCAAAAATAAAATTGGCGCGGAGTTTAAACTAACTCTAAAGACTACGGTAAAAACTACTTCAAAGGTTGCTTTTCCTAACCTAAAAAATATTGGACCATTAGAAGTTATCGAATCCTATCCAATTGATACGGTTAAAAAAAATGACCAAATTGAGTTAATCAAAAAGTATGGTTTGACTCAGTTTGATTCTGGAAGATATACCATTCCTGCGGTTAAGATTTTAATTGATAAAAAACCTTTTTTCTCGGATTCTATTAAAGTGGAAGTCGCTAATGTTGCTGTTGATACATTGAAACAAAAAATGTACGACATCAAAGGCATCATCAAAGCGCAAGATTCTTGGGGCAATTGGTGGTTGTACCTCTTGATAACTCTTGTTATCATTGGGGCAGTAGCCTATTGGTACCTCAAAATTCGTAAAAAACCAGTGGCACCAGAAGTTGTTATTTACAAAACGCCTATCGAAAAAGCCACCAGTTTGTTGAATACCTTGGAGCAAAAAGAGCTTTGGCAAAAAGGCGATGTGAAAGCGTATTATAGCGAATTGACGGATATTGCTAGAAATTATATTGAAGAAGCCATAGCCATTCCAGCGATGGAAAGTACCACAGCGGAATTAGTTGCGGGATTAAAAGCGGCTTCTCAGAAAAAGAAAATGAAGTTATCTCAAGAAACGATTGAGAATTTAGAGCGTGTTTTAAAACAAGCGGATTTGGTAAAATTTGCCAAATCAAAACCCCTAGATTTCGAAATTGCCGAGGATAGAAACAAAATTCAAAAAGCGATTTTAACCCTTGATAATGCAATACCTGTTGTAGTAGAATCGGAAGAGGAAAATGTGTTGAACGAAGCTCAAAAACAAAAACAATTACAACTGCAATTAGAAAAAGAACGCAGAGCGAAAATCAGAACTTATGTTGGTGTGGGTGTAGGAATCGTAATCGGAGTATTCTTGTTTTTTGTAGTGACCAAAGGATTTATGTACACCGTACACTCTATTATCGGACATCAAACCAAAGAATTATTGGAAGGCGAATGGGTGAAAAGTCAATACGGAAATCCAGGTGTAATCATTGAAACTCCAGAAGTATTAACGCGTGTCGATTTGAAAAAAGCGTTACCAAAAGAAGGTCTAGCATTAATTAAAGATATGCAATCCTTTGGTTATGGAAGCTTTTTAGGAGATTTCTATTTGATGGTGTCTACTTATAGTTTCAAACAAGAAAACGCCCTCGATTTGTCAAAAGCCCTCGAAGGTTCTATTAAAATGATGGAATTACAAGGCGCTCAAAATATGCTCGTTAAACAAGAGGATTTTGAAACTCCTGAAGGATTAAAAGGAATCAAAGGTTACGGAACATTCTCGAAAGTTGACGATAAATCCAATAGCAGTACGAAATTGTATTATGAGATTTTATTGTTTAGTCAAAATGGCGGATTACAGCAAATTATGATATTGCACGAAGAAGGAGATGAGTACGCCACAAAAATAGCAGAGCGTATATTGAATTCTGTTGAATTAAAACTAGCAAGAAACTAATGGAAAAGATAACGTTTTTAAATCCAGAATTTTTTTGGTTGTTCTTGTTACTGCCAGTGGTTATTGCTTGGTTGTTTTGGAAAAAGAACCAGCAAGTAGCCTCGCTTAAAGTGAGTTCTACGGCAGGTTTTCAAGGCAAAAAATCATTTTGGGTGCAGTTGAAACCTTACTTGAGCGTGTTTAGAATTTTGGCCTTGGCGTTGTTGATTGTGGCAATGGCTAGACCAAGAACAGTCGATGTAAGCAACAGAACCAAAACCACCAAAGGAATTGATATTGTTATGGCAATAGACGTTTCAGGAAGTATGTTGGCCAAAGATTTAAAGCCCAACCGTATGGAAGCTTTAAAACGTGTGGCAGCGAGTTTCGTAGACGAAAGACCCAATGACCGAATTGGTCTAGTAGTCTATGCTGCCGAATCCTACACTAAAACTCCTGTAACTAGTGATAAAGCGATTGTTCAAGAAGCCATCAAAAGCATAAAATACGACAACGTTTTGCAAGACGGAACGGGAATAGGAATGGGATTGGCGACAGCCGTAAACCGTTTGAAAGACAGCAAAGCCAAAAGCAAAGTCATTATTCTATTGACGGACGGAGTAAATAATGCTGGTTTTATTGAGCCAGAAACCGCTTCAGATATTGCCAGACAATACGGAATCAAAGTCTACACTATCGGAATTGGAACAAATGGAATGGCAATGTTTCCTTATGCTATCGCACCGAACGGAGGCTTTTTGTTCCAAATGATGAAAGTAGAAATTGACGAGCAATTGATGAAAAATATTGCCCGAAAAACGGATGGTAAATATTTTAGAGCGACGAGCAACGACAAATTAGCACAGATTTACAACGAAATCAACAAACTCGAAACGACAGAAATAGAAGAATTGAAGTTCTATGACTACGATGAAAAATTCCGATTTTTTGTATTGCTAGCGGGACTATTGTTGCTCATTGAAGTTGGTTTGAGAAATACAGTGTACAGAAGTTTTATTTAAAGTTAAACACAAAGAAACTAAGTAGGCACAAAGGCCACAAAGTAAATTAAATGAGTGAAAATGATATTTCAAAAATTGTTTTCGAATGTGCTTTAAAAGTGCATCAAAAATTAGGTCCAGGTCTTTTGGAAAGTGCATATGAAGAATGTTTGTATTATGAGTTAAATAAGCATAATTTCAAAATTGAAAAGCAAAAAAAATTGCCTTTAATTTATGAAGATGTAAAATTAGACGCTGGTTATAGAATAGATTTACTAATTGATGAGAAATTTATTGTTGAAATTAAAGCTGTTGAAGATTTAACCGATGTTCATTTAGCGCAGTTACTAACTTATTTGAGATTGTCAAATTGCAAACTTGGTTTGCTAATTAATTTTAATGTGAGCTTGTTAAAATATGGTGTAAAGCGAGTAATTAATGGGAGGTTGTAAACAATACATCATTATAAATTTTCAAGATTTTATAAAAAACTTATAATTACATAGAAAAGAATAAATATCAGTTTACAATTTATCTTGTGAACTTTGTGAAAACTTAGTGCCCTTAGTGGTTAAATAAAAAATGGAATTAGACGAAAAAAAATATTTATACCTACTCATCCTATTGCCTCTTTTGGTAGTGGTTTTCTTGTACAATTTGTATTGGAAAAGAAAAAAACAACGCGAATTTGGTTCGGTTGAAATGGTGCAAAAGTTGAGTCCAGATAGCTCTAGTTTTAAATCGGTATTGAAACTAATTGTTATAATACTGGCTTTTGCATCCTTGATTTTAGGATTGGTAAATCCTAAAATTGGAACCAAAATGGAAACGGTGAAGCGCGAAGGTATTGATATTGTTTTCGCGGTCGATGTTTCTAAAAGTATGCTGGCAGAGGATATCGCGCCCAGTCGTTTAGAAAAAAGCAAGCAAATTGTATCGCAAATCATCAATCAACTCGGCAGTGACCGCATTGGTATTGTGGCTTATGCTGGAAGTGCTTTTCCAGTATTGCCAATTACCTCAGATTACGGTGTGGCGAAGATGTTTTTGCAAAGTATGAATACCGACATTGTTTCGTCTCAAGGAACTTCTTTAGATGAAGCGATTAAATTATCGGCTACTTATTTTGATGAAAAAAGCAAAACGAGTAAGTTGATGATTATGATTTCGGATGGAGAAGACCATTCAGAAGGAGCCGAAAGCGCCGCCGAAGAAGCCAATAAAATTGGCATGAAAATCATCACTATTGGTGTTGGTACGGAGAAGGGTGGTACGATTCCTTTGCGTCGTAACGGTGTGATTGAAAGTTACAAAAGAGACAAAGACAATCAAATTGTTATCACAAAATTGAATCCAGAAAGCTTGAAAAGCATCGCAAAAGCGACGAATGGTAATTATGTAAACGGCGCCAATACTAAAGAAGTGTTAGAATTCGTAAAAAGCACTTTGGATAAAATCCAAAAAACAGAATTTGAAGCGACTGAAATGGCAGAGTATCAATCTCAATTTCAGTGGTTTTTGGCGATTGGTTTTCTGTTGCTTTTGGTAGATGTTTTTCTATTAGAGCGCAAAACAAGTTGGGTGAAAAAATTGAATTTGTTTAACGAGAAATAATGTTTTCTAACCTCCCAATGTGAAGTTGATAAATGTACTTGAAAGTGATAAAATACAAAATTACAAATGATTAAAAAATATTTCATATTCCTTTTCTTGTTTTCCCTTTTGGGGGTAGGGGGCTTATTTGCTCAGCAAAAAGACAAAGTTTTGCCAAAAGCCAATGAAGAGTTTGCAGAAAAAAAGTTTGTAGAAGCGGAGGCAAATTATAGAATTTCACAATCTAAATTCCCTAACCGAACGGTGGCTCCCTACAATTTAGGTAATGCCATTTACAAGCAAAACCAAAATGCCGAAGCACAATACGCCTATGTCGAAGCACTACGCAAAGCAAAAGTAAAATCGCAAAAGCACAAGATATTGCACAACTTGGGGAATACTTTTATGAAAGATAAAAATTATGAAGCCGCAGTTGATGCCTATAAAAACGCCCTACGTTCTAATCCCGAAGATGAAGAAACGCGTTACAATTATGCTTTGGCAAAAAAAATGCTAAAAGACAATCCGCCGAAAAACGATAAGGATAATAAAAAAGACAAAGACAAGGATAAAGATAAAAAAGACGACAAGAAAGACGGAGATAAGGACAAAGACAAAAAAGACGATAAAGGCGATCAAGACAAAAAACAAGATCCTAAACAAAACGAGCAGAAAAACAGCAAAAATCAAGACCAAAAAGGACAACCCAAACCAAAACCTGGCGATATTTCTAAAGACCGTTTACAAAACCTTTTGGATGCTGTAAACAACGAAGAAAAGAAAATTCAAGATAAAGTAAAAGCCAAACAAGGCCAAGGAAAACCAGTTCAAACCGAAAAAGATTGGTAATTCAAAAACCGCATTTTAAAATGAAAAAATTTATTGCAGTTGCACTTTTTATAATTGCTAACCCACTTCTGGCTCAAGTTCAGTTCGAGACACGAGTGAGTAAAAACACTTTGGCACTAAACGAACGCCTTCGTGTTGACTTTATTATGAATGTAGATGGTGATAATTTTATTCAACCTTCTTTCGATGGTTTCCGAATCATCGCTGGACCTAGCCAACAAGTGAGTCAATCTTGGGTGAACGGAAGAAGTTCTTTTGAAAAAGTGTATTCTTATTTTTTGCTACCTACTCGAAAAGGAGCTTTGGTGATTAAGCAAGCCGCTATTGAGTTCAATGGACAGGTATACAAAACGTCTCCCGTAAAGATTACTGTGACCAATGCTGTACAACAAAGTCAGGAAGAGAATGACGGCCAAATTTCTGCCGATAATAATTTGTATTTAGTAGCCGATGTTTCTAAAACCAATCCGTATATCAACGAGCCCATTACCGTTGTATATAAATTGTATTTCAGCTACAATATCGGAATTTCAAATTGGCGCGAGTTGAGTAAACCGAAATACAATGATTTTTGGAGTCAAAATATTGATATCAAACAATTAGTCGCTGAGGAAGGGATGTTCAAAGGAGAGCGTTTCCGGTATGTAGTGCTAAGAAAGACTGTTTTATATCCTCAAAAATCAGGAAAACTCGAAATCGAACCGCTATCACTTGACATAGATGTACAGTTGCCTACTAACAGAAGAGATATGTTTGGGCAAATGATGATTCGAGAAACGAGCAAAAGAGTGTCTGCAGGATCAAAAACTATTGCGGTGAAAGGATTGCCAGAATCGGGTAAGCCAGCAGATTTTTCAGGAGCCGTGGGAAGTTTTGATTTTAAAGTTACACCAAGTAAAACAACGCTGCATAATGGAGAAAGTTTAGAATTGGTAGTAAGCGCCGCTGGAAAAGGCAATCTTAAATTATTCACCTTACCCAAACCTGTAGTTCCAAACGCCCTAGAAATGTATGACCCTGTTCATACGGAATCCGTAAATACGCCACTTTCTGGAATGGCAGGTAAAATTTCGGATAATTATACCATTATTCCTCAGTTCAAAGGAACCTATCCGATCAAACCAATGCAATTCACTTATTTTGATTTGAATTCGGGCAGCTACAAAACGATTACTTCTCCAGAAATTTTAGTGACTGTTTTAGATGGTCCGACTGCTACAGACAGTACCGCAGTGGCGAGCACGGCTAAAAATAAGATTAGTAATCTGGAGCAATTCAAATTCATCAAGCTCAAAACAGAGCTTGAAGACGTTCACGGAAAAGATTTCCTAGGCTCAAATAGCTTTTATGCGCTGTTATTGCTTCCTTTTGGAATAATCCCTTTGATTGTGATTTTCAAAAAGAAAAAAGAAGCCATAGATAGCGATGTCTTTGGTAACCGAATCAAAATGAACAATAAGTTGGCTAAGAAATATTTATCGGAAGCCAAAAAACAAATTGCGAACAAAGAGTTGTTCTATGTGGCACTCGAAAAAGCGATGCATAATTTCTTAAAAGCCAAATTACACATCGAAACTTCAGAAATGAGTAAAGATAACATTCAAGAATTGTTGTTGTCTAGAAAAGCGAATCCTGAAGCTGTAAACGATTTTATTGCCTTAACAGAAAATTGTGAGATTGCGCGTTATGCGCCTTCTTCTAGTGCCTCGATTCAGCAAGATTTTGATAAAGCCGTTGAAATTATTTCGGGATTAGAAAAACAAATAGTCTAAACCACAAAGCATAGAAGTGTAAACAAGAATAATTAATGAGCACTTTATAATAGTGTTCTTAGTGCTTTCTTTGTGGTCTTTGTGTTTAAAATTAAATCAACATATGAAAAATATAGTTTATTTATTATTGTTTATAACCAGTGTTTTAACTGCTCAAAATAGTTTTGAAGCCGGTAATGCTTTATACAAAAAAGGGCAATATGAGCAAGCCATTCAGGCCTATGAATCGGTGGTGCAAACGGATAAAAAAGAATCGGCTGATTTGTATTTCAATTTGGGCAATTGTTATTACAAACTCAATCAAGTCGCGCCAGCGATTTATAATTACGAGAAAGCTTTGGTTTTAAGACCCAATGATGCTGAAATTCTAAACAATCTGAAGTTTGCCCAAAAAAGAACCATAGACGAGATTAAAGTCGTTCCCAAAGTAGGTTTCGAGAAACTGGTACACGATTTTACCGCGTTCTTTCATTATGATACTTGGGCGTGGATAGCTATAGGATTTTCCTTCGTAGTGCTATTACTTTTTTTAGGGTATTACTTTACTCAAACTTCTTTAGCGAAACGTGTTTTTTTCTTTGGGATGTTTTTTGGATTACTACTCGTTTTGATAAGCGTTTTTGCGGGTTATTTTGAACAAAGTCATTTTAAAAATGATCGTCCAGCCATTCTTTTTGCAGCTATGACAGAAGTCAAAAGCGAGCCGCAGAATTCCAGTCCAGCGGTTATAACCTTACACGAAGGCGCTAAGGTTTATGTATTGGAAAATTTAGAGCAATGGCGAAAAGTGCAACTTACCGATGGCACTGAGGGTTGGTTGAATGCTAGTGCAATAAAAGAAGTAAAATAGACTAACGATTTATACAAAAAAACGCCCTTGAAATTCTATATTCCAAGGGCGCTTTTGTATACTTTAATAAAGAATCTTATTTTTTAGCTTTATCGTATAGTTTCTCTAGTGAAGGAAAAATAAAAGCAGATGTTTTTTGTATCGGGTTAAAAAATAGCGATTTATCTAAAGTCTCTTTTTTAGCCAAGAAATTATGGTAATTGATTTTTTCGAAAATGGTCAAAAATACACTGATGATCAATACAAATTTCAACACTCTAAACACTCCGCCGCCAACTTTGTTGATCCAACCCAAATAAGCAAAATCGGCTAGACCCGTAAAGAATTTACTGAGCATATAAATACCAACCACCACAACGATGAAGGTAAGGATAAAAGCCACTATTTGTATTGTATACGGATTCCATTTTACAATACTTGAAATTATGGATGCCATAAGTGCTGAGAATTTTACCGCTACGTAAATTCCAATCAATAAAGAAACTAAAGAAGCCAATTCGGCAAAAAGGCCGTTCTGAATGCCTTTGAACAAAGCATACGCCAATAAACCACCGATTAAAAGATCAAAAAAAGTCATATTTTAAGGGTAAAAAATTAAAACGGCAAATATAAAAGAAATAGGCGATACCGTAACTCAATTTTCAAGTGCTTATCTTTGCCGAAAATAATTAGTATTGAAAGGTAGTGTTGGTTACTCAATCCTAAATTTTTAATCCTAATTCCTAAATTTTAAAACAATGTCTAGAGATATACAATTAAAAGAACGCTGGGAACGCTTGGTTTCCTTATTGTCAGATCGATTTTCGCAAGGTGAAGATTTGGATTTAGACGCTATTATTTACCTGATTGGGGTTCAAGAGTTGGGGCAAGTGCACCGCGAGTTTAAGAAAGATGAAAAAGTAAACTTAATGCACATTGCTATTTGCAGATTGCTCGAACCTTATGGGTTTTATGAGTTTGATTTTTTTGATGAGGAAGGTTGGCCACATTATAAAGTGAAGGAGGAATTACCGCCTTTGAAAGCCGGTGAACAAACCGTTTTGATGAAAGAAGCCATTGTAAATTATTTCGTAGAACGCGAGGTGATTGAATAAATGTACCCTAAAAAGCAATTGTCTCTCCTTTTAGCCCCGATGGAAGCGGCATCCTGTAGCGCTGGGGTTCAGCGCTACAGATATAGCGTACAGCGGGAATTATGCTCACTAAAAAACCCATTGTTTCTGCTCCTAGTTATAGGAATCTCAAAAAAACTTCCTACTTCTAACTTCCTACTTCTAACTTTTGCTTAAATTTGCACCTCAATTATGGAATGAAAATGATAGATAAGATAAAAGAATACATTGCAGAAGCACAAGCATTTTCTACTCAAAATGGTGCTGAATTGGAAGCTTTCAGAATTAAATTTTTAGGCAGTAAAGGACTTTTGAAAGAGTTGTTTGCCGAGTTCAAAAATGTTCCCAATGAGCAGAAAAAAGAATTTGGTCAAGTTATCAATTTATTGAAAACTACTGCTGAAGAAAAAGTAAAGTCGATTCAGGAAGGTTTAGAAAATCAGCAAGAAAGCAAAGGTATTTATGGCGATTTAACCAGAACGGGCGAACCAATCACTATAGGTTCACGTCACCCAATATCCTTAGTGAAAAATCAAATTATTGATATTTTCTCGACCATTGGATTCAATGTTTCTGAAGGACCAGAAATTGAAGACGATTGGCATAATTTTACTGCCTTGAACTTGCCAGAATACCATCCGGCTCGAGATATGCAAGATACTTTTTTCATTCAAACCAATCCTGATGTGTTGTTGCGTACGCATACGTCATCTGTTCAGGTGCGTTATATGGAAAACAACAAACCACCTATTCGTACGATTTCTCCAGGACGTGTATTTCGTAACGAAGCCATTTCGTCTCGTTCGCACTGTATTTTTCATCAGGTAGAAGGGCTGTATATTGACAAGGACGTGTCTTTTGCTGACTTAAAACAAACGCTTTTGTATTTCACGAAGGAAATGTTCGGTAAGTCAAAAATCCGTCTTAGACCGTCTTATTTTCCGTTTACGGAACCAAGTGCCGAAATAGATATTTATTGGGGTTTAAAAACAGAAACCGATTATCGTATTACCAAAGGTACGGGTTGGTTAGAAATTGGTGGTTGCGGAATGGTAGACCCTAATGTTTTGACCAATTGTGGTATCAATCCAGATGAGTACAACGGTTTTGCTTTCGGAATGGGAGTAGAGCGTATCGC
>OCVT010000087.1_pt1 | contig 29287 bp, 29 predicted proteins | sample 1539111 | NCBI WGS metagenome assembly OCVT01 (sample SAMEA3991482, study PRJEB22521) | metagenome | biome: anthropogenic terrestrial biome; feature: sewage plant; material: raw primary sludge | place: Sweden | collected 2012-09-26 | reverse complement strand
AAAGCAGGGATGTATTGCTTTGGTAAAACACCCATGCAAACTTTTTTAGATAGCAAACACATCGCCATCAAAAAACAACTGAATCGGTCATTTCAGACAACCGATTCAGTTTTAGTGGCAGCCTAAAAACTGTCTGTCAGATAAGTCGTGTGGCTACTACACCTGTTTGAATTACTTCTTAAACGAATCCTGCAACTGTTTCAAATGGTCACGTTTTGCCATTTCCAATACTTGTGGTTTGACCGCTTCAAATGCAGGCACGTTTTGTGGCGCACGCGGTGCTTCAACCAGTTGAATCACATGATAACCAAACTGGGTTTTTACAGGTGCATCTGTGATTTGCTTGGCTTGCAGTGTGGCGGCTGCCTCTTTGAACTCAGGAACCCAAGCATCCAAAGGCATCCAACCCAAATCACCCCCCTTAACCGCTGATGCGGTGTCCTTAGATAATTTGGCTAAAGCTTCAAACTTCTCACCTGCTTTTAATTTAGCAATAATTTCTTTGGCTTTATTTTCATCATCTACTAAAATATGACGCAAATGATATTCTTGCCCTTTACTCACTTGCTCGTTATAAATCTTTTTCAACTCTTCGTCTGAAGGTTTGAAGGTCGCCATTTGTGCTTCTAAATATTTAGATGCCAAAGCCTGTTCTGCGCCAATTGCAGTTAAAATCTTCACATCGTCTTGTTTGTCCATACCGTCTTTGCGTGCGGCATCGGCCAATGCTTCTTGCTGTGCCAACTGTTCGCGAATGCGTTGCTTCATCTCATCGTTGACAGGTTGCTCGGGCGATTCTGCACTGATTTGTTTGACGATGGCATCTAATTTCTGATCCAATGTGAACTTGGTCGCGTCTTTATTGCACGCGGTCAGGCTTAACATCGCTAACATCATTACAACCCACAAATTTTTCTTATTCATCACTACCACATCCTTCGATTAAAATTGTCAAAAAACCACTACGCCACTTGCGCATCAATGCGCACAGCATGAATCTGATTAGGCATTAAGTCCAACAGAGCATTATAAATCAGTCGATGCCTTTGAACCGCGTTTATACCTGAAAATTGTGCAGAAACGATGCGGATAAATAGATGTTGTGCACCGCCCTGTGCTCCTGCATGACCAATGTGTTGCTCGCTTTCGTTGCGCACCTCTAAAAACATTGGCGAAAAAGCCTCTGTCAAACGCTGAAACACAATCTGCTCGACAGGATGAGTCATTGCTCATCTTTCGGCAGGTAACGGCTGACCCAAATGCCCTGCCCAAGCACAAACACCACTGTCAGTCCAAACGCCCAAAAGGTTTTAAAATTCACCCACACATCATAGTTGTAATAAGTGAAAATCCACCAATTCAGGCATCCCAAGCCAATAAAAAAACCACTCCATAACCAAGCCATCTTGTGCCAAATTGGTTCAGGTAAAACCAGTTCATTGCCCATGAGTAATTGCAACATGTTTTTGCCAAAGCCCAACTGACCAATTAAAATCGCCGCACCCATACACCATTCTAAAATTGAAAATTTCCATTGAAAAAACTTGGGGTTGTCAAAAAACAGTCCCATTCCACCAAACACAAAAATCGATACAAAGCCAAACCAATGCATCGGTTGCAAAGGAATCTTTGCCAATTTCATCCACACTACTTGAATAGCGGTTGCCGCGATGGCGACTTTCACCGCAAACAGCATGTCATTGCTCCATTTGTATGCCACAAAAAAAGCAATCACCATTAAAAAATCAATCAAAACTTTCATCGTCAGTTGTCTCACATGAACATAAAGGGGGCATTGTACCTGTTTTAACCCCTCATAATGAAACTGCTGCATGGTAAATCAAGCGTCTTTTGGCGAGTAAAACAACGAAAATAGCGTCACACCCAGGCACTCGCGTTTACATCAGTCTGGTTATAAAGTACAATTGACGTTTTGCAAAATCATAAGTTGTCTTTTGCAATTGCGAGGGTGGCGAAATTGGTAGACGCACCAGGTTTAGGTCCTGGCGCCTTAAACGGGTGTAGGGGTTCGAGTCCCCTCCTTCGCACCAGATTTTTGAGAGATTGGTTTATTAAATCAATTTAGCATTTTTTTAATCGCTTCAATCCATATCAATTTCAGCACACATAAAGTCATTGAATGTATTGAGGCAACAACCACGAAAAGGTTCATATGACCACCGAAACAAACAACGAAATCATCGAGCAAGCGGCTCAAACCGAAGCACCCGCAGCCAAACCAACGATGACTGAATCACTCACACGCACCTTTGACTTCACCGTGAGCACCGCGCAAGTGGATGCGGCCGCGGACAAACGTTTGAAACAAATGGCTAAAACCGTGAAAGTAGCGGGTTTTCGTCCAGGTCATGTACCGATGGCGCGCGTCAAACAAATGTATGGTCAACAAGCCAAATGGGAAGCCTTGAACGACCAAGTGGGTGAAGAGTTTGCCAAAAAAGCAGTTGAACAAAAATTCCAAATCGTCGGCGCGCCGAATATAGAACCGATTGAAGCTCAAGATTCTGAAACGCAATTGGCATTCAGAGCCACGTTTGAGGTCTATCCTGAAGTGCCTGAAGTAAAATTGGCAGACATAGAAATCGAGCAAGCACAATGTACCGTGACTGAAGCCGATGTGACGCGCACCATTGATGTATTGCGTCAACAACGTGTGCAATACGTTGCCGCAGACAAAGCCGCCGAAAATGGTGACCAAGTAACCGTGGATTTCTTGGGCAAATTGGATGACGTGGCGTTTGACGGCGGCACAGCAAATGATTATGTCTTGGTATTGGGTCAAGGTCGTATGTTGCCCGAATTTGAAACCGCCATCATTGGTTTGAAAGCCACTGAAACACGCACCTTTGATTTGCCATTCCCAGCCGAATACCACAGCAAGGATTTGGCGGGCAAAACCGCGCAATTCACAGTGACGGTCAACGCGGTCGCAGCACCACAATTGCCTGAACTGAACGCTGAGTTTGCCAAATCTTTGGGCGTGAAGGACGGCGACGTGGAAAAAATGCAAGCCGACATTAAATTAAACTTGGAACGCGAAATTGCCAACCGCGCCAAAGGCATCACGAAAAACAACGTCATGGACGCATTGGTTAAATCAGCACAATTTGACGTGCCGACCACGATGGTGAATGAAGACATCGTGCATTTGCAAGCCAATGCCCGCGAAGATTTGCGTGCACGCGGCATTCCTGTTGATGACAAAATGGTCTTGCCTGCGGATATCTTCACTGACCGCGCAACTCGCCGCGTGCGTTTGGGCTTGTTGATTGCCGATATCGTCAAGAAAAACGAATTGCACGCAACGCCTGAGCAAGTACAAGCACACGTTGAGTCCATCGCTGCTGCTTATGAAGATCCACAGGGTTTCATCAAATGGTATATGACCGATAAAGAGCGCAAAGCGCAAATCGAGGCCATCACCATGGAAGACAATGTGGTCGCTTGGGCACTCAAAGGTGCAAAAGTGTCCAGCAAAGAAGTGGCTTTTGAAGAATTGATGAACCCACAGCAGTAATTGGGACTCAATACCCATCCAAAAAGCGATGCGAAAGTGTCGCTTTTTTTATCGCCCATGCACAGCATCAGTGCGTACACTTAAATTCCTACGGAAAAACCCCAGCGTTTAAAACGTGATGACCCAAATTGCGTTATTATGTCAACAATTTCAAATTATTTAAAATGTACGAAAAGGATGCTTTTATGATGTACGATCCGTATGGAACACAGAACTTGGGACTGATTCCCATGGTGGTTGAGCAAACCAGCCGTGGCGAACGCTCATTTGACATTTATTCGCGCCTGCTCAAAGAGCGCATTATTTTTTTGGTCGGTCCTGTTAATGACCAAAGCGCGAATTTGGTGGTGGCACAAATGCTGTTTTTAGAGTCTCAAGACCCTGAGAAAGACATTCATTTTTATATCAATTCCCCTGGGGGGTCAGTCTCCGCAGGCATGAGCGTGTACGACACCATGCAGTTCATTAAACCCGATGTTTCGACCATGTGCATCGGCATGGCAGCCAGTATGGGCGCGATTTTACTCACCGCAGGTGCGAAAGGCAAGCGTTACGCTTTGCCGCATTCGCGCGTGATGATTCACCAACCTTTGGGCGGTATGCAGGGTCAAGCTTCCGACATCGAAATTCATGCACGTGAGATTTTGAAAATTAAAGACCGTTTGAACCAAATCATCCATGAGCGCACGGGTCAACCGTTGGATAAAGTGGTCAACGACACCGACCGCGATAATTATTTGTCCGCAGAGGAATCGGTGGAGTATGGTTTGATTGACCAAGTGCTGACCACACGCGCGGCATTGTAAGGAGTTTCGCATGAGCAAAGAACAAGACAAAGACCAATTGACATGCTCCTTTTGTGGCAAACATAAAAGTGAAGTCAACAAACTGATTGAGGGTTTGGATGGTTATATCTGTGATGAATGTATTGAGACTTGCGGTCATATCCTCAAGTTAGAAGACAAAGCACCCGAAGTCGCCAGCGCGCAAAATGAATTGCCCACACCGCAAGAGATTCTCGAGCACCTGAATGACTATGTGATTGGTCAAAACACCGCGAAAAAAGTCCTTTCGGTGGCGGTGTACAACCACTACAAACGCTTGCGTCACGCCAAAGAAAAAGCGCGCAATGATGTTGAGTTGTCTAAAAGCAACATCCTACTCATCGGCCCCACAGGGTCGGGTAAAACCTTGTTGGCACAAACTTTAGCGCGCATGCTCAACGTACCATTCGTGATGGCGGATGCGACCACCTTGACCGAAGCGGGCTATGTCGGCGAGGATGTGGAAAACATCGTACAAAAACTACTGCAAGCCTGTCACTATGATGTTGAGAAAGCCCAACGTGGCATTATCTATATTGACGAGATTGATAAAATCACACGAAAAAGTGAAAATCCTTCTATCACCCGCGACGTATCGGGCGAAGGCGTGCAGCAAGCCTTGCTCAAGTTGATTGAAGGTACGGTCGCTTCGATTCCACCGCAAGGCGGACGCAAGCACCCCAATCAAGAGTTTATTCAAGTTGATACCAGTAATATTTTATTTATTTGCGGTGGCGCATTTGATGGGTTGGAAAAAGTCATTTCAGGACGCACCGAAAAAGGCAGTATCGGTTTTAATGCCGATGTGCGCAAACTCGAAGAACGCTCAATGGGCGATTTGCTCACCGAACTGGAAACCGAGGACTTGATTAAATTCGGCTTGATTCCTGAATTGATTGGTCGTTTGCCCGTCTGGGCGTGTTTGGACAACTTAGACAAAGCCGCTTTGATGCAAATTTTAACTGAGCCAAAAAATGCGATTGTCAAACAATACACAGCACTTTTGGACATGGAAAATGTTGTGTTAGAGTTTACCGAAGATGCGCTATTGGCAATTGCGGACAAAGCCATGCAGCGCAAAACTGGGGCACGCGGGTTACGTTCGATTGTTGAAGAATGCCTGCTCGATATCATGTTTGACTTACCATCCAAACTTGATATCGCCAAAGTCATCGTGCATGCCAATTGCGTGACCGACAAAGCCCAGCCCGAATTGATTAAGGGCAAGCGTCAAGCAAAAGCCAAAATACCGTCGCACATCCATCCATTGGCTTCATAACCGCTGAAATGATGAAGCAAGGCGCGCGTCCATCGCCTTGCTATAATCCTCCCTCTATCTTGCGAGGTACGTGCTCATTTTATCTCACTCGCTTAAGCAACTCGCCAACCCATCATATCTCGAACATAGGTGCGTCAAACATAGGGCGCCAATTGAAAAATCGTTGGATGATTTGGGTAGGCAGTGACCGCTTATGGGCTTAGACCATACGACAAGCAAATTGCTCGGTGCGTGCCGTCTCGCTTTTATAACCCAAACACGCTCGCACCGCACATGTATGACACTTTGAAATTGTACTGTTTTGAGCCCCTCAATAACTTGAATGCCATTTCAAGAACAGCAGACCACTCACAAATTTTAACATCCATAAAAATTCCCATCTTTCTCCGTATGCTAAAATCTGTTTCCTCTTGAATGTGATATCAACGTTCACCGCACATTTTTAAAAGTCCTTTTTATGCACACTGATCCAACCTTCTTATCCTTGATTTTAAACGCGAGCTTGGCGGTACAACTCATTATGCTGATCTTAGTGTCGTTGTCGCTTTTTTCGTGGTACGCCATTTTCCGCAAAGCACGTTTGCTGCGCCGTATTCGCCTAAAAACGCTGGCGTTTGAGCACGATTATTTGAGTACACCCGATGTGCAGCATGTGTATCAAGGCGTGATTAATGGGCGCAAAGACGCTGTGGGCTTGGAGCGTATTTTTGCGGCGGGCATGAATGGCTTTGAGCAAACGGATCATCTGCCAGCGTCTGCGCGTTTGGAATTCGCGCAACGGGCAATGAAGGCAAGTTTTCAACGCGAGTTGGATGAATTGGAGTCACACCTGCCGTTTTTAGCTTCTGTCGGCTCAGTTTCACCCTATATCGGTTTGCTCGGTACGGTGTGGGGCATTATGAATGCGTTTATGGGTTTATCAAATGCCAATCAGAGCACTTTGGCATCCGTTGCACCAGGGATTGCCGAGGCCTTGATTGCTACGGCTTTGGGTCTATTCGCAGCCATTCCAGCGGTGCTCGCCTACAATCGCTATACCGCCGAAGTGGATCGCTTGGCTTTACGTTTTGAGGGTTTTATGGATGATTTTTCCAACTCATTACAATTGGGATAAACCATGAAATCAATCGTACGCAGACGCGCACGCCGCACCCATGCACAAATGAACGTGGTACCTTACATTGATGTGATGTTGGTGTTGTTGGTGATTTTTATGGTGGTCACGCCGATGATGCAAACCAAGGTGATGGACTTGCCTTCGGTATCGGCTGCCAACACCCCGCAAGAACCACCCTTGGTCATACAAATGGATACACAAGGACGACTGTCTTTGAGCGATGGCAGTACATTTACCAGCACAAGCGACTTGGTGAGTAGTCTCACGCAACGCATTCAACAAAAACCGCAAGCGGTGGTTTTAGCGGCTGATAAGGCCATGAATTATGGTGAGGTGATGGCGGTGATGGATGCACTCAAGCAAGCACGCATCGAGCGCGTGGGTTTACTACTCAAACAATCGGAATCTAAGAATGCCCCGTAATTTGAACAACGCGCACACTCGGATTGATAAAAGCGCGCTTTTTTGGACGTTGTGTGTGCACATTGTACTGTTTGTTTTTGTGACATGGCAATTGCGCTGGGTTGCACCTAAAGTGGTGGAAATTGAATTATGGGATGCGGGCAGTTTGGGTGCAATGGATGCTCCCACAACTCAAAACCCAAGCACCAACGAAGTCACGCCCACGCTCACTGAATCTGTAGCAGCACCAAGTGTAAAAGAATCGAATACCGCACCGAGTTCTGAGTTGAATGCTACTGAGATCCAAACACAAAAAACCAAACCAAATGCATCAAATACCACCCAAAAACCCAACGAAAAGCCCACTCAAACCAATTCTTCACTGCGCGACACGATACTCAAACAGGCACAAAAAAACACCTCGCCAGCCACAAGTGGTGCATCTCATGGAAACGGCAAGGGTGCAAGCAGTGAATACGGCGCGTACATCGCTAAGGTAAAATCAATGATTGAGAACCGAGGTCGCAATCAAGGTTTATCAGGCAGTGCGGGCAGTGTGCAGTTTCGGGTTGCCCCCAATGGTAGTGTGAGTGCAGTGACGGTATCTGGCTTGCCTGCGGATAAAGCGAATATTTTGAAACAATTACTGTCAGGTTTTGTCCTACCACGCGACCCCAACTCGGGTGGGATTCCTGCCCCAGCACTGAGCAGCGGTATGCGTTTTAGTGTACGATTTTAAGGAAACACGGAACAACCCAATCCAATTGGCATAGGTTATTCCGTGTTTCCTTAAGCATATTTTCCTTTGCTTCTACTCTTAAAGGTCAACCAAATGTTTCAACAGATTGCACGTTTTTTGATAGTCACCTTGCTTGGATTCGCTGCAGCCGCACATGCGCAATTGGTAGGAGATTTGAATTTTAGCGATGATGCGGGTTTGCCTGTGGCAACCGCACATTTTAGTGGTGAAAACAGCGCACCCATCGGTGTCAGCGAAATCATTCGCTCGGATTTATCTCGTAGCGGCATTTTGGTTAATTTCCCTGTCAGCGAGACCATCGGGGTCGATGCGAAACCCAATTTGTCCAACTGGAAAGCACAAGGTGCTCAAGCCTTGGTCATCGGGACAGTGGACAACAACCAAGGTCAATACACCTTGCGTTTGCGCTTGTATGATTTACGTACAAGCGCACATTTAGGTGACTACACGACTGTTGCGCCTGCCAATGGTTTGCGCTTGGCGGCACACCGCATGGCAGACTATGTGTATCAAAAACTCACGGGACAGCGTGGTGTGTTTAGCACCCGTTTATCTTATGTACAACAAATTAATGGTAAATATCAACTGCTTATTTCAGGTTCAGATGGCTCAGACAGCGTGGTGGCTCTCAATAGCAACCAACCCATTATTTCACCCTCATGGTCACCCGATGGACGTAAAGTTGCTTACGTCTCATTTGAAAATAAGAAACCTGTGGTGTACGTGCATGATTTACCCACAGGTCAGCGCACATTGATTGCAAATTATCGAGGTAACAACAGCGCACCCGCATGGTCGCCTGATGGACAATATTTAGCCTTGGCACTCTCACGCGATGGCAACACACAGATTTATCAAATCAGCGCAATGGATGCTTCAAATGCTCAAGAAATCCGCCTGAGTCAAAGTGTAGGGAATGTGATTGATACCGAACCGACCTACTCGCCCGACGGTAAATACATCTATTTCACCAGCGACAGGGGTGGTGAGCCACAAATTTACCGTATGAGTGCACAAGGTGAACGTGCTGACGCGGTCAAACGCATCACTTATGCGGGTAATTACAACACCAGCGCACGCATTTCACCCGATGGTAGCAAAATGGCGTACATTACTCGGTCTGGGGCAGGCTATCAAACGCATCTGATGGATCTACAATACGGCGACACCCGCAGCATTTCCAACACCACCCATGACGAATCCCCCAGTTTTGCCGCCAATGGGCAAGTGGTCATGTATGCTACCAAGCGCAATGGGCGACGTGTATTGACCGTCAGTTCGATTGATGGGCGGATGCAACAAGATTTACCCCTACCCAACAATCACGTAGGCTTCCCCGCTTGGGGACCATTTATGCAACAATAAGTTTTTTCTAACGACACATTAAGGAGCAATATGAATATCCAATTAACTTTCGCCTTGAGTACAATCGGGTTTGCACTACTCACTGGATGCGCGAGCAGTCCAATTACAACAGATGCGCAAAACGTAAAAACCGTCGATATCACCAATGGCATTGGGGTTGATGGAGTACCCGCACCAATGCAACGCAGTATTTATTTTGGTACCGATCAATACACTTTGAACAGTGAAGGGCAAGACACAGTGAACAACCACAGTGTTTTTCTCAAAAAAAATCGCCAACAACATGTCTTAATTCAAGGCAATACCGATGAGCGTGGCACGTCGGAATACAATTTAGCACTGGGGCAGCGACGTTCTGAAGCCGTGCGCAATGCCATGGCAGCGCAGGGGGTCGGCTTGGCACAAATGGAAGCCGTTAGTTTGGGAGAAGAACATCCAAAAGCGATTGGCAATGATGAAAGTGCATGGTCACAAAATCGCCGTGTTGATTTGGTTTATTAAGGAGTATGGAATGCAATCTCTGAAATCAATGTTTTCGTCTAAAACCACATTGATAATGCTCAGTCTCGTGCTCAGTCCATCAGCACATGCGGGGCTTTTTGATGATAAAGAGGCTCGCAAAGCGATCAGTGAATTGCAAACAAGCTATATGGCAACACAAAGCATCGTGCAAGCTCAACAAACCGCACTGTCGCAGCAATCCGATGAAATCGCTCGTCTGAACGGAAAAATTGAACGCTTAAGCAATGAATTGGACAAAATAAAAACCGAGTTAAGTACAGGTTATGACAGTTTAAACAAACGCCTCATTGCACTTGAGCCGATACCGCCTGAACAACTCATGCAACAAGCATACGAAGCGGCATTGGCGGCAACGCAAAACAGTGATTTTGCTCAAGCACGCAAACAATGGCGTGAGTTTCATCAAAACCACGCATCCAGCAATACTTTTGAAGATGCGAGTTATTGGTACGGTGTCTCTGCTTATGGCACACGCAACAACAAATTGGCAATTGAGCAATTAAAAAAATTCATTCAACAATACCCTCAGCACGAGCGAATTCCAGACGCATTACTCACATTGGGCAGTGCGCAAATAGAGTCTGGTCAGAAAAAAGCCGGCATGGCTACCCTCACGCAACTGATACAAAAGTACCCAAACAATCCTGCCACACAAACAGCACAGAAGGTGGTGGATAAAAACCAATGACACCAAACGACTTTTTGAAAATAGCAACGGACAGGTGAGGTGTACCATGCAAAAGACGCATTGGATGCGCCTTTTGCATGGACACTGTTCATAGGGGTGATTGCCATGCTACAACCTCATCAAGAACGCTTAAAGCAACTCGCCACATGGTCATTGACCATCCCGACCGCCTGCATGTAGGCGTAGCAGGTGGTCGCGCCCATGAATTTAAAGCCGCGTTTTTTCAAGTCTTTTGCCAGCGCATCCGATTGCGCGGTGCGTGTGGGGTAGTCGCTCAATTGCTTAAATGCGTTGTCGATGGTTTGATGATGGACAAAACCCCATACATACGCATCAAAAGAACCGAATTCTCTTTGAATCTCTAAAAAGCATTGTGCGTTTTGAATGGTGGCTGCGATTTTAAGACGGTGGCGCACAATCCCCGCATCTTGCATCAGCGCATCGATTTTGGCATCGTTGTACTGAGCAATCAGATTGGGGTCAAACCCATCAAACGCACGACGATAGTGTTCGCGCTTTTTGAGTATGGTGTACCAACTTAGCCCAGCCTGCGCAGACTCCAACACGATAAACTCAAACAACACGCGGTCATCATGAACCGCTTGCCCCCATTCGTTGTCGTGATAAGCGACGTAATCGGGTTTGCTCAAATCCACCCAGCCACAGCGACAGGGTTCAGTGCGGGTTTGTACAATCATTACAAAGCCCCGTTGGCAAAGTCCGCCAAACGTGAACGCTCACCGCGCATCAAGGTGATGTGCGCACCGTGCGCCCAATTTTTAAAATGCTCGACCACATACGCCAAGCCCGACGAACCTTCGGTCAAATACGGCGTGTCAATCTGCGCGAGGTTACCCATGCACACGACTTTAGTGCCTGGTCCCGCGCGGGTGATGAGGGTTTTCATTTGTTTGGGTGTGAGGTTCTGCGCTTCGTCAATGATGAGCAATTTGTTGACAAAGGTGCGACCACGCATGAAACTCATGGCTTTGATTTTCACTTTGTTTTTAATCAGCTCGCCCGTGGCAGCGCGTTGCCAGTCACCTGCATTGGCATCGCCTTTGATGAGAATTTCAAGGTTGTCTTGCAACGCGCCCATCCAAGGGGTCATTTTTTCTTCTTCGGTACCCGGTAAAAAACCGATGTCCTCACCCACGGCAATTGTGGCGCGGGTGATGATGACCTCTGCAAAACGCCCCATTTCTAAGGTTTGTTGCAATGCGGCAGCGATGGTGAGCAGGGTTTTACCCGTACCCGCAGGACCGAGCAGGGTGACAAAATCAATTTCGGTGTCCATCAATACATTGAGTGCGAAGTTCTGCTCACGGTTGCGCGCGCCGATGCCCCAAACACCGTGTTTGGGATTGCTGTAGTCAATCAATGAGCGCAGTGTGGCGGTGCGATTGTTGGTATCGATTTCAACCACTTGCCCGTGAAACGCCAGTGCGTCTGGGTGGTCAAAATATACGTATTGATTGAGCACCATTTGCATGGGCAGTGTGCCCTGAACTCGGTAATAGGTGTGCACACCTTCTTGCCACGATTCTAAATTGGTGCTGTGGGTTTCCCAAAAATCCGCAGGCAGGGCGAGTTGCCCACTGTACAACACGTCCGTGTCCTCGATGACTTGGTCATTGAAGTAGTCCTCGGCATTCAGTCCCAAGGCGCGCGCCTTGATGCGCATATTGATGTCTTTGGACACCAGCACCACGGTGTGGTTTGATTGTTGGCTTTGCAGGGCGTGCACCACGCCGAGGATCTGATTATCCGCTTTCCCCACGGGCAGGGTTTTGGGCAATTGCTCAATGAATGATTGCGTTTGTACAAACAATTTACCCAGTGTTTTGACGTCGTTTTTTTGGCTGAGCGGCACGCCTGTTTCCAAACCATTCGGGTGATGGGCGATGAGTTGGTCCAAGGTGCGCGATGCGGTGCGACCATTGCGTGCGGTTTCGGTCATGCCTTTTTTATGGTCATCCAATTCTTCTAATACGATGAGTGGCAGGTAAATATCGTGCTCCTCAAAGCGAAACAAACTCGATGGGTCGTGCAACAACACATTGGTGTCGAGCACAAATAATTTGCGCTCGTTTGAACCCTGCTTGGTTTTTGCACTGTGATGAGAAGAGCGGGCTTTGGCGGTATGCGCGCTGGAGGGCGAATGGGTTTTTTGAGGTGCGGTATTCTGTGTCGTTGTAACAGGAGCAACGGGCGAAACAGGCGCGGTCTGCGTGCGTGCGGCTCGATTGTGTGGGTGTGTTTGGTCAGGGCGTTGGGTTTGTGTGGTTTGTTTGGGCTCAACTGATTTTGATGCGCTTGTGTTGGCGAGATTGGCAAGTAAACTGCCTTTTTGGGTCGGTGCTTTGGGTAGTGGCATGGGGTGTCCTTTTGGAGTGCGTCTCTGAGGATTGAAGGATGTGGTATTTACGATGATTTGGATAACGTTTGAACGGTTGCCAATACTTCGGCAACGTGGTTATCGACTTTGACTTTGCGCCATTCGTGCACGAGTTCGCCTTGGGTATTGATGACAAAGGTGCTGCGCTCGATGCCGCGCACTTGTTTGCCATACATCATTTTTTGCTTGATGACATCGAATTGTTGACAGAGTAATTCATCCGCATCGCTGATGAGTTCAAACGGCAGTCCAAGATTGGCTTTGAATTTATCGTGCGATTTAAGCGAATCGCGCGAGATGCCAAAAATCACGGTATTGGATTTTTCAAACTCAGCGTAGGCATCGCGAAAACCCATCGACTCGGTGGTGCACCCTGGTGTGCTGTCTTTGGGGTAAAAATACAGCACCACGGTTTTACCACGATAATCCGAGAGTTTAAAGGGTTTATACTGTCCTGCTGTCGCGCTGGTCATGGATAATTCAATGTCTTGGATGAGGCTCATGGTCTGTCCTTGGTGGGTTATGAGGTTGGATTATCGGTCGTTCGTGAGTAAAATGATGGCCAAGACTTTGCGCCCCTCATTCATTAGTACATTATAAGTGCGCGCCGCTGCCCGAGAATTCATACATTCCACGCCGATGTTGGCTTGATACAGGCGCGCCAACTGCGCAGGCGGCGCAAATCGGTGTGTCTCGCCAGTACCAATCAGCAATACCTCAGGTGTGGTGGCAATCACCTTAGACCAAATACCATCGTCCAAATCATGCAGTGTTTGTACGGGTAATAATTCAATTTGCGTCGGGCTGATCAGCACGCTTTGGGTGTAATCTTGGCGATTGATTTGGATGACTTGGTCGGTGCAAGCGGTGATGGTGTTGAGATGCGTGCTGTTTTCAAGTTGGAAACCCATATTGCGCCCGTATATTTTTAGAAAATAATTTTGAAATAAATAAAAATTTAGAAATAAATTACAAAAATGTTAAAAAAATAGCGTCATCTATGGAAACCATGATTTTAAAGGCGTATAATTTTCAACTTCGCTAATACTGCTCTGACATTGTGACACTGTCAGCGCATTTTAGCAGGTTTAACCTCAATTTTATATTTCAAACACCACTTTACGAGAATCCCATGCGTCCCATCGTTCAATCCCACAAATTAGACAATGTTTGCTACGACATTCGTGGCCCCATCATGCAGCGCGCAGCGCAGATGGAAGCCGAAGGTCAGCGTATTATCAAGTTGAATATCGGCAATTTAGCAGCGTTTGACTTTGCTGTACCAGAGGAAATGGAGCAGGATTTGGCGCGCAATATTGGACAAATGGGTGGCTATACCGATTCCAAAGGAATTTTTTCCGCACGTAAAGCCATCATGCATTATGCGCAACAAAAAAACATCAAAGGCGTGACTTTGGACGACATCATTGTTGGCAACGGTGCGTCCGAACTGATTGGCTTTGCCATGCAAGGGCTACTTAACCCTGGTGACGAAGTGCTCGTACCATCGCCCGACTATCCGCTGTGGACCGCGGCAACCAGTTTGGCGAGCGGCACACCCGTACATTACCTGTGTGATGAAGCCGATGATTGGAATCCATCGATTGCCGATATTCGTGCGAAAATCACCGACAAAACCAAGGCCATCGTGGTGATTAATCCCAACAACCCAACGGGCGCATTGTATTCAGATGAAATTTTATTGGACATCATTCAAGTCGCGCGTGAGTTTGGCTTGGTGGTGATGGCGGATGAAATTTACGATAAGGTTTTATACGATGGCAACAAACACACCTCGATTGCCTCGCTCGCAGACGATGTGTTTTTCATCACCATGAATGGCTTGTCGAAAAATTATCGTGCTTGCGGCTATCGTGCAGGTTGGATGATTTTATCGGGCGCGAAAGAAGCAGCGGCAGATTACATTGAGGGTTTGGTATTACTCGCATCGATGCGCCTGTGTGCCAATGCACCAGGGCAACACGCGATTCAGACTGCTTTGGGCGGTTATCAAAGCATTGATGATTTGATTGCCGAGGGCGGACGCTTGCGCCGCCAACGCGATTTGGCGTATGAGATGCTCACCGCCATCCCAGGTGTGACCTGTGTGAAACCCAAAGCGGCGATGTACTTGTTTCCCAAATTAGACCCTGTGATGTATCCGATTAAGGATGATCAAGATTTTGTGCTGGAGTTTTTAGAGCGCGAAAAAGTCTTGGTGGTGCAGGGCACTGGTTTTAACTGGAAAGACACCGACCATTTACGTTTTGTATTTTTGCCACATGAGGAGCAACTGCGTGATGCGATTGAACGCTTTGCGCGTTACTTGGCGTTTTATCGTGAGCGTGCGCAAGTGGCAGCTTAAAAGGTTGCGTTGTTTTTAATAACGCGTGATCATAAATGGTATGGCAAACATAGATGATAGATGCATTAAAAAACCGTGTCGCTGGTGCGCACGGTTTTTTGTATCGCTGAATGATTTCAGATTATCTGCGCTTAGCGACAATCGTGCCCGAGGTCCCCGTCAACGTCAACGTGCCTGTCGAATCAATGGCCCACATTTGAGTATTTGCCAATTGTTTCAAAAAGCGTTGTTCCTGGCTCATCACGGCGGGCTCACACGCCATTTTTGTGACAGCACCTTGTTTGATGATCAACATGGCCCCTGTGCTCACATAGCCTGAAATGTAGGTGTTGCAAGAGGTGTGACCCGTCAATTGCATGGTGGTGCCGAAGTTTAAACTGGGGCGGATGGGGCTGTTGACCGCAACGCCGTTGATGCTTTGCACTTGCCACTCGTAGCCTTGTAAACCCGACACCGCGCCTGTAGTGCCTGTCATCGGTAAGCCTGCGCACGCACTGAGCACACCCGCTATTGCGACTGCGCCGAAGATGGATTGGATGGTTGATGTCATCATAAACTCCTTTAGAAATGAAAGACCGCCCTATGGTAGCGGATGTTGCATCGTCGTGCTTGAAATTACGGGGTTTTTGTTGCATGATGTGACGCTATTGTTCATCCATATTTTGGAGCGTTTTATGAAACACGGTTTCGCTTATTTGAGCCAAAATCGATTTTTAAGTATCCCATCAACGGTTGATGCCAGTACGCGTCGGTTCGGCATCGCGGGCATTCCGTATGATGGCGCGGTCACCAACCGCCCTGGTGCGCGTTTTGCGCCCTCGGCAATTCGCACAGCGAGCCAAATGTTGTGCGATGGCATTCATCCGTTTTTCAATGTCTCGCCATTTGACCATGTGCGTGATTGGGGTGATATTGCCACACCGAATACCGATTTGGCTGCAATGCGTGCGGAATTGGCAAAGCACATCCCAGAATTGATTGAGCAGCACCACATGGTGTGGTTGGGCGGTGATCATTCGGTGACGCTGGGTTTGCTGCGGGCGTATCGCGCGCATTTTGGCGTGCCTTTGGCGGTGTTGCATTTTGATGCACACTGCGACACGTGGACAGACCACTTTGGCGAGCCTTCGGGGCATGGCACTTGGGTGTATGAAGCGATACAAGAGGGTTTGGTCGACGTGAGCAGTTTCGTCCAAGTGGGCATACGCTCGGCGGGCGATCAGGCCGCGCGTGAGTATGTGGCGCAGCAAGGCGGCACGATTTTCACCGCACGCGATTTGCGTGGTTTGGTCTCTGAAACGCAATTGGCTGATGTGATTGACACCCTTCGTGCGCGTTTGTCCGCTAAAGGTTTGCCCGTGTATTTGAGTTTTGACATTGATTGTCTTGACCCCGCATTCGCACCTGGTACAGGCACGCCCGAAGTGGCGGGATTGAGCACCAATCAAGTATTCACACTATTAGAAGCCACCGCTGATTTAAACTGGGTTGGTATGGATTGTGTCGAGGTCGCGCCGCCGTATGACCATGCCGAGTTGACCAGCAATGCTGCCGCGCAAATTGTTTGGACGTATTTGTCTGGGCAAGTTGAAAAATATTTAAGAAAATAACAAAACAGAACCGATATGACCCAGCCCATCAACCGCATTCAAAACCTTATCGACGCATTGCGCGTTTTGCCCAATGTGGGTCACAAATCCGCGCAACGCTTGGCGTTCACATTGTTGCAACACGAGCGCGCAGGTGCGCAACATTTGGCAGAGGCGATTACCGATGCGTTACAGCATTTGCGCCATTGTTCGCAATGCTACACCCTCTCGGATGCGGAAATTTGCACCACTTGTGCCAATTCCAAGCGTCAAGCGCAATTGCTGTGCGTGGTGCAATCACCGATGGATCAATTGTTGATTGAGCAAACCATGACTTATCAGGGCAAATACTTTGTGCTCTCAGGTCAACTCAACCCGCTCGAAGGATTGGGTCCGACCGACATTGCGATGGATAAATTGCTCGCACGCGCCTGTGATGGCGTGGTGCAGGAGGTGATTTTGGCGACGCATTTTACCAACGAGGGCGAATTGACCGCGCATTATATTGCTGAGCAATTATTGGCGCGTGGTTTGCGTGTGACACGTTTGGCAAAAGGTGTGCCCGTGGGCAGTGAATTGGAACAAGTGGATTTGGGGACATTGGCGCAAGCCATGACCGCCCGTCGTTAGCATACTGAGACTGGCGTCGCTGGCACGAATCGAACGTGCGACCCTCTCCTTAGGAGGGAGATGCTCTATCCACTGAGCTACAGCGACCTGTCAAATTTTGAGGCGCAATTATAACACCGCGCATCATCGAAATGAATGCTTGCGGGTCATTAACGCAATTAAAGGGTGATTGAGAACATTTGATAAAAAATCAGGCGTATGATGAAGCCATACATCCTGCATCCCAAGGTGTTTATTCTAATACTGGAGAATATCGTGAACGAGTTGACCCGCGCAGCACTCATGCAAGTGCCCGAGGCACTCAAGGCAGAAGCCGAACGTTTATTTCACAACAATGATTTGTTTTGGTTGTTGTACGCAGACTCAGAAGATACGAATGAACAGGTCAAACTGTATTACGCAGGTCGCGCTGTTCGCCCCTTGTTTAACTCAGGCTTGGAAGCGATTGAGTACGCGATTTCTGGTGTCAATGGCAAAGTGCATGTGGATTACACCGACGCATCGCCGCACGGCACGCGAGAATTAGGCAACCAGCGCAACTATGGCAATCATTTTAACAATACCAAATAATTGCTTGCCACTGCGTCACAGAACCACATCGTCTTCATCGGTCATTTTGTGTGGAATGACGGCGTGGTGCGCACGTGCTTGCCAACGCATCCATGCGCGTGACACCAGCGGCAGCGCGTAGATTGGCAACTGCATTGCGCCGATGAGTGCCAAATACTGGGTACCCAAAAATGGCGCGGCGATGGTGAAAGTCAGCAACACATTGCGTCCGCCCGAAGCCACCGCCGCGCTGATTCGATGCTCGATGGAACTTTTGCGATACAAGTAAAAATTCAACCAAAACAGCACCGTCACAATTGCCATCGACAATATCAATAAATTCAAAGCGTGCATCGGCTCGGTATCAAACGCCGAGCGAAATCTGCCAATTAAACCCAACGGAAAACTCATCACCAGTAACATCGTGATTTTGGATAATTGCTGATGCACTTTCAATAACACTGCCTCAGCCACCCAGCGATGCACCAAAGCGGACAGCACCATCGGTCCCGCGATAAAAATCAACAAACGTTTGACGTATAACACCATGTCCAAGGACACACTGCCTGTTTGAAACAGCCATAGGTTTGCAAACAGCACAATCGGCATCATGAGCGTGCTGGCAATCGTCAGAGCCATGGCGTACAAAGGCTCAAAACCGATGGAGCGCACAATCGCGGGCGTAGCAAACAGCGAGCCTGTCGCCATAATTGCGGCGATTGCGAGCAATAAATCACCGCGCATACCCAAGCCATAACACACGCCAATAAACAACACGGACATCCCCACGGTGTGCAACACAGCGTACAACCACACCGATGCTTGCATGAGTGCCCGAATCAATTGGTGCTGGTTAATCGCCATGAGGGTGAAAAACATTAAGAAAAACAACACCATTGGCAAATAGGGCAGCACCACATCCGCTAAATTAGGAAATAAAAAGCCCACGATGGTCGCGAGTATCATAAAAAACGCGGAATGGTGGGAGATGAAGTTGAGTAATCGCATGGACAATTCGAGGTGAGGGGGTGCTAAATTTTAAGAATCACAAAAAATGGGTAGGGTGGTATGAACTTGGGCATTGCCCACCGATGTTTGACGGTGAACGTTGCGTGAATTAAGGAGCAATGACTGCAATGGCGGCAATGATAGCCACCTCATTGAACATCATCCACACGCACTGCCACACGGGCGGCGAGTGCGCACATCAGTTCATAACCAATCGTACCCGATGCTTGCGCGACTTCATCAATCGCAATCTGCGCGCCCCACAATTCAACTTCTGAGCCGACTTGTGCATTTGGAACATTGGTTAAATCGACTGTGAGCATGTCCATCGACACGCGCCCAACCACATGCGTGCGCACACCATCGACTGCGATGGGGGTTTGGTCGCTTGCATGACGCGGGTAACCATCGGCATAACCACAAGCCACCACGCCGATGCGCATGGTGTGCGGTGCGACAAAGCGCGAACCATAACCGATGGCGTCGCCCGCTTGAATCTCGCGCACCGCAATGATTTGGCTGTTCAAAGTCATTGCGGGTTTTAAACCACATTCTGCTGCGCTTGTATCGGCAAATGGCGAGCCGCCGTAGGTCATAATCCCAGGGCGCACCCAGTCAAAATGCGCGTTCGGCAGAATTAGGCTCGCGGCAGAGTTCGATACACAGCGCGTTGTATTGGGGTACTGCGTCATAATCGGTGCAACGGTGGTATTGAACAATGCTAAAGCCGTGTCCGCACCATTGGGCAAATCGGCATTGGCAAAGTGTGTCATCAGACCAATCTCACCCACACCTTGCAGCGCACGCAGTTGTGCAAATGCCGCAGCATAATCCTGCGGATTAAACCCCACACGGTTCATACCCGTGTTCATTTTGAGGTAGACATGGATACTGGAATGTTTGCGCTCAGTCAAAGCCGATGCCAGTGCATCTATCTGTGCCTGCTGATGCACCACCACGGTCAAATCCAATTCAAATGCGCTGGCGTAATCGGCTTTATCAAAGCAGCCTTCGAGCATTAATATCGGTTTGTCCCAACCCAAATCACGCACCAAGCGCGCCTCGTCAAAATCCAACATTGCCAAGCCGTCGGCATGTACCAAGCCCGAATAAATCCGCTCAATTCCGTGTCCATAGGCGTTGGCCTTGATGACTGCCCAAATACGCGAACCAGCCGCCTGTGTTGCTGCGCGTGCTCGTTGGATGTTGTGGGCAATGGCTTGGGGGTGGAGGGTGGCGCGGATGGGGCGTGGCATAAGTGTCCTACAAAACGGCTTGGCTATTGTCTAAAGAGCGTATTGTAGAGAGATTCGACAGAAAAAGCCACGCCGCTGAGGTTTTATACTTGTCTTGATTGCGCTGGCAAACATCACAGTTGCAACATTTGTGCGCGCTCCATATCCGATGGCGCAAAACCACGTTTTTCATAAAAATCAAAAATGCTGTTGACGATAAAGTGAGGGTCATCGGTAATATGTACGAGGTCTAAATCGACTTCGCTGATTAAACCCTCGCCCAATAAGTGTGAGCGCACCCAATCCCAAAGCCCCGACCAAAATTCAGTACCGTATAGATAAATCGGCATGGCGCGACTTTTGCCCGTTTGAATCAAGGTGAGTGATTCAAACAACTCATCCATTGTGCCAAAGCCACCAGGCATGGCAACAAAAGCAGTTGCGTATTTGGCAAAAGCCACTTTACGTGCGAAAAAATGACGGAAATTAATCGAAATATCCTGATAAGGATTGCCTGTTTGCTCATGGGGCAACAAAATATTTAAGCCAATGGACGGTCCTTTGCCTGCAAACGCGCCTTTGTTCGCGGCTTCCATGATGCCTGGTCCGCCGCCTGAAATCACGCCAAAACCTGCATCCGATAGCAAATGCGCCAGTTCTTCTGTTTTTTGATAGTATCGGTTATCGGGTTGGATGCGCGCTGAGCCAAAAATACTCACAGCAGGGCGGATGTTTGCCAATTGCTCGGCAGAGTGGACGAATTCAGACATAATCCCCAGTACATGCCATGACTCGCGTGCCTTGGTCATGGTGGCAGCATCGAGGTTGGATGACTGGTTGCCAGATAAGGTTTGAATGTTTTCACGGGCGTTTTGATTCATGTGTTTCCTTTGTTTGATACAACAATATTCGCTACATTGTACCGCGCTTGTGTGACATATGTGCGAAACGCTGTCGTTATTGCCTCGTATAAGTATTTTCTTTTTTAATTATCAAGCACAAAATCAGATAGTGTGAGATAATGCGCCCGCTTTTGAATTTCACGTCTGTTTATTTGAAACGAAAGCACTCGTTTCATCGCCCCCAGTTTTTTTGCGAGCCTGTTTTTTTGTGTTCGCTCATCCTTCTCAAAGAAGTGTCTATTCTGACGGTCGATGTTTTTTGATACACCCGTCAGCGCGTTAGACCCCTGAATTATCAGAACTTCTAACTCCCGCTATTGATATGAATTGTTTGCATACTTGCGAACATGGTTGTATTTTGCGTGCGTATTTTTGAAATACACACTGCGCTGGCACCCTTTTGGATTTTTATGACAACAACTTTACAAGCCACCCCGATTTCATTTGAAGAAATGGGCTTGGCAGATACGTTTTTAACCAGCATCAACGCTTTGGGTTACACCCAACCGACTGCCGTACAATCGGCATTGATTCCATGCGCCATGGCAGGGGGCGACTGGATTGTCGCTTCACAAACGGGTTCGGGTAAAACCGCCGCGTTTTTATTGCCTTCATTGCAAAAGATTTTGACGGCGGTTAATTCGGGTAAAAACAACCCAGCGAATGCGCCATTTACTTTGGTGTTGTGCCCAACCCGTGAATTGGCGCAACAGGTTTCAGCCGATGCGATTAATTTGGTGAAAAACACCCGTGGCTTGCGCATCGCAACCATCGTTGGTGGCACTTCGTATTTCAAACAAAAACAAGGTCTCAAAGGCGCGCACCTCGTGGTGGCAACGCCAGGTCGTTTGCTTGACTGGGTTAATCAAGGCGGCATCAATTTGTCGCAATTGCAAACCTTGGTCTTGGACGAAGCCGATCGTATGCTTGATTTGGGCTTTACCGATGAAATCACCGCGATTGCCGAAGCGTGTGAGCACCGCGAACAAACCTTGATGTTTTCAGCGACATTCACCCCGCGCGAAACGCGTTTGGCGGGCGCATTGATGCTTGAGCCGCAACAAATCATGTTGGCCAGCGTGAGCGAAAAACACACCAGCATCACCCAGCATTTGCAATGGGCAGATAATTCGCACCACCAACAAAAATTATTGATGCACTGGTTGCAAGACGAAACTTTGGATCAAGCGGTGGTGTTTGCTTCAACCCAAATTGACTGCGAACGTTTGGCCGATGAGTTGGCGGGCATGGGCGTTTCTGCCGCAGCTTTGCACGGCGCAATGCCACAAATGGTGCGCAATCGCCGTTTGGATGCGCTGCGCAAAGGCAAAACCAAAATCTTGGTCGCCACCGATGTCGCTGCGCGCGGGATTGATGTGCCGAACATCACCCACGTATTTAACTATGGTTTGCCGATGAAAGCCGAAGACTACGTGCATCGCATTGGTCGTACAGGTCGCGCAGGTCGTGAAGGCGTGGCAGTGACCTTTGCACAACGCTCAGACGCATTTAAAATTCGTCAAATCGAACGTTACATCGAACGCAAAATCAACGTGACCCAAGTCGCAGGTTTAGAACCACAACTCAAAGCGGAAGATTTCGCAGGTCGTGGTGGCAAACCTGCAGGGCGCGGTGGCAATGGTCGTGGTGCTTACTCGCGTGACGCGGGTAATGGCTACGCAGGCAAACCGCGCGGTGAATACCGTGGCGGCGGTCGTGGTGATTCGCGTGGCGATACTCGTAGTGACAGCCGTGGCGATGCGCCACGTGGTGCGCATGCAGCACGTCCAGAGGGTCGTGGTTTCCGTGCCGAAGGTCGTGCGGATACGCATGGTGGTTATCGCAATGAGCCACGTTCAGAATACCGTGGTGCGCCAGCCAATGGCAATCGCAGCGACAGCCGCAATGACAACCGCAATCCAGCCAGCCCACATGCACGCGTGCGCCATGAATCGCATTTGGAAAAACGCGCCGATGGTCGTTTTCATGAGCGTTCAGACTCACGTCCTGCACACCGCGCGAGTACGGGTGAAGAATACCGTCCACGCCGTGAGCACCATTCTAAGCAAGGCGAAAAATCGTATGCCAAACCCGCAGCAGCGAGACCTTTTGTTAACGCCACTCGCCCAGCAGAGCGCACAGGTCAGGCAAAACCGCGCGCGAATCGCAAACCGAGTTTTTAATATTGCTTGCGTTTGAACACTAAAAAAGCACCATAGAAAAGCACCGATTGAGGTGCTTTTTTTAATGTATTTTTCCACGCTTTATTTGCGCCGCAAACCTTGATGGCTAATGTGCGTGGGCGTATGGTCAGGTTCAATGTGCCTCATCAGTGCGGCTGCGGCCGCGCCCAAAGAGGAGGCGTTTTGCCCAAATTCGCAGAGTCGTATCGTCGGGGTTATTACATTGCGTTGGGTGTGCGCATTGAAACTGGCTATGGCTGGTTCCAACAATACGGTTTCAAATTGACTCATGGGACCGCCAATCACGATGGTTTCAGGATTGAGAATATTGGCAAGATTGCGCATCACAATCCCCAAAAAATACCCCACGGTCTCTAAACCTTTCTTAACTTGTATATCGCCTTGTGCCAATCGGTTTTGCATGGTTTCAATCGACAGTATGGGCGCGTCACCAACCAATTCTCGGCTCAATGCGCGTTGCGAAACCAAAGTTTCAACACAACCGCGCTGACCACAGGCGCACAGCCAACCGCCAAAGGGTTGCAAAGTTGAATGACCAATTTCCCCCGCCCAGCCGTTAAGTCCTGTGTACAAGCCGTTTTCACTGACGATGCCCGCGCCCACGCCGATGCCCACTGTCAAATGGATGATGGGATTGCGATGATATTGGCTGCGACCAAAAACGAATTCCGACAGTGCCCCCGCGTTGGCATCATTGATGATGGTGATGTCAATTTCAGGCATGTGTTGTTGGACAAAACGCTGGTGCAGCATGTCAATCAAATCGATGTTTTGCCAACCAATGTTCGGCAAATCAACCACATGACCATCCAAAGCATTGACCAAACCTGGCACCGATACGCCCAAACCCAGCATGTGATGGTTTAGGCTGAGCATGAGTTTCCATGTGTGACACAGGATATCCGCCAATTGCCTGACTGAGGTCTCAACGTTCGTATGCTGATAGGGCAAGCGAGATTGAAAACGAATTTCGCCTGTAATCGAGCAAGCAACGACGGCAATATAATCCACGCCAAGTTCCGCGCCGAGCAAAGTGAGCACCTCACCGTTTAAAGTCAAGCCCGTGGGTCTGCGTCCAGCACCTTCAAGCGGTGTCGGGCTGTCCTCTTTCAGCCAAGACTCGTCCAACAGTTCTTGCACGATTTTACCAATGGTGGATTTGTTTAAACCAGTGACCTTGGCCAAATCGCTGCGCGATATGCTCGGTTGTTTTTTAATGTGGTTGATGATGGCGAGTCGATTGATTTGTTTTAAATCGCTGTGGTTGCTGGTAAATGCCATGATGAACTCGTAAAAAGGTTAAAAAAGCCATTGGGGCGATTTTAAGTGAATTTGTTGTTTTCGTAAAATATTTATTTAAAATAATGACTGCCGATGGGTGAAAATATGAGAATAGATGTCAAAGAGTCAAAAAAACCATGCGATATTGGGGGAAGGCAATGCACTTTAGCGACATTTTTCAAGTATTTGCAGAAATTGCAATTCAATTTGTATTTTTAAACAATTAAATTTGACAAGCGTTGAAATTTGGTGTTGAATGTCAGTCACACACATGTAATACATATTGTTGTGTTCATAAATTAAGGAGAATACACATGAAAAAACAGTTGTTCGCAATTTCTGCACTAATGGTGACATTGGGTTTGACCGCTTGTGGCAAGCCTGCTGAAACACCCAAAGCCGCTGATGCGGGCGCAACCCAAGCAACCGCAGCAGCAGGTGGGTTGATTGGCTTGGCGATTCCAGAAGCGACCAGCGAACGCTGGAAAAACGCGGCTGAGTTTATGAAAAAAGAACTCGAAGCCAAGGGCTATAAAGTTGAAATCGGTTATGGCGATGGTGATCAGTCCAAACAAAACAAACAAATCGAAGACTTCATCACCAAAGGTGCGAAAGTGGTCGTTGTGGGTGCGGTCAATGATTCTGTGGCGCAAGCGGTGGATTCTGCCAAAGCGGCGGGAGTACAAGTGATTGCGTTTGACCGTTTGATTAAAGGGACGGATCAATACGATTACTACATGACGTTTGATAATTTCAAAGTCGGTGCGTTCCAAGGTGAGGCGATTAAAGCCGCTTTGGATTTGGATAAATCAAAAGGCAAAAACATTACCTTGTTCGCAGGCGCATCAACTGACAACAACGCGCGCGTGTTCTTTGATGGCGCATGGTCTGTGCTCAAACCATATGTGGACAGCGGTGCTTTAAACGTTTGCGGGCCAGTACCAACAGACTCCAAAGATCCGAATTGGACGAAAATTGCCACGCCTGATTGGGCCAATGATAAAGCCAAGGCACGTATGGAAACCTTGATTTCTGGCGATTGCAAAAGTGTGACTTTGGATGCGGTATTGGCACCAAATGACGGCTTGGCACGCGCGATTATTGGAGCGTTGGAGCAAAGCGGCAAATATAAAACATTGCCTTTCGTCACTGGACAAGACGCGGAATTGTTGTCCGTTAAATGGATTAACGAAGGCAAACAAGGTATGACGGTGTTTAAAGACGATCGTTTCTTGGCAAAAGCCACTGCCGAAGCAGCCGATGCTTTGGTCAAAGGTCAAAAACCAGCCCCAACAGTTAAGTTTGTAGAAGACACCACCACGTACAATACGGGCAAGAAAAACGTCAATGCCTTTTTGTTAGAACCATTGGTGGTCAATAAAGCCAACACCACCTCAGCAATGGTGGACAGCGGTTTTTACACTGCCGAGCAAGTGGCAAAAGGTACCAAATAACCCAGCACTCATCGATTTTTTTGACTGATTCAATGTTTTCCGCCATTGTTGGTTTTTGTATGATGTACAGCACGAGCAATGGCGGTTTGGGTATCTACTCCAAAAATTGTCTCAACAAAAAACAAGCAAAGCACAGTTTCTGTAAAACAAGCACTGCAAGTTTCTAAAAACAAGAGGCCACAACAATGGACACAATATTAGACATCAGAGGTTTACGCAAAACGTTTGGCTCGGTGGTTGCGCTCAATAAAGTCAATGTGCAGGTCACACGGGCACACATCCACTTTATTGTTGGTGAAAATGGTGCAGGCAAATCCACCATGATGAAGGTCATTAGCGGCGTGTATCCCCACGGCAGTTATGAGGGCGAAGTGCTGTACAACGGACAAAAATGCGCCTTTAACACCATTAAAGACAGTGAAAAAGCGGGCATCGTCATCATTCATCAAGAATTGGCTTTGTCGCCTTATTTATCAATTTACGAAAACCTATTTCTCGGTAATGAGCGCAAAAAAGGCTGGCGCATTGATTGGGCGCAAACCATTGTCGATGCCAAAGAGGTTTTGGCAAAAGTGGGGCTGAAAGAAGACCTCAATACACCCGTTAACAAACTCTCGGTTGCCAAACAGCAACTCATCGAAATCGCCAAAGCCTTGTCAAAAAATGCCAAGGTGCTGATTTTGGACGAGCCGACCTCATCGTTGAATGAAGATGACAGCGCGAACCTACTTGAATTGCTCAAAAAACTCAAAGCAGATGGTGTGACCATCATCATGATTTCACACAAACTCAACGAAGTGATGGCGATTGCCGATGAAATCACCATCATTCGCGACGGCGAAACCATCGAACGGATTGACCTGCACACACACAAAATTGATGTCAACTACATCGTCAAAGGCATGGTCGGGCGCGAACTGACTTCGATGTATCCCACACGTGATCCGAAAATTGGTCACACCATGTTGAAACTGTCTGACTATACGGTCAAGCACCCTGTGTTTACCGACAGATTGGTGATTAATAATGCACACATTGAGGTGAAGGCAGGTGAGATTGTCGGTCTGGCAGGTTTGGTTGGCTCAGGGCGTACCGAGTTGATGTTGTCGATTTTTGGACGCTCTTTGTCGCCTTATGTCTCTGGCGAGGTCGAATTTGAGGGTAAAAAAGTGGATTTTAAGAGTGCCAAAGAGGCGATTGCCAATGGCATGATTTATGTATCTGAAGATCGCAAAGAATTGGGCTTGATTTTGATTCAAACAATTAAAAACAACGCCTCGTACTCATCCTTGCCTGCGTTGTCAAATAAATTTGGCGTGGTCGATTCGGTGGAAGAATTCAAATTGGCAGAAGCCCTCAAAGTCGCTCTGCGCATCAAAACCCCAAATATTGACCAAGTGGTCGGCAATTTGAGCGGTGGCAATCAGCAAAAAGTCGTGCTTGCACGTTGTTTGATGGCAAAACCCAAATTACTCATTATTGACGAGCCGACGCGCGGAATTGACGTGGGGGCAAAAAACGAAATCTATAAAATCATGAACGATTTTGTGGCAAAGGGCAACGCGATTATCATGATTTCCAGTGAATTGCCTGAGGTGCTCGGCATGACTGACCGCGTGTATGTGATGGACAAAGGACGGATTAAAGGTGAAATGGCAACCGCGGATGCGAGCCAAGAAACCATTATGAAATTGGCCGTTGCTTAAATAAAAATCTACAACTGGAGTACAAAATGTTCAAAATTCTCAAACAAAATCAAAAGCATTTTTCGATGTACGCGGTGCTGATTTTAATTTTTGTCGTGTTTGGATTCATGACCGACTTTATCAACTTTGCGCCGCGCAACATCACCAATCTGGTGATTCAAAACAGTTATATTTTGATTTTAGCGACGGGCATGGTGCTGGTGATTATCACGGGTAAAATCGATTTGTCAGTCGGTTCGGTGGTCGCGCTCACAGGAGCGATTGCGGCGTGGGCGTACAATAAAACCGATGGCAGCATGCTGTCGGCAGTGACGATTGCACTGTTCGCGGGTGTGGTCATCGGCGCGGTACAGGGCTATTGGGTGGCGTATTTGAAAGTGCCTGCTTTTATTGTGACCCTTGGCGGGATGCTCGGTTGGCGCGGTTTGACTTATATTTTTACCGATATTCAACCGATTGGCTTGATGGACGATGGCTTTAAAACCATCACCACGGGCTTTGTCAATCCAGTTTTTATGGATGCGAAAAATTTTGCCTTATTGCTCGGCATAGTGGTGGTTGGCTTGATGCTCACATCCGATTGGATGCGCCGTCAAAAGCGTGTTAAATTGGGTTTTGATAATTTGCCCTTGCCGCTGTTCGCGCTTAAAAACCTGTTTGTCGCAGCGGTTGTGATGTGGGTGTTTTATAAATTCTCGATGGATCGGGGTGTGCCCATCATTATTTGTTTGATTGCGGTTTTAGTTGTGGCGATGACTTATGTGATGAACAACACGGTGTTTGGACGCAATGTCTATGCGATTGGTGGCAATGCCAAAGCCGCCAAACTCTCAGGTATTAATGCTGAACGCACTGAGTTTTATGTGTTTGTGCTCATGGGTGTGCTCGCCGCGCTCGCGGGCGTTGTGTTCACTGCCTACATGAATCAAGCGCAACCCGCAGCGGGTAATATGTTTGAATTGGATGCGATTTCCGCAGTATTCATCGGCGGTGCCAGCGCAACGGGCGGTGTGGGTACGATTCTTGGTTCGATTATCGGTGGCTTGGTCATGGGTGTGATTAACAATGGGATGTCACTCATGAGTTTGGGGCAGGAGTATCAATTGGTGGTTAAAGCAGTTGTGTTGTTGGTCGCAGTTTGGTACGACTTGTACAACAACAAAAAGTCAGCGTAATCACTACTCATCGAATCACCCAAACGAGCGTGCCTATGCACGCTCGTTTGCTATTTTGAGATGGGTGAAATATTAGTGGGAGTGTGCATGTGGGTGTTTTTAAAACCAAATTTCACTTTAAACTGAAAAAACTGTTGCAAATATACAAATTCATTGGGCAGTCATATCGTTTTTCTGGATAAACCCACTAAAAACCCTAAACCCTCAGTGGCTTTAAGGTATGATTTCAATTGTGGATAGAACATGTCTGTCACTGATTTGAGTGTTTGGTTTTTCTCTGATTTGTGATAAATCCT